>Ga0304730_1001659_pt1 | contig 16520 bp, 14 predicted proteins | sample M_130628_MF_Meta_FD_190474 | JGI IMG/M metagenome (GOLD analysis project Ga0304730, IMG submission 190474) | Freshwater microbial communities from Lake Montjoie, Canada to study carbon cycling - M_130628_MF_MetaG (v2) (version 2) | ecosystem: Environmental > Aquatic > Freshwater > Lake | place...
TCAAGCCGCCGTCGATTCGGCCCGCATGATGGCCGACACGGTCCTCGCGGCCATACAAAACTCCTGATAAACACCGGGCTTTGGGAGTTGCCGCTGCTGCTGCGTGCTGCGTGCTGACACCAGCCCGCCGGCTGCGGCATGCTCGTCGCCGGCGGATTCTGCTACGGGAGGCTCTTGGACGAATCGTGCATCGCTCGCGAGTGTCAGTCCCCACGGGCCTTGCTGAATCCGTGAGGGGCTGCCCATGTCCCGAGAGCCGGCGTTGCCGACAAGCGCAGGCAGGATGCCGAAGCGTAGTCGGCATCGAGTGAGCGAAGGCCAGGATGGCCGTAGCGAACGTCCGGCGACGGGGCATGGGCAGCCCCGAACCGCGAGCGGAGACTGTTCGGGGAACCAGCCAACGCTTCACTATGACGCGCTGACCGGTAAAGCCGACCACTGCGTGCCGTCGCGGACGACGCGGTGGTAGAGAGTGTCTCGCTCCACCGGCTCGCGGCCGGCCTCGCGAATGAGCCGCTTGATGTGGTCCACCGACAGCACCTCCGGCGTCGTCGCACCGGCGTCGTGGTAGATGAGTTCATGCCGAACAGTGCCGTCGAGATCGTCGGCTCCGTAGGCCAATGCTGCCTGGGCGGTGCCGATGCCGAGCATGATCCAGTAGGCCTTCACGTGGTCGAAGTTGTCGAGCACAAGCCGTGCTACCGCGACCGTGCGCAGGTCCATCGCCGCGGTTGGCTTCGGAATGTGCGAGAGCCGCGTGTTTTCCGGGTGGAATGCCAGCGGGATGAAGGTCTGGAAGCCGCCCGTCTCGTCCTGGAGGTCACGAAGTTTGAGCAGATGGTCGGTGCGGTGAAAGGCGTTTTCGATGTGTCCGTAGAGCATCGTGGCGTTGCTCCGCAGGCCGAGCGAGTGGGCCGTGCGATGGACGTTGAACCACTCCTTCGTGTCAGCCTTGTGCTCGCAGATCTTGTCACGCACTTCGGGATGAAAAATTTCGGCACCGCCGCCTGGCAGACTGCCGAGGCCCGCGTCCTTCAGTTCGACGAGGATGTCGTGGATCGACCGCTTCGTGAGATGGCAGAACCAGTTGATCTCCACCGGCGTCCAGGCCTTCAGATGCAGCGACGGATAATGGTCGTGCAGCAGCCGGATGATGTTGAGATACCAGTCGTAATCCCGTTGGTGGTGCAGACCGCCGACGATGTGCATCTCGGTCGAGCCCGTGTCGACCGCCTCACGGCCGCGGGCGAGGATCTGCTCGTCGCTCATCACATAGCCGCGGGCCTCGCGGAGGTCGGCCCGGAACGCGCAAAAAGTGCAGCGGTAGACGCAGACGTTCGTGGGATTCAGATGCGTGTTGATGTTGTACCAGCCGAGGTTGCCGTTCTTCCGCTCCCGGACCAGGTTGGCCAGTTCACCCAGTTCGTGCAGGTCGATCCGCTCGTCCCAGAGCATCTCGGCTTCGGTCGCGTTGAGGCGCTCCCCAGCCTCGATCTTCTCGCGGATGGGATCGAGCGATGGCGTGATGGCACGGATCATGGGTGTTTCTCACTGTGGCGTCGTGGCCGCTGCTCTGGAGTGGCGCTGCAAAGTTGGTTGGTGGGCAGTTGCCCACCCGAGCTTAAACCGCACCCCCGGACGTTTTGCAACAGCCCGGCTCGAACCAGGCAAAGTCCGGCCGGAATCGGCCATTTCAGGCCGCTGCTCACCACCGCAGGTCGGCCGCGATTGCAGCCAGCAGCACGACGCCGATCACCGCATTGGCATTGAAAAACGCCTCGTTCACCCGCGAGAGATCGTCCGGACGGACGATGGAGTGCTCCCAGATGAGCAATGCCGTAATCGCCGCCAGGGCGAGCCAGTAGATCGCTCCCAACTGCGGCACGACCAGCGGCAGCAGGGCCAGAAGCAGGAGCGTGAGCCCGTGCAGGATGGCGGCGAGCGTGAGGGCCCGCGGCACACCGAGCCGCGCGGGGATGCTCTGCAGGCCGTGCGCGGCGTCGAACTGGGCGTCTTGGCAGGCGTAGATCGTGTCGAAGCCCGCCACCCACACGCTTACTGCCAGACCAAGGATCGTCGCCGGCCAGAGATCAGCCGGATTCTCCAGCACGATCATGCCGCGGACCGCGATCCACGCAGCCACCGGTGCCAGTCCCAGTGCCACGCCCAGCCAGACATGGGCGAACATCGTGAATCGCTTCGCGTAGCTGTAGCCCAGCAGCCAGGCGAGCACCGGCACCGAGAGCGCCACCGGCAGCCAGTTGGGCAGAAAGAGGAGCGTGGCTGCGATAAAGGCAGCACACGAGGCGACAATGAGTCCCAGCACCTCCGCCGTGCCGACGGCACCCCGCGGCAGGTGCCGCGACGCGGTTCGTGGATTCGCCGCGTCGATCGTGCGGTCGACCAGCCTGTTGAACGCCATCGCGGCCGTCCGGGCCGTCACCATGCAGATGAAAATGCCGAAGAGCGGTCGAATCCAGGAGAGCGGCGTCGTCACCGTCGCACTGGAAGGGCCGCCGGCGGAGGCAAAAGCGATCAGCACCGCCATGATCGCGAACGGCAGCGCGAAGATCGTGTGGCTGAACCGCACCAGCTCCAGGTAGGTCCGCAGGGTGGCGGCCATCAGGTCGCCTCGCCCCAGCGACGCATCAGTGTGTGGGCCACGCCGAACTGATCGCAGATCCGTGCCACGACGAAATCGACCAGATCGGCGACCGTCGTGGCCCCATGATAAAAGCCAGGAGACGCCGGCAGCACGACCGCTCCCGCCTCATGGATGGCCTGCATGTTTTTCAGTTGTGGCAGCGAGAGCGGTGTCTCGCGGGGCACGACGACCAGTTTTCGCCGTTCTTTGAGATGCACCTCGGCCGCGCGGTGGATGAGGTTTTCACCCATCGAGTGGGCCACCGCCGAAAGGGTGCTGCCGCTGCACGGGCAGATCACCATGCCCGCGGTCAGGAATGAGCCGCTGGCGATCGGGGCCATCAGGTTCTTGTGATGGAAATAGCGGAGGCGAGCGAGTGAGGGCATGCCGCCCGTCGCCGGCGATCCCCGGCCAAGCAGCATCTCAGGTTCGAACCGATCGAGGTCGATCCGCACGCCCAGTTCTTCACCAATCACAGCCTGTCCCGATGGGCTGATCGAGAGATGCACCTCCCGGCCCGCAATGAGCAACACCTCGAGCAGTCGCACGGCATACGCGGCGCCGGAGGCACCGGTGATGCCGAGCACGAGCGGAAGGGAAGCCGGGGAGTGGTCGGCGGAAGAAGGCACGGCGGCTCTCACGATGCGCGGGTGGCGATGTACAGGGTGGCGATGCCGAACGAGAGCGGTACCATGTCGACCCGCTCGAAGCCTGCTGCTCGCACGACGGTAGCCAGAGCCTCGCCGGCGGGAAACGCCTCGACGCTCTGGTTCAGGTAGGTGTAGGCATCGGAGGCATTGCGGGCGACCGTGTTGCCAATGAATGGCAGCACGCGGCGGAAGTACCAGAGGTATGTGTTTCGGATGATCGCATTGCGCGGTAATGAAAACTCCAGGATGGCCAGCCTGCCTCCGGGCTTGCAGACCCGCGCCATATCCTCGAGGCCGCGGGAGGTGTCGGCGATGTTACGGAGGCCGAAGGCCACGGTGACCAGATCGAACGTCGCGTCAGGGAAGGGGAGGGCCATCGCATCGGCCTCCACCCACTCGATCGCCGCTCCCGTCTTCGCCGACTTCTCGATGCCACGATCGAGCATCGGCCGGCAGAAGTCGGAGGCGACCACACGGACATCGGGGCCGCACTTTGCCCGGTAGGCCAATGCCAGGTCGCCGGTACCGGTGCAGACGTCGAGGATCGCGCCCGCCCGCGGCGGCGCCGCACGGGAGACCGTGACGTGCCGCCACCAGACATCGATGCCGCCCGACAGCATCCGGTTGACCAGGTCATACCGGGGGGCGATCTCGGCGAACATGCCGCGAACCCTGGCGCCGCTCTTGTCAACGGAGGCAGTCTGGTCGACACCGGCTGGGGCGTGATTTATGGTGACGGCTGGCTCGTTCGACACGCTCACTCCTGATACATCGATGCACTGGCACTGTCACGAACTCTTTCATCGTATGCCGCCAGGGGCGGTCGCGGGAGGGATCGCGATCGTGATCGACGTATTACGGGCCTCGACGACGATCGTTACGGCCCTGACGCACGGGGCCGCCGGCGTCCGGCCGGTGCTTACGATCGACGAGGCCCGGGCCCTGGCGGCCAGCGGCGGGCCCGGCTCCGACATGCTGCTGGGGGGCGAACGCGGCGGCCGGCGGATCGACGGCTTCGACCTCGGCAACTCTCCGCTCGAATACGCCCCAGCCCGGGTCGCCGGGCGTCGCATCGTGATCACGACGACCAACGGCACCGCCGCGCTCAACGCCTGCACATCCGCCGCTGAGGTGCTGATCGGCGGGATCGTGAACCGCTCGGCTGTCGCAGCCCGAGCCCGGTCGCTCGCCATGGTGCACGGCACCGCCAACGTCCATCTTGTCTGCGCCGGCACCGACGGGCATGTCACGGAGGAGGATCTTCTCGCTGCCGGCGGGATTCTCGACGCAGCAAGCCGCCTGCCCGGTGCCGAACGCGACTCGCTCGATGCAGCCGCTACCGCCGCCTTGGACACGTTTCGCAGCGTGGTGTCAGCAGCGGCTCGCGCTGAAGCAGCCACCGCGATTGCCGCCGCCTTCGCCACGTCGCGTGGCGGCCGCAACCTCATCGACCTCGGCATGCAGGCCGACCTGCCGACCGCTGCCGCGATCGACAGCCTGACGGTCGTGCCACGGCTCTTGCGTGACGACTTCCATGCGGGCTGGCTGCTCCCCGACGCCTGTGATCTCGCCTGAGGTGGACCGCGGCGCGGCGGGCTTACTACACTCGTCCGCTCGGGCGGAGCGGCCGGACGGCCTCCCGCCCCACCCACGTCCATCATCTTCCCCGCGTCCCCCACCGAGCCCTCGCCTTCATGGAAAAACAAAACGATCAGTCACGAATGGACCGGATCGTGTCGCTGGCCAAGCGGCGCGGCTTCATCTTTCAGTCAAGCGAAATCTACGGTGGCTTGAATGGCTTCTGGGACTACGGCCCGCTTGGTGTCGCGCTGAAACGCAACCTCAAGGAGAGCTGGTGGCACGACATGGTGGCCGGACACGACGAGTTGGCCACGCTGCCGGGTGCCCCCACGCCCTACGAGATGACCGGTCTCGACTGCACCATCATCATGCATCCCCAGGTCTGGAAGTGCTCAGGCCACTTCGACCTCTTCCACGACTGGATGATCGACTGCCGCGAATCGAAACGCCGCTACCGCTACGACCACTTGCACGGCCGCTGGGCAAGCCATCGCGGTAAGAAGGTGTTCGTCGTCACCGACCAGTCGGGTGACGATGCCGCCCCGCACACGGTTCAGAAGGCGCAGAAGTTCTTTGGACTCCGTGCCAAACAGGTGGACGAGATCGAGTGGGATGGGAGCCTGATGCCGCTGGCATCCAGCGTGGCCGCCGGGACGGTCGCGCTCTCCGGAGCGCTCGGCCCTGACGCCAGCGAACCCGGCACGCTCACCGAACCGCGTGAGTTCAATCTGATGTTCGAGACGCGAATCGGTGCCCTTGCCAGCAGCGACGACGATCGGGCCTTCCTGCGACCGGAGACGGCGCAGGGCATCTTCATGAATTTCAAGAACGTGCTGGATACATCCCGGGTGAGTGTGCCATTTGGCATCGCTCAGATCGGCAAGAGCTTCCGCAACGAGATCACCCCGCGGAATTTCACCTTCCGGTCGCGTGAGTTTGAGCAGATGGAGATCGAGTTCTTCTGCAAACCGGCCGATTCCGCCGCCTGGTACCGCTTCTGGCGGGACCGTCGCTGGAACTGGTATCTCAGCCTCGGCCTCACCGCCGGCAAGCTTCAACTCCGGGAGCACGATGCCGACGAACTCTCCCACTACTCCGTCGGCACCGCCGACATCGAGTATGCATTCCCCTTCCTGGCCGATGGAGAGTTTGGCGAACTGGAGGGGATCGCCCATCGCGGCGACTTCGACCTCCGCAGCCACATGGAGGGCAAGCTCGTCCGCAAGGACGGGCAGCTCGTCGTGGAAATGGGCCCGGACGGTAAGCCGCGGCACCGTGGCAGCGGGAAGGACCTCAGCTACTTCGACGACGCAACGCGTGAGCGCTACGTGCCGCATGTCATTGAGCCCTCGGCTGGGGCCGACCGGGCCGTGCTGGCGTTTCTCTGCGACGCCTACCACGAGGACGAGGTGCCCGACGAGGATGGGAAGCCCCGCAGCCGCACCGTGCTCAAGCTGCATCCGCGGCTGGCACCGCTGAAGGCGGCGATCCTGCCGCTGGTGAAGAAGGACGGCATGCCGGAGGTGGCAATCGATCTCTACCGCCGGCTCAAGGCCCACATGCCCTGCATGTATGACGAGAAGGGCTCGGTTGGCCGTCGGTATGCCCGGCAGGACGAGGCGGGCACGCCCTGGTGCCTGACGATCGACGGGCAGACGCTCGCTGACAAAACCGTCACGCTCCGCGATCGCGACACGCTCGTGCAGACCCGGGTGCCGATCGAAGAGTGCGTCGAGATGCTCCGCGAGCGGCTGCGATGATGCGTGCCGCCATTTCCACCGTCTGCTCGCTCGACAGTCGACTCGAGACTATTCTCGAAGAGTATGCGGCTGGTCACTGCGACGCGGTCGATCTCTGGCTCGGACACGCCGAGACATTCCTCGAAACGCAGCCCCCAACTGCCCTCAGCGACCTGCTGGCGTCGCACGGCATCACGGCGGTCGCGGCGAGTTTTCAAGGCGGCCTGCTTACCAGCCAAGGCGATGCCAGGCGAGAGCACTGGTCGCACTTCGAAAGTCGTCTGGGGCTGCTCCGCGAGCTTGCGATCCCGGTGCTCGTGGTCTCCGGTGACGCCTTCGGCCCGCTCGGGCCCGAGGACCTTTCGCGGCTGTCGGTGAGCCTGTCGGAGGCGGCCACTCGGGCGGCTGACGCGGGTGTGCGGCTGGCGCTCGAATTCGACGCTCGGGCGAGCTTTCCCAACAATCTCCAGTCGGCCGTGGCTCTGGTCGAGGATGTCGGCCATCCGAGTTTGGGCATCTGCCTCGACTGGTTTCACTTTTCGGTGGGGCCGAGCAAGCCGCTCGACCTGTATCTTCTCTCTCGCGAGACGCTCGCGCACGTCCAGCTCTCCGATACGGCCGACGTGCCACGCGAAATGGCGACCGACGCTGATCGCATTCTGCCCGGCGAGGGCTCCTCGCCCCCCGACGAACTCGTTCGGCGGCTCGGTGAGATCGGCTATGCAGGCGCCGTCAGCGTCGAGCTGCAGAACCCGCGGCTCTGGCGGGTGCCGCCGCGGCAGTTCGGCGAGATCGCGATGACAGCGCTGCGCACGCTCCTCGGCCAAGCGGCGATGTGACGACGGCACGCCGACCTAGTCCAGGTAGTCGCGCAGCGTGCTGGCGCGGGCCTCGATCTCGTCGATCGGCCGCAGGCTCGACTGTGAATCGGCCGGCAGAATGTCGAAATGCCGGGCCCCTGTCAGCACATCCACCAACTCGTGGCAGAAGCCCGCGCGGGTCACCCAGAGTTTCGGATCGTGGCGACGGAGATCGACGGGGATCGAGTAGGTGCGCAGCGTCTTGCGTCGCAGCTTGACGTATTGTGGGAAGAACGAGAGTGCCAGTTCTCGCAGGTTGCGATAGATCGGATCGCGGTAGCGCAGGAAAGGACTGTTGCTCTTCGAGATCGCCCCCCAGTGGCGACCGTGTCGAAAGATGGCCATGACATGGTCGACGTCCCCTCGCGCGGCCCCCAGGTCGATGAGCAGCGGCGGGTGGCCATTGAGCCAGAGTCCACAGGCTGCCACGAAGGCGCCCTCGATACAGTGGGCCCGACCCTGACGCAGCACCTCCACGACCGAGAGGGCGGTAGGGCCCTCGCTCTGGTGATTCCAGCGGATCGTGCTGACAAAGTCCTGAATCCGTTCGGGGGTGCGTAGCCCCGCAAGTCGGGTGGCCATGTCCTTGGTCAGCCCGAGCTCAACGCCGCGTTTCACCCACTGATTCATGCGTGCCTCGGCCCGCAGACTACCCATCCTGCCAGTGCGGCTCAACCAGGCCGCGGTCCACCAGCTAGCTTTCTGTTTTATGAGGATTGCCAAAAGCTCGTCAGGCGTTGTCACGCTCGCATACAATTCTTTGCTGACGAAGCCGTGTGGCTCACTTTTCGTGGTTCACGTCGCGGAGCACTCCAGATGAAGCGGCAATCGCGGTGGTTTCAGGTGTCGGTTCTGATCATCGTCACGGCCCTGGCGTGGTGCCAGCCACAGACCGCGTCTGCGTGGTTCGGCCGCTGGCATCATGGCTTCTATGGGGCAGGCTTTCGGCCCTGGTGCGGCCCTGCGTTCGGTCCGCGTTTCTATGGAGGGTGGGGCGGCTTGTATGGCGGAACACGATTTGCTTTTTCTGACTCCGTCTATCTCGGTGGTCCGTTTGGCGGCTTCTACTCCGGCGGAGTGAGAAGTTATGTGGTTGGCCCCGGCTGGTGTGGTCCCATCTATGGTAGCGGGCTGTATGGCGGCTGGGGCGGCGGCTACGGCCTGCCATGCACCTACTATCCCTACTCGTATGGCATTGGCTATTCGCCGATCGTCGTCTCGCCCTTCAGTGGCTCGATTGCGCCGGTCTACGGTCCGGCTGGCGTGCTACCGTTCATGCGCTTCTCTGGCTTGAACGGAGCCGCTCAAGTGCAGTCGATCGCCGACAGTCGTCCAATCATGTCTCCTGCGGCCCAGCTTGCCGCGCTGGCACCAGCGCGCGGCACTGTCGCCCCACCAGCGCCGCAATTCGCGGTGAGGAACGTGAACCCTGCCGCGTCCGGTGCCGCCATCGTCGTTCGCGCCAGCAATGGGGCAGCCCGCCTTCGGGCTGCCCGACTCGTGGCCGTCGGTGATCGGCATCTGCGGACAGCGATTCACGACCCTGCCAAACTCACCGCAGCACTCGATGCCTACCGTCGGGCGGCCGTGATCGCGGCCGATCAGGCGGACACCTTCCTCCGGCAGGCGGTCGTGCTGACGGCGCTCAATCGGGCCGACGATGCCGCCCGGGCCGTTGATCGGGCCGTAACCATCGATGCCCGCCTTGGCACCGACGCAACGGCCGCGGTGGCGGCACAGCAGCAGTTACCGCCCGATCCCGTGTTTGGCGACAGGCCCGACGCCGGGCCCATGACGCTGGCCTCACGGAGCACCGACCTGCTCGCTCGAATCTTCCGCGAGGTTCCTGCCGGCGATGGGCAGGCGGTTGCCGCCGTGGCCGGGGCCAACTGGATTGCCGACCGATGGTTGCGGCAGTGGCAGGGGCCGGAGCGGATCGACGCAGTTGCCGCCAAGTAAATGCTGGAGGTAAACGCCGGAGGTCGACGCCGGGGCAGGCCGGCGGAATCGTGCTTCTGGAAGGTCAGACGGACACGGACTCCCCGGCGCGGCAAACGTGGGTATGCTGACGTCATCATGGAAGCCCCGTCCCACACCCCCGTCGCGGAATCATCGTCTGCCGAAGCCTTGTCGCAGGCGGTGTGTGAACGGATCGATCTGAACTCGGCCTCGGGCCGCACGCGGCTGGAGAGGCTGCGGGCCACCCTCGCCTCACAGGGCGAACTGGTGAGCCCGACGGGCCGCCAGCGGACGATCGACGTCTTCGGTGAGCCTCTCACGCCCCGTCAGGTGGTCGAACGGATCTGCGGCGATGTGAAATCCAAGGGCATCGAATCGCTCCTCGACTACACGCGGCGGATTGACGCCGCTACGGTCACGCGGGAATCACTCTTTGTCGAGGCGTCCGCGTTGGCTGCCGCTCATGCGTCGGCCGAGCCCGGTTTCCTGGCCGCCGTACGGCGAATCAGGGAGAGCGTCAGGCGGTTTCAAGAGGCGATCTTGGCCCGCGACGTCGAGGTGCCGTTGCCTGGTGGCGGTGCTCTGCGACAGCGGTATCTGCCGCTCGATCGCGTGGGCGTCTGCGTGCCAGGCGGCGCCGCCGCCTATCCATCGACACTGCTCATGACCGTCGTGCCGGCTCAGGTCGCCGGTGTGAAGGAGATCGTCGTCGTGGCCCCGCCCACGAAATTTGGCTCCGAGAACAGCCACGTGCTGGCGACCTGTCACGAACTCGGGGTGACGACCGTGATGCGGGCTGGTGGTGCGCAGGCCGTGGCGGCGCTCGCCTACGGTGTGGACGGGCTCACTCGCGTCGACAAGATCGTCGGCCCCGGCAATCTCTTCGTGGCGCTCGCCAAGGAATATGTCTATGGCGATGTCTCGATCGACTCGATCGCCGGTCCCAGCGAGATCGTGATTGTCGCCGATGCCACCGGCCACCCCGAATACATCGCTTCCGACATGCTCGCGCAGGCGGAGCATTCCCCTGGCTCGGCGATCCTGCTCACGTCACATGCTGGAGTCGCCGATCAGGTGGCGGAGGCAATCGACCGCCGATTGGCGGTTCTCGAACGGTCGGCGCTCACCCGCGACAGCCTGGAGCGGTTTGGCGCGATCGTAGTGACACGCAGCGACGACGAATCGGCGCGGCTTGCAGATGAGTTGGCTGCCGAACACCTTTCCATCGACACGGCCGACCCCGAGGCCATGCTCTCCAGGATCCGCCACGCGGGCGCCGTGTTCCTCGGTCCCTACAGCCCTGTTGCGGCCGGCGACTATGCGGCGGGCCCATCGCACGTGCTGCCCACAGGTGGTACCGCCCGGTTCGCCGCCGGCCTCTCGGCCAACGAATTCCTTCGTGGTGGGAGCGTGATCCGGCTTGCCAAGGCGGACCTTGCGGCGATGGCGGCTGACATCACGATGCTTGCCGACACGGAGGGCCTTACCGCTCACCGCCGCAGCGTTGAAGCGCGGCAGTCACAGTCCTGAAAAAGTGCTGCGTGACGGAAGTCGAATGCTAGCCATAGCCATGCTGCTGACGCTGTGGTTGGCCACGGGCTCGGCGGCTGCCGAACCGCTCGGTGTCGGAGATCACACGTTGTCCCTCGCCGTTGGTGGCCTGCAACGATCCGCCATCGTCCACGTGCCGCCGCAGTATGACCGAGCCGTAGCGATGCCAGTCGTCCTGGCATTCCATGGCGGTGGAGCCAACGCGGACAACATGGTCCGCTTCAGCGGTCTCAACGAGAAGGCCGACGAGGTCGGATTCATCGCCGTCTACCCCGACGGCACCGGCCGCTTGGAGCGAATGCACACGTTCAATGGGGGCAACTGCTGTGGGCAGGCTGCCACCAACGGGGTGGATGACGTGGAGTTCATCCGCAGTCTGCTCGACGACGTCGCCGAGGAGTTTACGATCGATCCGAAGCGGGTATTCGCCACCGGAATGTCGAACGGCGGCATCATGGCATATCGTCTAGCCTCGGAGTTATCGGATCGCATCGCTGCCATCGCGTCGGTAAGCGGGCCGATGGGAACGAAGACCTGCAACCCAACTCGGCCAGTCTCGGTCATTCACTTCCACGGCAGCGACGACGAGCTCGCTCCTTTCCACGGCGGCAAGGGGAAAGGGTTATCCGGCACAGACTTTTTCTCTGTTCCCGCCTCGATCGCAGCGTGGGTGGAGGCCGATGGCTGCGCCCCGCAGCCTGTTACAACCATGCTTCCAGATACGAGCGAAGATGGCACGACCGTGCTTCGCAAGACCTACGGCCCGGGGAGGGACGGTGCTGAGGTCGTCCTCATCGTTATCGAGGGGGGCGGACATACGTGGCCCGGAAGGGCACCGCGGATGCCGCGTCTGGGTAAATCCACCCGGGACATATCGGCCAACGATGTGATGTGGGAGTTCTTCGAACGTCATCCCTTGCCTCAGAAATAAGTGTCGGTGGCTCTGTTTGTGTCGGTTGTAGCACCGATGTCCCAGGGCAGTTCCTGACGGTTGCGCCGTCCACGGGACGCCAAGGCAGGGTGGCGACCCGACGATGAGGTAGACTTAGACAGCAACCGCAAGTGCCCCCTTCACTCCCTGGCCGCTCGTGATGCCCCCCTCGCTGCCACAGTCCGATCGCTCTGCCGCTCTCGTGCGTTCCGATATCGCTGCGATCGCTGGCTATGTTCCCGGCGAGCAGCCGCAGGGGGGCAAGTGGATCAAGCTCAACACGAACGAAAATCCCTATCCGCCCTCGCCGGCCGTGGCCCGGGCGATCGTCGCCACCACAGCCGGCCGCACCCTGGCCAAGTATCCCGACCCGCTTGCCACCGTCTTCAGGATGCGGGCGGCCGAGGTTCTCGGTGTCGAACCGGACTGGATCCTCTGCGGGAACGGCAGCGATGACCTGCTGACGATTCTGGTCCGCGGATTCGTCGGGGCAGGGGAGTGTCTGCGGATGCCCTATCCCAGCTACATCCTCTACCGCACCCTCGCCGGCATTCAGGGGGCCAGCTGCGATGAGTTTCACTACAGCTCCGATTGGTCGCTCGACGACGGCTTCGCCGCACCGCGAGCGGCGAACGGCGAGGACATCAAGCTGGCGATCATCGCCAACCCAAACAGTCCCTCCGGCACGCTGATCCCGCCGTCGCGGGTCGCCCAACTCGCCGACCGGCTGCCCTGCGCGGTCGTCGTGGATGAGGCCTACGGAGATTTTGCCGATGCGAACTGTCTTGACCTCGTGAAGGACAACCCACGCGTGATCGTGACGCGGAGTTTCAGCAAGTCATATGCCCTGGCGGGCCTTCGCTTCGGCTTCGCAGTCGCCCAGCCACAGGTCATCGAACAGTTGCAAAAAGTAAAAGACTCCTACAACTGCGACACGCTTTCGATCGCCGCGGCCACCGCCGCCATCGACGACCAGGCATGGCTGGTCGATAACCGGGCACGGATCATCGCCACCCGCCGCCGACTCACCGACTCCATGCGGGCATTGGGTTTCCATGCCCAGGAGAGCCAGGCCAACTTCGTCTGGTGCACGCACCCCACGCGGCCGCACAAACCGATCTACGAGGCGCTCAAGGCCCAGGGCATCCTGATCCGCTACATGAACTATGCCGGCTGGGGTGACGGCCTCCGGATCACCGTCGGCACCGACGACGAAATCGACGCCTTTCTCGCCTGCATCAAGACGATCTGACCGTTTCGTTCCACTGCCCGCATCCCCGCGACGAATACCATGCCACGCACCGCCACCGTTACCCGGAAGACTGCTGAAACCGATATTGTGCTGTCGATCGACCTTGACGGCACCGGGAAGGCCGACATCCAGACCGGCCTCGGCTTCTTCGACCACATGCTCACGCTGCTGGCCGGGCACTCGCTCATCGACCTGAACGTACGCTGCCAGGGTGACCTGCACGTCGACGGCCACCACACGGTGGAGGACGTCGGCCGGGCCCTGGGCACGGCGGTGAAGGACTGCCTCGGCGACCGCCGGGGCATCCGCCGCTACGGCCACGCGATCATCCCGATGGATGAGTCACTCGCCACCGTGGTCGTCGATCTCGGCGGCCGCGCCGCGACGGTCTTCGCGGTTGAGTTCCCCGTGGCCACGATCGGCACGTTCGATGCGCAGCTCGTGGAGGTCTTCTGGGAGAGCTTCGCGGCCACCGCAGGCGCCAACTTCCACGCCATCCTGCACCACGGCCGCAACGGCCACCACATCGCCGAGGCTGTCTTCAAGGCCGCCGCCCGGGCCATCCGCATGGCTGTCGAAGCCGACCCGCGCCAGCGTGGCGTGCCGAGCACCAAGGGCACGCTCACGCAGGACTGACGCGCGAACTAACGCATGAACTCTCTGCAATAGGCCCGGAGGGCCGGGTTAGCACCAGCGGGCGGAGGCCCGCCAAGCGAAAATCGGCAGGATGCCGATGTTTCGCGTGAACACAGCCGGCCGGGTAAGCACCAGCGGGAGGAGACCCGCCAAGCGCTGACTCCAGCCGGGCATCCGCCCGGCATTGCGACACGATGCGATGTTTTTCGCGAAGCCCGCCGGTCGGAGGCACGCGCAGGAGCCGGTGAATTCTGCGACTCCCGAGCGATGCACGATTCGTCCAAGAGCCTCACGTAGCAGAATCCGCCGGCGACGAGCATGCCGCAGCCGGTGGGCTGGTTTCAGCACGCAGCAACCGCACGTCATTCCCGAACACGTTAAAAACCTGCCGCCACGGGGGGCAGCACATATCGTGCCGAACGGGATTGCGCAGCGTCCGCTTACTCGTTGACGTAGGTCTCGAGGAACCGGGCCAGGCGGTGGAAGTCGCTGCCGCGTTCCACGTAGCGGACCACCGTGACGAGTGTGTTTGGATCGACCAGCTCCTCGAACGGCACGTAGTTCAGGTCGAGCTGGCCCGACACACTCACCATCACTCCGTTGAGCCCCCGCTCGGCCAACGCCCGATAGGCTCCCACGCCCAGTTGGCTGCCGAGCATCACGTCAAAGGCGTGTGGCTTGGCACAGCGGGCCTCGTAGCCCAACTGCAGGCCGACGACCTTCCGAGAGCGTCCTGTCTGCCGCTTGAATTCGTCGGCGACCAGCTTGGAGAACATCCGTCCCAGTTGCACCTGGGCGATCGAAATGTGGCCGTGCTCGTCGCGAGGAATGCCCTCGAGTTGCTTGCTCGGCAGATATTCCGCCAGCCCCTCGGCAAGCACGATCACGCCATACTGCTTGCCCTCCTCCTCCTCGCGAACCCGCATCGTCTTCACGATCCGGCCCACGACCTCCTCGGTGTTCATCACCGGCTTGATCTTCGTCTGGCCGGAGGCGTCGGTGACGGTCTCCTCGCCCCGGTACTTGCCGTGGATGTCCTCGACGCTGATCACCAGGCTGGCCTCGCCCGAGATCGCCGCCCCATACGACAGCCAGCCGGCGCTGCGGCCCATCGTCTCGCAGAGGTAGTAGCAGCGGCCCGCATCCGCGTCGTACAGCAGGTTGCGGATCTCACCGCCGAGCGTATCGACCGCCGTGAAGTAACCGAACGTGAAGTCGATTCCCATGTAGTCGTTGTCGATCGTCTTCGGCAGATGCACGACTGGGATCCGCTTGCTGCCGGCGGGGAGCCGGTCCTGATACATCTTGAATTTGTTGGCCGTCTTGAGCGTGTCGTCGCCGCCGATCGAAATCAGTGCCTCGACCCCCAGCGATATCAGACCTTCGTACACGTTCTTCAGGGGGGCGACCCGTTGGGCGTCGTCAAAGTGGGCGGGCGATGAGATGTGCTTGCCCGGATTCGTCCTCGCGGTGCCAAGCATGATTCCCTGTCCGGAGCGGGTCCGCTTCAGGAATTCCGGAGTCACCACCACGTAGTCGCGGCCCTGCACGAGCGGCTTGTCGGTCGAGAAGTCGGCCAGCGACGAGTAGCCGTGCTTCATCCCGATCACCTCGGTGCCGCTCCGCATGAACGACGTAGCCGCCGTGGAGATCACCGCATTGGCACCGGGCGCTGGACCGCCTGCAAAGAGAATGGCCACTCGGCGGAACTGATGATCTGCCTTCGGCGGACGCGACAACGACTCACTCATGGCTCTCTCCTGATAGCAAACAACCTGGCGGCGTGATGGAAAACGGTCATGTTCGTCTGAAAGAGGGGCACTCGTGGCATCCGCAGCGACCCCGGCTCGGGGTTGCCCAGAGCCGGTAAGGCTCGCTCATCCGGCCAGCATCCGCTCCACGAACGTCGTGTCGACCTGCGACTCATGGAAGGCCGTGTTGGCCAACACTTCCAGATGGAGTGGCACTGTGGTCTTGATGCCCTCGACCCGCAGTTCCTTGAGCGCCCGGATCATCGTCTGGATCGCCTCCTGCCGCGTCGGCTGGTGCACGATCAGTTTGCCGACGAGCGAATCATAGTGCGGTGGCACGGTGTACCCGGCCGTCGCATGGGAATCAAACCGCACGCCGAAGCCGCCGGGAGCGATGATCCGCTCGATCCGCCCCGGGCAGGGACGGAAGTTGTGGGCGGGGTCCTCGGCGTTGATCCGGCACTCGATTGCATGGCCCCGCGGCACGATGTCCTTCTGCGTCAGCCCGAGCTTTTCACCGGCCGCAACCCGGATCTGCGCCTTCACGAGATCGATGCCGGTCACCATCTCGCTCACCGGGTGTTCCACCTGGATCCGCGCGTTGACCTCGATGAAATAAAAGTTGTCTTGCTGGTCGACGATGAACTCGACCGTGCCAGCGGAGTAGTAGCCGGCGGCCTTTGCCAGGCGGACCGCGGCGTCGCACATCTTCTTGCGGGTCTCCTCGGGCAGTCGCGGCGAGGGGCTCTCCTCGATCAGCTTCTGGTGCCTCCGCTGCGTCGAGCAATCGCGTTCCCAGAGATGCACGATGTTGCCATGCTTGTCGCCCAGGATCTGGATCTCGACATGGCGAGGCCGCTCCACATATCGCTCGATGTAGATGCCCGGGTTCCCAAAGGCGGCCTGCGCCTCGGCCGACGCCTGCTGCCAGGCGCTTGCCAGAGCCAGTTCGTTGGCGGCCACCCG
>Ga0304730_1001660_pt1 | contig 16520 bp, 8 predicted proteins | sample M_130628_MF_Meta_FD_190474 | JGI IMG/M metagenome (GOLD analysis project Ga0304730, IMG submission 190474) | Freshwater microbial communities from Lake Montjoie, Canada to study carbon cycling - M_130628_MF_MetaG (v2) (version 2) | ecosystem: Environmental > Aquatic > Freshwater > Lake | place...
CCGGCGGCCGGGAGGATGCTCCGCTTTCGCGAGCTCCTCGGGCACTTCGTCGATGCCTGTCAGGCGATCGAGTATGCCCACAGCCGCGGGGTGCTCCACCGCGACATCAAGCCGAACAACATCATGCTCGGGTCGTTCGGCGAGACGCAGGTGATCGACTGGGGGCTGGCCCGCATCGCCGGGCACGATCTCTCCGCCGGGAAAGGATCACCGGAAGAGCTCATCTCGCCCGCCGACATCGGGGAGGATTCGCAGCCGACGAAGGAGGGGCAGTTCAAGGGGACACCGGCCTATGCGAGCCCCGAGCAGGCGGATGGAAAGCAAGACCTGATCGATGCCCGCAGCGATGTCTACGGCCTCGGGGCGACGCTCTATTGCCTCCTCACCGGCGAGGCGCCGTTCCATGTGCGGTCACCCCTGATCCTCGACGACGTCAAGGAGGGGAGGTTTCCCCGGCCGCGGCTGATGCGCGCCGACGTTCCGCCGGCGCTGGAATCGATCTGCCTCAAGGCGATGGCCAAGGCCCAGAAGGATCGGTACCAATCGCCGCGCGACCTGGCGACGGATGTCGAGCGCTGGCTGGCCGACGAGCCGGTCCTCGCCCATCCCGATCCCTTCTCCGTTCGGCTGCGGCGCTGGGGGCTGCGGCACCGCACCGCCGTCGCCGCGGCCGCGGCGCTCCTCCTCACGAGCGTCGTCGGCCTCGGCATCGGCTATGCGGCGGTCAAGGAGCAGCGCGACGTGGCGGAGAAGAGTACCGATCTGACACTCACCGCCATCGAGGAAATCGTCATCGAGATCGGAGATGATTCGTGGGTCCAGGATCCTGAATCGCTCCCGCGACGACGGCAGGCAGTGGAACGTGCCATCGAGATGTATAAGGACGTCTTGCAGTCAGACTCGAGGAATAGCCGCGCCACACAGGGGCTCAATATAGCCCGACAACGCAAGGGATTCCTGGAGAGACTCAGCGGGGATGATTCCCTCGCGATCGAGAGCTTCAAGAAATCGATCGAGGGCTTGGAGCAGCAATTGGAATCGAGTCTGAAAAATCCCATCGACTTCCGGGACATCATCGCTACCCGTAGTGACATGGCGATGGCATTGCTCTTTTCCGAGGGTTCGGCAGCGGCGGAAAGTTTTCAGCGGCAGACGTGCGAAAGGGCCGCAGCCGTTTTGAAAAATGAACCGGATTCGCAGTTGGCGAAGGAGATGAATGCCTGTGCTGAACGAGCGCTTGCCAGCATCCTCGAAGCGGCTGGAAAGACCGAAGACGCCGTGGCCTTGATGGTGCGGAGCGCCGATACCTATTCGGAGCTCGCAGCAGATGACGAAGGACTTCATCAGCAGGCCTTCCGGGCCTGCACGTTGCGGGCGGAGTCGGCCCGTTGCTATCGACGGCTCGGCCGACTCGACGAGGCTCGGAAAGCCGCGAAGATGGCAAGGAACCTCAATGAGGGATTGATGGCTTTTGGTGTTGATTTCGTTGACTTGCGGCAGGCCAACGCCCTGACACTTCGCGAGCTGGCGATGACGGTCGATGAGCCTGCCCGAGCCGAAGCAGACGAAATGCTCCGCGATTCATTGGGGATCTATGACCAGCTGATGAAGCTGAATAGGGAGATCTGGCGATATCAACGCGACTTCTTCGAGACGTACGTTGATCGTGGTCGGATGCGACTCCAAAATGCCGACGTCGAGGGCGCCGAGCGCGATGTCGATGCCATCCTGAAAGAGTGGCAACCGACGGATTGGCCTCCTGCGGCACGGGCCCAGACCTCGGCGCGGTTGTTTGCCTTGAGGGGCCTGATTGCCGAACAGCAGGGGGATGAGCCGCGGGCGCGCGAACTGTTCAAGTCGGCACTCGAACACTGCGTTGAATCGCGTCGCTTCGGGTTCGGTGTGATCGCGGATGTCGAAGCCGAGGTCGGCCAGCATCTTGAACGGCTCGGATCGCCGTAATCCGCGTTGGCAGTCAGCGCGGAGGATTTGGATCGGGATCTCGGCCGGTGATGGGCTCGCGCCGACCGATGACCTCGCCAGCCCAAGCGTCGGCACGAGGTGAGGTCATCGGTCGGTCAGTCGAGAGCGCGCCTGGCAGGCATCGGCCACCATCCGCTCCGGACGGCTATTTGCCGATGACCTTCCGTTTGCCGCCTCCGATGGGAACTTGCTGTGGGGAGTCGACGTCCTCGCGTGGCCCCCTCGGCTTGCGGGCTACCTTCTTCACGGCCTTCTTGGTGACCTTCTTCGTCACCTTCTTCGCCGCGGCGGGCTTCTTCTTCGCGGCCTTCTTCTTCGCCATGATCCATGACTCCTGCAGAACGTTCGATGGGCGCCCGATCGCCGACGGCGATCGTAAATGATCGTTTTCGTACCACACGCCCGGGGGAAGCGACAACGGCCCGGGGTGGTGCAAAGCGCGAGGCTCGCCGCCCGGAGCCCCACCCCGACGCGGTCGACGGGATACCCTGTCGGGTGCGTCCTGTCGTGCTTTGCTCCCGGCCCACCGACCGATCCCATGCCCCACCTCCACCCCTGCCTCCGTTTCGCGCCCCTCCTCCTCGCCCTCCTGTTCTGGCCCGGGCGCGCGTCGGCTGCCGACGAGCGCCCGGTCGTCGTGGCTGACTTCAGCACCCCCGCGCACGGCTGGCGAGCCAACGGCTCGATCGGCGGTCTGGCGGAGGGGGCGGATGGGCTGTCGATGATCTGCCGGGGCGAGGATCCCTATCTCGTCGGGCCGGTCGTCGATCTCCCCCTTCCTCCCGGCGCCCGCAAGCTGCTTCTGGCGCTCGACGGCACCGCGGCGGGGGATGTCCGCTGCTACGCCGCGGCCGAGGGGAAGGAGTTTGCCGAGGGGTGGGCAGTGAATCTCGTCGCCGACGGCACGGGGACATTTCGCGGGGTGCTGCCGGCGCTCGGCGAGCGCGTCCGATTCCGGCTCGATCCCCCCGACGGCGCTGCCCCCGTCCGCCTCGGACGGCTCGTCGCCACGCCTCTGATCCCGCTCGCCCCGGCCACCCCGGCCGGCCGCCCCGCGCCGCTGATCCTCCCGGGCGACGCCCTGGTGGTGAAGCAGGGGGGGGTAAGCGTGGCTCACGATCCGCACCGCTGGAACGCCCTTTCGATCTCGATCGGCGGCCGGCGGATGGCCGACAGCAATCCAGCCGAGGTGTTTTCCTCTCGGGGGGCGGCTGGTGGAATCCCCGTCGATGCCGGCGCCGGGGGCGTCGTGTCGCGGGTGCTGGCGGAGGGATTCGAGATCGTCGCCACGGTGCCCGAAGAGGGCGACGGGGCCGCCACCTGGCGCTTCAGCCGGCGGTTCACGGCCGCCGAGCGCGGCGTGCGCATCGAGACTCTCGTTGAAGTCGACCGGCCTCGCGAGCTGATCCATCTGCCGTGGCTGACGCTCTTTGCCGGCCGGGGAACGTTCGGCACGGGCAAGTCGCAGGCGCTTTTGCCGGGGGTCGAATACCTCGACGACGAACCCTCCTCGAACGACAAGGAGATCCGTGGGCCAGCCGCGAACCGGCAGCTTGTCGATCCTGCCAAGGTTTGCTTTCCATCGATGGTCCTCGTCGCCGCTGGGCGCTGGCTGGCGGTCGACTGGGAGCCGGGGGCCGTCCCGGCCTCCCCCCTCTTCGATTCCCCCGATCGGATGTTCGCGTCCGGTGGCCATGTTCTCGGGCTCTGGTCGCCGGCGGCGGGGGCCTTCGAGCCGCTGCCGCCGCGTTTCGAGGGAGAGCGGGAGATCTACCGGGGTGTCATGCTCGAGCCTGGCAAAGCGCTGCGGCAGGCAATCACGATCCGCGGCGGCGGCGGCGATACGGTCCTCCACGCGGTGGCCGAGTGGGTCCGCGTCGAGGGGCTGCCGCCACTCCCCGCCAGCGCCCCCGGCGCCGATGGCGGCCTCGAGGCCGCCTGTCGGCTCCTCGCCCACGGCTGGCTCGATTCCACCGCGCGCGACGGCACGATCTGGCGCCACGCCGTGTGGCAGGGGCGCTTCGCCGCACAGCCCGCCGCCGACGCGCCGGCCTGCATGCTTTGGCTAGCCGCGCATGTCGACGATGCGGCGCTTGCCGCGCGGCTCCGTGCCACGGCGCGCGAGGCGCTGGCGGCGCTGCCGGCAGGGGCTACCGCGGGCATCGGTCATCTCGCGCGGCCGGCGCTGCCGCTCCTCCTGCGCCCTGCGGTGGCCGATGACGCCGCCGTCGGTGCGGCGCTTTCGGCCGCGGCGGCGCAGGCCCGGGCGATCGCTGCCGAACTGACGGCAGCGGGAGGGAAGGATCGCTACGTTGCCGGCCCGACCGACTACGCGGCGACCCTCGGGGGAGACGGATGCAACGGCCACACCGCCATTCGGGCCGAGGCGCTGCTCGAGGCGGCGGTTTTGGGGGGGGACGAAGCGGCGATCGGTGCGGCCCTCGCCGCGCTCGATGGAGTCGCGGTGGCCTGGCCGGCCGGCGCCGTGCCGCGCGGCGCGCAGCCTTGGGAGATGCCGCTCCACACCCCCGACATTCTTGCCTCGGCCCGGCTCGTGCGCATCCATCTCCTCGGCCATCTCCTCGATGGCGATCCGGCCCGGCTCGAGCAGGCCCGACTGTGGGCCTGGTCGGGCGTGCCGTTTGTCTATCTGCGGGATCCGCTCCCCGGTCCGGTGGGGCGCTATGCCACGATCGGGGTTCTCGGGGCCACCGATTGGGTGGCGCCGGTGTGGATCGGGCAGCCGGTGCAGTGGTGCGGGCTGGTCTATGCCGGCGCCCTCCACGACCTCGCCCGCGCCGACGGCGCCGCCGCACAGCCCTGGCAGACGCTCGCCCGCGGGATCACGCGGAGCGGACTGCAGATGACGTTCCCGATCGATGACGCGGCCGGTCGCGGTGGCCTCCTCCCCGACTACTGGCTGTTCGGATCGGGCTGTGGCGCCGGGCCGGCGATCAACCCGGCCACGGTCCAGGCGACGCTCGCCGAGGCCTTCGAGGCCACGCCGCTGGTGACGGCGACGCGCCTCACCCGGTGCCCGACGGATTCAGCCGGCCACGTCCTCCATCTTCCCGGTGTGGTGCGCCGCGCGACCTCCACCGCCGCCGCGACCACCGTCGAGGTCATGCTCTGGCCGGAGGAGCCGAGCCGGCTGATCCTGACGCGTGTGACGCGGCTCCCGCATGCAGTCGTGTGGAATGGACTGCCGATCGAGGCCCGCCTCCTGGCCACCGGTTGCTTGACGGTCACCGTCCCCGGTCAGGACGGGGCCCGTCGCGCCGGCACGCTCGTCATCGAGTGGTGAGCGCCGCGGGCGCAGCCCCGGGGCGACTACACCAGTTCCCGGATCAGGCCCCGCTCCGCGAGGAGGTGCCAGGGCCTGCCGGTATTGTCGTCGAGCGTGGTATCGGGATTGATGCCGAGGTGACGGTAGATCATCGCCAGGACATGCTGCGGTCGGTAGGGGGCGGCATTCGCTGCCGCCCCGTTGGCATCGGTGGCGCCGATCACCTGCCCCATCTTCAATCCCCCGCCTGCCACGAGAACGCTCATCACTCTCCCCCAGTGATCACGGCCGGCCGTCTTGTTGACCTTCGGGGTCCGTCCGAACTCCCCCATCGCCACGACGAGCACATCCCGGTCGAGGCCACGCTCGCCGAGATCACCCACCAGGGCCGCGATCGCCTGATCGTAGCGCCCGCCCTTGCCGCGCATCGATTTCTCGATGTCTTTGTGATCATCCCAGCCCGGGACTCGCACGGTGACGAACATCACCCCGTGCTCGACGAGGCGCCGCGCGAGGAGCATGCTCTGTCCGACGGGGTTCCGCCCGTAGACTTTGCGGATTCTGGCATCCTCCTGGTCGATGTCGAAGGCCCTGCGGGCACCATCGCCGGTGAGCATCTCGAAGGCTTCGTCGGCGAGCGTGTCCATCGCCAGCACTGTCCCCGCCGTGTCGCGGAGGTGTCGGGCCTGGTCGAGCTCTGCCAGGAGCGATTGCCGATCGGCGAGCCGCTCGGGGGTCAGCCCCCGTGCAAGGCTGATGTTCGGCACCGTGAAGGGGGTCTTGTTGGGATCATTGACGGTCTCGTACGGCGCGAATCCCGCGCCGAGCCAGGCAGCGCCACCGAACCGCATGCCCCTCGGGATTGCGACGAACGCCGGCAGGCCGGGCCTGTTCCTGCCACGGAGATGAGCCGCCACCGCGCCCACGCAAGGCATCTCGTTTTGCCGGCTCTGGTTGTTGCGCAGGTACCAGCCGGTCTGCGCCAGGTGGGCGCTGGTCTCGTGGCTCCCCGAGTTGTGGGTGACCGAACGGATGATGGCGAGCTTGTCGGCGATCTTGGCCTGCTCGGCCATGAGCTCGCTGAACTCGATCCCCGGGACATTCGTAGGGATGGCCCGCAGTGGCCCGCGGACTTCGGCCGTCGCACGGGGCTTGGGGTCGTAGGTCTCGTGTTGAGCGGGTCCGCCGGCCAATTCGACGTAGATCACGGCCGCTGTCTTGGAGGACGAACCGGCAGCCATGCTCTCCGCCTGAAGCCGTCGGAGTGCCGGGAGGGAGAGGCCAATCATCCCCCCCAGGCCGCTGTGGAGCAGATGGCGACGATGGAATCGATCACGCGCCGCGCCGATTTCGCTGCAACCAGACATGACTCGCTCCAGACCAAGGGGAAGGGGCGACCAGGGCCTCCAAGCATAGTTGATCCCCTTCCGGTCAAGCGGACGCGCGTGGCCCCACCCGGCCGCCGCACGCGCCCTACCCTGGGCCGGCGACGGAGTTGCAACCCGCGCGGCAGCGGAGCGACAATCATGGTTTGGCGCGGTGAGGGGTTTTTTCTGAAGGAGCGTCGCGGCATGGCCATGCTCGGGCAGGGAACGGTTCAACGGGCGGGCTGGGTGGCCGCGCTGCTGATCGCGGCCGGTGTCGGCATGCTCGCCGGGAAGGGGGCGCGTGCCGCTGAAGCGCCGGCTCCCGCGGCTGTCCGCTTCGACCGCGACGTCCTTCCGGTCCTCGCCAATGCCTGCTTCGCCTGCCACGGGCCCGATGCGGCCAACCGTCAGGCCGATCTGCGGCTCGACACCCTCGAGGGGGCCACCGCGCCGCGCGACGGCAGCCCGGCGATCGTGCCAGGCAACCCACAGGCAAGTCTGCTCCTCGAGCGGCTCCGTTCCACCGATCCCGACGTCGTCATGCCCCCTCCCGGCACGAATAAGGTGGTCACGCCGCAGCAGCGCGACTCGATCGCAGCCTGGATCGCCGCCGGCGCCCCCTACGAGGGGCATTGGGCCTACCGTCCGCTCGTCCGCCCGGTGCCTCCGGCAGCCGGGCTGCCGGTCGATGCCTTCATCGGCAGGGAGCTGGCTGGTTCGGGGCTCGCGGCCGCCGGCGAGGCCGACCGGGCGACGCTTGCCCGCCGCGTCTCCCTCGATCTCACCGGCATCCCCCCGGAACCGGCCGAGATCGATGCCTTCCTGGCCGATCCCTCCCCCGAGGCATTCGAGCGCTTCGTCGATCGGCTCCTCGCCAGCCCCGCGCATGCCGAGCGGATGGCGGCCTGGTGGCTCGATCTGGTGCGCTACGCCGATTCGGTCGGCTACCACGGCGACCAGGAGGTGACGGTGTGGCCCTACCGCGATTGGGTGATCCGGGCGTTCGCGGAGAACATGCCGTTCGACCGCTTCACGCGCGAGCAGCTCGGTGGCGATCTCCTCCCCGGCAACACGCTCGATCAGCGCGTCGCCGCGGCCTACAACCGGCTCGGGATGATGAGTGCCGAAGGGGGCGCGCAGGCCGAGGAATACCTCCTCAAGTATGCCTCCGACCGGGTGCGCGACGTCTCGGGGGCCTGGCTCGGCTCGACGCTCGGCTGCGCCGAATGCCACGACCACAAGTACGACCCATTCACGATGCGCGACTTCTACTCGATGGCGGCCTACTTTGCCGACATCGAGGAGCGCGGCGTCTACGACATCGGCCAGGGGCGCGACAAGGCGTGGGGACGGATGGAGCTGTTCACGACGCCGCCCCAGGCAGGTGAGCTTGCCGCGCTCGACGAGCGCGTCGCCACGGCGAAGCGCGATCTCGACACCGACACGCCCTCCCTCGCAGCCGCGCGGGAGGCCTGGATCGAACGGGTGAAGCAGGATCCCTGGAAGACGCTCGCACCGCTGACCAGCGCCGCCAGCGGTGGCGCCACCCTCGCCCTCCAGGACGACCGCTCGGTGCTCGCCTCCGGCCCGCGTCCCGACGTTGGCGACACGACGCTCGTCTTCGAGGTCCCCCCGGGGCCTTTTGTCGGCCTCCGGCTCGAGGCCCTGACGCACGATAGCCTCCCCAACAAGGGCCCGGGGCGGGCCGACAATGGCAACTTCGTCGTCTCCGAGGTGACGCTCGCCCTCCGCAGTGCCGCCGCCGGGAAGGAGGCGAAGGGGCTCGCCGACGACAAGCCCGTGCCACTCACGCGCGCCCTGGCGAGCTTCGAGCAGTCGGTGGTGGGCGACATCACGCCGTCGGGGAAGTGGCTGGCGGCCTATGCAATCGACGGCCGCCACAGCGGCGACAACGTCGGCTGGGCGATCCACGAGGAGGTGGGGCGCGACCAGTGGCTCATCGTCCGTGCCGACACACCGATCGGGATTCCCGCCGACACGCTCCTGGTGGTCACGATCGAGCAGCACCATCCGGTCGGCTACCAGGTGGGGCGGTTCCGCCTGGCGGTGGCGGCCGAGCCGACCGACGATCCCGGCCCCGGCCTCCACCCGGAGCCGGTTCGGATTGCCTGTGGCAAGCCGGCGGCCGAGCGGTCGGCCGAAGAGACGGCGCTGTTGGTCGAGCGTTTCCGGGCGAGCGCCCCGGAGCTCTCCGGCCAGCGCGAAGCGCTTGCCGCGGCGCAGCGGGCCCGCAAGGACTTCGTCGATCGCCTCCCCTACATCCCGGTGACGGTGGCGGTCGAGCCGCGCCCGGTGCGGATCCTTCCCCGCGGGAATTGGATGGATCGTTCCGGCGACGTCGTGGTGCCTTCCGCGCCGGCTTTCCTCTCCGGAGCGGCGGCCGCTGCCGCAGCCGCGCCCCCCCCGCGCCCCACCCGCCTCGATCTCGCCGCGTGGATGACCGCACCTGCCAATCCCCTCGTCGCGCGCGTCCTCGCCAACCGGCTGTGGGCGATCTGCTTCGGCCAGGGGCTCTCCCGTCGGCTCGACGACCATGGCGCCCAGGGGGAGCCGCCGAGCCACCCCGAGCTGCTCGATTGGCTCGCCTGCGAACTGCGGGATGGCACCGCGCAGCCTCCGGGCACCCCCTGGAACCTCCGCGCGGTTCTCCGGGAGATCGTCACGAGCCGGGCCTACCGTCAAAGCAGCACCGCACCGCGCGAGGCGATCGAGCGCGATCCGGAGAATCGGCTCCTCGCTCGGCAGAACCGGCTTCGGGTCGAGGCGGAGATGGTCCGCGACACGGCACTGTCGGCGGCGGGATTGCTCGTGCGCACGGTGGGGGGCCCGAGCGTGAAGCCCTACCAGCCGGAGGGCTACTGGGATTATCTGAACTTCCCGCAGCGCACCTGGCAGGCCGATCAGGGGGAGAGCCTCTACCGGCGCGGCCTCTACACCCACTGGCAGCGGCAATACCTCCATCCGGCGCTGATGGTCTTCGATGCCCCCAGCCGGGAGGAATGCACCGCGCGGCGCCCCCGGTCGAATACGCCGCTCCAGGCCCTCGTGCTCCTGAACGATCCCGAATATGTCGAGGCAGCGCGGGCCCTGGCGACCAAATCGATGGCCGAGGCGGGGCCTGATCCTCTCGCGCGGGCACGCTTCCTTCTTCGTCGTGCCGTGGGGCGGATTCCCACGGAGCGGGAAGTGGCGGTCGTCGCGGAACTGGCGACGGCCGAACGGGCCCGGTTTGCCGCCGAGGCCGGGGCGGCTGACAAGCTCCTCTCGATCGGTGCGCACCCGGTGCCGGCAGGTCTCGATCCGATCGAGCTTGCCGCCTGGACGACCGCCGCCCGGGCCGTGCTCAACATGCAGGAAACCTACACGAGGAACTGACACCGTGAGCCCCTTCGATCCGCGATCCGGCCCCCTCCCCGCAGGGCTCGACCCGGCCCGGCGTGCGTTCCTCGCCCGGGCTGCCGGTGGGCTCGGGCCTCTCGCCCTTGGCTCGCTCCTCGGGGGCCGGGGGGAGGCCCGGGCCGCCGCGCCGACCGGGGAGGATCTGGCCCGGTGGCCGGGGGTGATCCGGCCGTACCATGTGCCGCCGCGGGCGAAGCGGGTGATCTGGCTCTACATGGCCGGCGGCATGACCCACCTCGACACCTTTGACCACAAGCCGAAGCTCGCCGCCATGAATGGCGAGCCGATGCCCGAGAGCTTCACCAAGGGGCAGCAGATCGCCCAGCTCCAGGGGCAGGCGCTGAAGTGCCTCGGTCCCCAGCATCCGTTCCACAAGGTGGGAAACAGCGGCCAGGAGATCAGCACGATCTTCCCGGAGATCTCGGCGCGGATCGCCGACCGGATCGCGATCGTGAAGAGCCTCCACACCGAGGCGATCAACCACGATCCCGCCCACACCTTCATGAACACCGGCGCCATGGTGCCGGGGCGGCCGGCAGCGGGGAGTTGGCTGTGGTACGGCCTCGGCTGCGACGCCCACGATCTCCCCGGCTTCATCGTCATGGTGAGCACGGGCAACTATGGCCAGCGGCAGCCGATCGCCGCGCGGCAGTGGCATTCGGGCCTCCTCCCCAGCCGGTTTCAGGGGGTCGAGTTCCGTTCCAAGGGAGACGCCGTCCTCTACGTCAAGCCGCCGGTGGGGCTCGACGGCCAGCGCGCGGTTGTCGACGCGGTCACGAGGCTCGACGGCCTCCATAACGAGGTCGTCGACGATCCGGAGATCGCTGCCAGGCTCGCGCAGTACGAGCTCGCCTTCCGGATGCAGTCGAGCGTACCGGGGCTCCTCGATCTCTCCGATGAGACGGCCGAAACGTTCGAGCTCTACGGCACGAAGGGGGGCGACGGATCGTTCGCCTCCAACTGCCTCCTCGCCCGGCGGCTCGCCGAACGGGGCGTCCGTTTCATCCAGCTCTATCACCGCGACTGGGATCATCACGGCGCCGTCCAGGAGCATGTGAAGGGGACGGCGGCGGAGGTCGATCGGGGCGCTGCGGCGCTCGTCGAGGACCTGGCGCGGCGGGGGATGCTCGACGAGACGCTCGTCGTCTTCGGGACGGAGTTCGGGCGGACGCCGATGGCCCAGGGGAACGGCCGCGATCACCACATGAAGGCGTTTTCGATGTGGCTGGCCGGCGGTGGCATCAAGGGGGGGATCAGCCACGGTGCGACCGACGACCTCGGTTACGGCGTCGTCGAGAACCCTGTCACGGTCCACGACCTCCACGCCACACTCCTCCACCTCCTCGGCATCGACCACCTCCGGCTCACGATCCGCTCCCAGGGGCGCGATTTCCGGCTCACCGACGTCCATGGCCACGTCGTCAAGGATCTCCTCGCCTGATGAAGGGGCGGCCCGGCGCGGCTCAAGGCCGGCCGCCTCCGGCGACCGAGTCGAGAAATCGGAAGACGTCGTCGAGCGCGGCCTGGACGATCACCATGTGTTCGACATCGGGGTATTCCCGGAAGTCGACCGTGGCCCCTGCCGCTTCGAGACGCTTGGCCAGGGCCGCCGCGCCGGGGCGGCCGAAGTCGGCGGCCCCCGCCGCGACCAACCAGGGAACGCGCTGCGCCTTCTCCCCCGTCGGAGCCGCCGCGCCGCCACCGAGCGCGACCGCGGCGGCCACTGTCTCGGGATGGAGCCCCACCTGCTTCGCCACCTGCCCGGCCCCCATCGAATGGCCGACGAGAAACACGCGCGACGTGTCAATCTCGAACGAGTCCCCGAGGAGGTCGAGCATCTCCTCGACGTCGAGCGCCAGGCCGAAGAGGCCCTGGCGCGGAGCGACGACGAGCCAGCCGCGCTCGATCCCGAGGGCGGCCGCGCGGCCGGCGCCGCAGGTGTCGAAAAACATGTTCTCGCTGCCGCCGGCGCCGTGGTGGAGAAAGAGCACCGGGAGGGGGCCGGCAGCGTCGGCCGGCGCGCGGAGCCGCACCGGCACCTCACCACGGCCGGTGGAGAGCGTGAGCCACAAGTCTCCGCTCCGCGCCGCCTCCCGAATCGTGTCGGCCGGCAGGCCCGCTCCGGCCCGCAGTCCTTCGGCGAAGCGGAGGAGCCGGGCGGCGGGGAAGTCGGTCTCCTGCCCGCGCCCATCGGCCAGAGCTTTGAAGAGCGGGAGGAGCGCGGCGACGGTCGCGCGGACGGTCGGCGGTGTCGCTTCGGGCCAGGTGTTGGCCGCGGTAGCGAGGGCGTCGAGTCGTTCGCGGAGCCGTTCGACCCGCGACAGCCCGATCCGGGTGATCTCGATCGAATCCTGTTCGTTGAGCCATTCGACGACGAGCGTCAGATCCCCTGCCGGGAGCGGGCCGGTCTGCCACTGGATCATGCCGCCGGTTTCGGCCCAGTCGCCCTGCCGCTGGGCGCGCGTCTCCCCGGCGCCATCGACGATCGAGAGCCGCAGCCGGGACGGCGCTGCGGCGACGTCGCGCTCCACCTCATACAAAGGCTCGAACGCCAGCGAGAGGGTCTCTGCCGTCGTGTCGGCCAGGAGCGGCGTCGCGGTCACGGCGGTGGCGATCGCCGCGCGCTCGGCCGGATCGGGCGCCTCCCCGGAGCGCACGGTGAACCAGGCCCCGTCGAGGTGCCTGGCGGCGGCCTGAAGCTGGAGCGTGAAGAAGCTCCGCACCGCCGCCGTCATTGGCGCGACGGCGGCCGCCCGCCGCTCCCCATCGGCTTTTTGCCAGGCGATCTCGAACCGCCGCAGCCGCTTCCCGAGCTCGGCGCGCGGCGTCTCGGCACGGGCCGGAGCCGAGAGGATGGGGCTGACGAGGGCTCCGGCCAGTGCCGCGGTGGTCAGCCAGATCAGTCGGTGGGTTGCGGAAGGAGATCGAATCATGTCTTCACGACGACCGTGCCGGAGATGAGATCGTGGGCGCCTTGTTTCCTAGGGAGGATCAGCACGAGGATGGCGCCGACGAAGAGGACCATCGGGACGGCTTTGCCGACGTTCCGCAGCAGCGCCTTGCCGAGGCCGATAGGCCGCCCCTCGAGGTCTGTGACGCGGATCGACATCGCTCGCTTGCCGAGCGTGGCGCCGTCGCGTCCCGCCTCCATCAGTGTCCCGTACGCCACCGTCACGATGGGCATGCACATCTGGAGGAGGATGGCGAGCTTCTGAATGTCCTGCCGATCGGTGCCGCGCACCACGAGGACGAAAACGAGGATCAGGACCGGAATCGAGAACAGCAGCGAATCGAGGAACATCGCGACGAATCGTGCGCCGAGCCCCGCGTAATTCAGCCGCTTCGCCGCCTTGATCGGCTTGTAGTTCGGTGCCGCCTCGATCGGCTTCGGCGGCGGCGGCTCCTCCGGCGTCGGCACGTAGGCCGGCATCTCGAATCCGGAGAATGCGGCGGCCGGATCGTTGCTGTCGGGGGCCGCGAGGGGATTGTCGAAGGCCGGCGGCGGTGGGGCGAGGCTTGCGGGTGCGGCGGCGACGAACAGCCCCTTCGCCGACGAACAGGGCACCCACTTCTCCATCCCCTCTTTCCAGAGCTGGTCGGTGCGGTCGATCTTCCCGGTGGCGGCGAGCTTCTTCAGTTGCTCGTTGGTGAACGGGCCATGTTTCTTTCCGCCCTTTCGGACGTACCATTGATCGGCCATCGCTCGTTCGCTCCCCCCAGAGCTGGATCGTCTCCTCCGCCGGGCGCCATCGTTCGGCAATCCCCGGTCGATGTCAAGATTCTGGTTCGCGGGGGGGCTATTTTCTCCGCCGCCGCTGCCCCTCTTCCCCACCCTGATGGAGGCTCGATCAAATGTCGACCCGTTTCATCCGGCTTGTCGGCACAGCCGTGCTCGGCCTCGGCTTGGCGGCAGTGGGCCCTTTGGCAAGCCAACGATCGGCCCAGGCCGACGACTTCGCGCCGCGGCAGGATCGGCTGCCGGTCGAGGCGCCGGCCGGGGCCGTCGTCGTTCTCGGGGCGGAGATCGAGCCGCGGTTGGTAGGAATGGATGGCGGGCCGACCGACTGGCAACACGACGGCGACGAGCTCGTCGTCACGCGCACCGAGGGACATGCCAATCATGTCCACTCGATCGACACCTTCGAGGATTGCGATCTCCATGCCGAGTTCGTCGTCGATCCGCAGGCCCACGGCAATAGCGGCCTCTATTTCCACGGCTGGTTCGAGATGCAGATCTACGACTCGGCTGGCATCGATCCGGTCACCGACCAGGACGAAGGAAGCCTCTACCGCTTCGCCAAGCCGCTGGTGAATGCCGCCCGTCCGGCCGGCCAGTGGCAGGTGTATGACATCCGCTATACAGCCCCGCGCCGCGCCGCCGACGGGAAGGTGACGCGGCCTGGGTCGATCATCGCCTGGCTCAACGGCCAGAAGGTCCAGGATGGCGTCGAGTTTGACGAGCCGCGATCCCCCTACATCCCCTACAAATACGTCGTCACCGACCACCTGCGGGGCGTGGAGAAGACGCTCCTCGAGACCGGTCGCGGGCCGCTCTTCCTCCAGGATCACGGCAGCCCGACACGCTTTCGCAACATCTGGTTCGTGAGACGCTAACTGCCATGCCGCACGTCACGATTGTCTGGTTTCGCAACGACCTCCGCCTCGACGATCAGCCGAGCTTGCGGGCCGCGGTCGCCCGCGGGGCGATCGTGCCCCTCTTCATCCATGCCCCAGAGGAAGAAGCGCCGTGGGAGCCGGGGGCCGCGAGCCGGTGGTGGCTCCATGGGGCGCTCGATCGCTTTGCGGCGGCGCTTGCGGAGAAGGGGGCGCCGCTCCTGATCCGGCGTGGGCCGTCGCTCGCGACGCTCCTCGCCGTGGCGCGGGAGTACGGCGCCACGCATGTCGCCTGGAACCGTCGCTACGAGCCGGCCGTGATCGGCCGCGACACGGCCATCAAGGAGGCCCTGAAGCGCGAGGGGCTCGTTGCCGAGAGCTTCAATGGTGGCCAGCTCTTCGAGCCGGTCCATGTGGCGACGAAGGAGGGGAAGCCCTATCAGGTGTTCACGCCGTTCTGGCGGGCGCTGCTTGCGCGCGACGAGCCGGCTGAGCCGGAAGCCGCGCCAGCGAAAATTCTGGCGGCCAAGCCGGTCGGCAAGGCGACCAAGAGCGTGCCGATCGCCGCGTTGGACCTTCTTCCCGCGATCGACTGGGCGGCAGCGATGCGCGAGCGGTGGACGCCTGGCGAGACCGCCGCCGCCGGTCGGCTCGACCGCTTTCTCGAGCACCTCGACCGCTACGACACCGATCGCGACCGCCCCGACCACGACGGCACGAGCGCCTTGAGCCCCCATCTCCACTTCGGCGAGATCTCGCCGCGGCGCGTGTGGCATGCGGTCCGCGCCGCCGTCGGCGGCCGGCCGGCGGCAAGGATCGAGCGCGGCGGCGCCGAGACCTATCTGCGGGAGCTCGGCTGGCGCGAGTTTGCCACCCATCTCCTCTACCACTTCCCCCACACTCCCCAGGAGCCCCTGCGCTCCGACTACGCCCGCTTCCCCTGGGTCGACGATCCTGTTGGGCTACGGGCGTGGCAGCGCGGGCAGACCGGCTACCCGGTCGTCGATGCCGGGATGCGGCAGCTGTGGCAGACCGGCTGGATGCACAATCGGGTGCGGATGATCGTGGCGAGCTTCCTCGTCAAGGATCTGCGCGTCAGTTGGCTCACTGGGGCGCGGTGGTTCTGGGACACGCTCGTCGATGCCAACCTCGCCGCCAACACCCTCGGCTGGCAGTGGGCCGGTGGATGCGGCGCCGACGCCGCCCCTTACTTCCGGATCTTCAACCCGCAGACCCAAGGGGAGCGCTTCGATCCCGACGGGTCGTATGTGCGGAGGTTCGTCCCCGAGCTCGGCCGCCTGCCGGCCGCCGACATCCATGCCCCCGGGGATGCCGACGCGGCGACGCTCGCCCGGGCCGGGATCACTCTCGGCAAGAACTATCCGAAGAAAATCGTCGACCACGCCGAGGCCCGCGTCCTTGCCCTGGCCGCCCTCAAGACCGTCACGGCCGGCAAGGAAAAGCCCGACAAGCCGCGGGGCCGCTGACACGTCGCGCCGTCGGCCGGTGCGGCGCTCGAGATCTCACTTCTCGATTTCGGCGATCGCCATCCGCACCTTGTCCATCGTCGTCTTCTGCTGGGCCGGATCGGAGATCTTGTTGGCTGCCTTGTCGGCCTCCTGGAGGAGCGCAAGGGCCTGCTTCTTTTCGCCGCAGGACGCCGTGGCGCTGGCGACGGCGAGGAGCGCGTAGGCCCGCCCCTCGGGCCGGTCGATCGACTTGGCCGCGGCGGCGGCTGCGGTCAGCAGGGCGGCGGCCTCGTCCTTCTTCCCCGTCTCGGAGCGGACGCTGGCTGCGGCGGCGAGTCCCTCGGCCTTGGCCCGTGGCTCCTCGAGGGCCTTGGCACTCTC
>Ga0304730_1001662_pt1 | contig 16518 bp, 12 predicted proteins | sample M_130628_MF_Meta_FD_190474 | JGI IMG/M metagenome (GOLD analysis project Ga0304730, IMG submission 190474) | Freshwater microbial communities from Lake Montjoie, Canada to study carbon cycling - M_130628_MF_MetaG (v2) (version 2) | ecosystem: Environmental > Aquatic > Freshwater > Lake | place...
CTCGGACCACAATGTCGGTGGAGTAGCCGCCTTGCGTGGGCGTCTTTCCGTCCAGTTCCGTGCTGTTGTATGTGAACGCGATGTGTTTCTGGCAGAACTGCTCCTCGCTGGCCCGGCACGGCTTGCACGTTCCGCATGAATCCACCAAGCAGCCCACGCCTGCGAGGTCGCCGAGTTTGAAGCCTCTGACCTTTTTGCCCGTGGCGACCACCGTGCCGACGATTTCATGCCCCGGCACGCACGGGTAGGCGGTCGGGCCCCATTCGCCGCGGGCGGTGTGGATGTCGGAGTGGCAGATGCCGCAATAGGCGATCTCAATGACGATGTCGTCGGGCCGCGGATCGCGTCGCTCGAGGCGAAAGGGCTGTAGCGGCTTGGTGGCTGATAGGGCGGCGTAGGCTTTCGAGGAGATCATGTGGTGACGCCTGTGGGTTGCGAGATATTCGGTTCAGTTGATCGCGGGCGATATCGTATGCGACCTCTCGGTCGATGGGCCGTTGCCGTTGGGCTTGCAGTTGTGCGTGCATTGTCGGAAGACGGTGATCCTCAACGCTCAGGCCGAGGATCGAAGATGCAGGCCTGGATCGCTTCGGCCGCAGAGAAAAAGTATAGCCCTGACCCCGGTAATGTCTTCACGGCGTGCCGGCGTACGGAATGGGAACCCACCCATCAACTCCTGCTCTGGAAGCAGGCTTCGTTCAAGGCGTGTTGTTCTTCGCCGCGTCGAGGATCATCTCGACGTCAGTTCCTCTGGGCGGCACGCGGCCATCGAAAGCGTCGAACAGGAGCGCATCGTTGGACTGTGAACTCTCGATCGTCAGATCAAGCATCGCTGTCGGAAAGTTCGATAGGCAGACCAGGTCGCCGCCGTCGGCCTGGTAATACTCCTTGCCGTCGGAGGGGTCGGTCCAGAACACGCTCCCGGCGAATACCCAGTCTTCCTGCATCGGCTTGGCGGTGCGGGTGTCGCGGATCCACTGTTGCGCGGGCAGTTCTTGCATCTGGCCCGCCTCGTCCGTCCACCGCATCGTGACGCGGACCACCGGTCCGGTGGCGGCCACGTATTCGGGGTCGAACGACACTGGCTTGCCGGGGATGAGGCCGATGGCGAGCAGGCCGACGTGCACCAGTTGGGCCGTTGATCGGGTGGCCACGATCGACTCATGTTCCTTTGTCCCCTGCGGGCATGCGAAATATTCGATCGGTCCCTTGGCGACGGCGATCGCGCCCCCGACCACGACGCGTTTGCCCTTGGCATCGATCCAGACATCCTCCTTCGGGGAGAGCCGTTTGAGCTCCGGATGGCGATCGGGGGCGGCCGGCTCCGCAGCCCAGGCGGCCATCGAAAGCACGAGGCCGGTCAGCGCCGACGGGGCCGCGACGCTGACCCACTGCAGGAGGTGCGAAGTCGGGGGCAAAGTGGGACGCATGGGCACTCAGGTTGCTGGGGTGACCGGGCTCGTGGATGCCTGGGCTGCCGTCGAGTACCATACCGAACCTTGACGGCCGGTGCGAATCCGAGCCAGACGCTGACGATTCCCAGGCACGGGTGCACTCATGGTGACGACGAACACAAGCCAGATTCGAAACGGCAAGCCCAAGCGGGGCGGGAAGCGGGGCAAGGCCGCCTCTGAGGACCGTATGGAGAATGCCCCTGTGGCGGCTGAGACGGAAGATTCCGGGAACGCCGGCTCGGCCGAAGGAGCGACCCCAGCGGCGCCCGTGGCTGGCCCGACGCCAGCCAGGGTAGGGACCGGAGCGGCTGGGCGGCGGATTCGCGGGCTCGCCGACATGAGTGAGTCAATCGATGTCCGTCGCCGACTGCGGCGTCTCGCGCGGCAGGTTGATCGCGGGTCGCAGGATGTGCAGCACATGACCTTGATCGAGGGGGCGATTGGTGATTGCCTCGACGACGCGGCCGCCACGACCGTGGACCGCGAACGCTGGCTCCTATGCGAGGCGGCGACCTGGAGCCTCGCCTGGATGGCCCGGACGCGGCGGGCTGGTGGTTCGGCGGGCGGGCTGCTCGAGCGTTTGGTGAAAGCAGCGAGGTCCGCTCAGCCTTCGCTGGCGGCAGCTGACACGCTCTCCACCCGGTTCGTGCTCGCCGTGGCACGGCTATTCTGCGATATCGAGGCCTGCAGATGCCTCGAGGGCGACGCCACTGCGGCGCTTGTGCGAGAGATCGGCCGGCTCGTTTCGGCCGAGGGGACGGTTCGCCTCGAGGGCTCGGCGGCGAGCGTCGAGCGGGTGGTGCAATGGTGCCTGGCGCGGGATATTGGGCTGGCAACTGGGACGCTGCCGTGGGACGACGCCGCTGAGAAACTCGTGCAGAAGGCTGTGGCCACGACGCTTCGCCTGCTGGGCGGCCAGGGAAGGCTTCTGGTAGGGGCCGGCCGGATGCCGGCGGCGTCTACCGATCCGCTGTTCGCGGTGGCGGCCGAATCGGAACGCAAGCGGGTTCGCCGCACGGCGGAGGTGGTGCAGGGGCCGGTCGGATCGCGGCCGTCGGGCAAGTCCAACAACAAGGGGAAGAAGAACAAGGGGAAGAGCAAGAACGCAGACCATCGCGACAGCCTGTTGCCGCGGGATGTGCACGATCCGGCGGCGTCCGTTGCGATCATTCGCTCTGGCTGGGAGCGGAATTCGATCCGTGTGCTGCTCGAATACCGCGACGTTGTGCCACGGTTGGAGATCGCCGTTGGCGATCGGCTGCTCGTCGATGGGCCATGGCAGTGGCGGGCATCTCGGGGCGGAGAGACGCTCGACATCGAGGGGCCGTGGACCCTGTCCTGTTGGGAGTCGGATAAGAAGGCAACCTATCTCGAAATCATCGCGCCTCTGACGGGTGGCTTACAGATCGACCGGCAGATCGTGCTTCTGCCCGCGGACCGCATCGTGCTCCTGGCCGACGCCATTACGCAGCGGCCGGACAAAGCCGCCAGTGGCACGCTGTTTGACGTGCTGACAAACCACCGGCAGTCCGATGAAGCCACCGCCAGTGGGTTGCGGGTGGAATCAGTGGTGCCGCTGGCCGCTGCGCTCGAAGGGGAGCAGGCGAAGGATACGCGGGAAGTGTCGGTCCACGACACCAAGCCGCGACTGCTGGCGCTGCCGCTGGCACTTCCCGAATGGAAGACCGCAGGACGCGGCAGCTTCGCCCTCACCACAGAGGGACTCGCGCTCGACCATCAGACCCCCGGCAGCCGCTGCTACTCGCCTCTCTGGCTCGATCTTGAGCCTGCCCGGCAGGGACGGCCGCTGACCTGGCGGCAGTTGACGGTGGCCGACACGCGGCAGAATCTGCCGCCCCAGCAGGCCACGGGCTTCCGGATCCAGGAGGGACTGGATCAGTGGCTCGTCTACCGCACGCTCGATGAGCCGCGGAACCGCACGGTACTCGGCTGCAACATCTCATGCGGCTTTCTCATGGGCCGCATCGAGCGGACCGGCGTCGTGGACCGATCGATCGAGATTCACTGAGCCGCGAGCTGAGGTGCACGATGGCTGCCGCGGACGATCTCGCCGACCGATGTCGCAGCAACCTCGCCGCGGTTCGCGACCGCGTGGCAGAGGCCTGTCGCCGGGCTGGCCGCGACCCCGAAACGGTGCGGCTCGTCGGTGTGACCAAATACGTGTCGGCCGGGTTGACCCGGATGCTCCTCGATGCGGGCTGCACCGATCTGGCGGAGAGCCGTCCGCAGTCGCTCTGGGAAAAGAGTGCGGCGATCGCCGATCACGATCCCACGCCCCGGTGGCATCTTGTTGGCCATCTGCAGCGGAACAAGATTCGGAAGACGCTCCCTCTGTTGACGCTTTTGCACTCGCTCGACAGCCTGCGGCTCCTCGAGGCGATCGAGGCCGAAGCGGCTACCGCAGGGATCATCTGCAATGCCCTGATCGAAGTGAATGTCGCAGGCGATCCCGGCCGCACGGGCGTGATGGAGACCCACGCAGCGGGCTTACTCGAGGCGGCTGCGGGCATGCCACACGTGCGGATCCTCGGCCTGATGGGCATGGCGGCCGCCCCGGAGGAGGATGCCACGGGTTCGGTGGCGCGGCGGCAGTTTGCCAGGCTCCGCGGACTTCGCGACGAGTTGACGGGCTGCATGCCGACCGCGACTGGTCTGCCAGAACTGTCGATGGGGATGAGCGGTGATTTCGTCGAGGCGATTCTCGAGGGAGCGACGCTTGTGCGGGTCGGTTCGGCCCTCTGGGAGGGAATCGAGGCGTGTTGAATCGGTGTCGTCTCTGGTTGCCGGACGACTCGCCGATGCTGATGGCGCGGTAGGATGCTTCGCTGGCGATCGAGTCCGCCCATCAGGAGCCCATGTCATGTCGTCACAGACGCTGCAGCTGATCACCTCACACCGCGGAACTTCGTTTTCCGGCGCCGACAAGGTCGACGTGTCCATTGGTCCGCTCTCCGTCCGCTCTCGCAGGCTCGCCGGTGGCCGCCGTGACGGGGTGCTTCTGGTGGAACTCGTCGCAGGGTCTACAAAAGTGTTCGTGCTTCCCGACCGCGGCCTCGGCATCTGGAAGATCATGGCGGGGGAATTCGAACTTGGCTGGCAGTCGCCCGTGCATGGCCCGGTGCATCCGCGATTCGTGCCGATGGTGGAACCATCAGGTCTCGGCTGGCTTGATGGGTTTGACGAACTTGTCGCCCGCTGCGGTCTTGTGAGCAACGGCGCCCCCGATTTTGACGAGGCAGGCCGCCTGCAGCACCCGCTGCATGGCCGGATTGCCAATCTACCCGCCCACCATCTCGACGTGACGCTCGATAGCGCTACCGGCACGATCACGCTCACGGGCGCTGTCGACGAGACACGGTTTCACTTTCACGCCCTGCGAATGACGACTGCGCTCACGTTGCATGCCGACCGCCAGCGGGTGTCGTGGACCGATACGGTGAAGAACATCTCCGATAGACCGGCCACGATGCAGATGCTTTATCACATCAACTTTGGACCGCCGCACCTCGGGCCCGGAGCAGAGCTCGTGGCGGCGGTTGAGGAACTGGCGCCCCGCGATCAAGCGGCGACGGGCGATGTGGGCAGTTGGAATCGCTTCGACACGCCTCGGGCCGGCCGCAGCGAGGAGTGCCATTTCATGCGGCACCGGCCCGACGCGAAGGGGATCGCCTCGGCGATGCTCGTGGCCCCGGAGGGGCGGCATGCCGCCTGCGTGTCGTGGCAGACCGACACGCTCCCCTGTTTCACGCTCTGGAAGAACCAGGGCGGACTCGCCGATGGCTACGTGACGGGGTTGGAGCCCGGCACCAATTTCCCGAATCCACGTTCCTACGAGGAATCGCAGGGGCGGGTGGTGCCATTGGCACCGAACGCGAGCGTGCGATTCGACCTTGCCATCGAGCATCTCACGGGCCCGGCCGTCGAGGCGACGCGGGCACGACTGGCCGCGCTCTCCGCGGGCGCGTCACCGAAGGTGCACCCACAGCCGCGACCGGGTTGGAGCCGGGGGTGATGGCACGACCCCTAGCCGCGCGAGCGAAGCGGCATCACCACCTTCACGGCAGGCGTGTTGCCGTCGATCAGCGGATGGAATGGCGAGCGTAGGAATACGTTTCCACTCTGTTGATCGATATGCATCGTCGTGATGTTGCAGAAGTCGTCGCCGAGAGCTGAGAGATCCCACTCCGCGATCTCAGGCGTGCCAGAGAGAGCGAGATCGAAGAATCGCAGCCGCTTGGGATCCCGGCTGATGACCAGCAGGTACGTGCCGAACTGGGCCGCGTCGATGGGGGTGCCAGGCGTCGGGAGCGTGGCGGCCAGCGTGTTGTGCTCCTTGTCGATGAGCAATACCTGGTCGGCCCAGCTTTCGACTGCGGCGAGCCAGGGGTATCCGTGCAGATTGATCAGTGTCGATAGCTTGTTGCGTGGCTGCCGGAAGGTCCGCTCGATCCGCTGGCTGGTGAGATCAATTTTGGCGACATTCTCCGCCCCTGCACGGAGGCGGTTGCGTTCGAGCACGAACACGAATTTCTCAAACGGCAGGATGACACCCGGCAGATGGATGTCGGGATTCAGGGGACGGGCGCCCCAGCGGGTCCAGCGAAACACCTTCCGGGAGCCAGTTTCGTTGAAGTACATGTGACCAGAGTCGCCGCCAAATTGCTCGACTTGCAATGCCATCGGCATGGCCTTGGTCTTTACCCGCAGCCGTCCGTGTCGGTACCGCGCGATGGAGTGGTAGGTCAGCCAGCCCCAGCGGTGCGTGTAATGCTTGCCCACGCTCAGGATGGTGTGTGGGCCGAACGGATAGAGAAACTCCTGCGTGTGAGGCACGCGGGCCGTGGCCAGGATCTGCGTGCCGTCAGCGGTGTGGACATCGAGTCGGTAGGAGGCGACACCGCCGGCACTGTGGCCTTCCCAGAGGTGGCCGTCGTGAAACACCTGCCCACGATAGGGTTCGCCTCTGTCAAGGACTGCTATCGTGCGGATGGCGATGTCAGTGGAAGGTCGCACAGCGTCGCTCCTCAATCCCCCGGGGCATTTTCACGAACTGCAGGACAGCATCGAACAGCCGGCACGGTGGCGGGCCCATTCGGGCCGTTTGGCTGCGTATTCCTCCCGGCCGGGCTGCTCGGTGTAGGGCAGCCTCAAGACGTCGAGCATCTCCCGAACCCGAGAAAAGTCGCCCGCCTCGGCCTTGTCGATCGCCAGTTGGGCCAGATAGTTTCGCGGCACATAGAGCGGATTGACGGCATTCATCCGATCCCGGCGGATGCTGCCAGGAAGTGCGTCCGCGCTGATGCGGGCCTGATAGCGAGCAAGCCAAACGCCCAGAGCAGTCCGGTCGACTGCCACCCCGGCCTCGGTGTCGTAGAAGCCGGAAGACACTGCCGTCAGAAGGCGGGCAGGATCGCCCATGCGATCGTCGCCCGCTTCGATCGTTGCCAGATCACGGAAGAAGAGCGTCATGTCGATGTCAGCGGCGGCCAGGATCGGCCAGAGATCGTCGACGAGAGCATCGTCGACATCAGTGGTCATCAGGCTGATTCCGAGTTTGTCGGCCATCATCCGACGATAGCCCTCCTGGAAGTGGCGGGCGTAGGCGCTCAGTCCTGCCTCGAGCGGCTTGGCATCACCCACGACCGGCATCAGTGCATTGGCAAGTTGGAGGAGATTCCAGTGGCCGATCTGCGGCTGTGCAATGAAACAGTAGCGCCGGCCCTGGGCATCGGTCGTGTTGGGCGTCCAGTCAGGATCGACGTTCTCGAGCCAGCCGTAGGGTCCGTAGTCGATCGTCAGTCCCAAGATCGACATGTTGTCGGTGTTCATCACACCATGGACGAACCCCACGCGCATCCAGTGGACAATCATGGCGGCGGTTCGCCGGCAGACCTCGTCGAACATCGCCGCATAGGTGTCGGCCGTCGGCGGGCCCGAAGGTGGCAGCAGGTGGGGAAAGTCGGTCCGGACGGTGAAGTCGACCAACTGGCGAAGCTGATCGATTTCCTGACGGGCCGCAAAGATCTGAAAATTTCCAAACCGGGTGAACGAGGGCGCCACACGACAGACCACGGCGCCCGGCTCTGCCCCTGGGTTGCCGTTGTAGAACATGTCGCGGACCACCTGCTCTCCGGTGGCGACGAGGCATAGCGCCCGCGTGGTCGGCACTCCCAGATGGTGCATGGCTTCGCTGCAGAGAAATTCGCGGACCGAGGACCGCATCACGGCGAGACCGTCGGCGGTGCGGGAGTAGGGCGTGGGGCCTGCACCCTTGAGTTGGAGCGTCCAGTGCTCGCCGCGGCTGTTGATCACCTCGCCCAGATTGATGGCCCGACCATCGCCCAATTGGCCTGCCCAGTTGCCGAACTGATGGCCGCCGTAGCACATCGCAAACGGCTCCATGCCCGGCAGCAGCCGGTTGCCGCCGAACACGTCCGCGAACGCCTGCTCGCTGTCGGTCGTGACTTCAATGTCGAGGAGTTCGGCCACCTCACGGGCATGGGCCACCAGCCTGGGCGCGGCAACGGGTGTGGGGGTCACGCCCGACCAGCAGGCTTGGCGCACCTGCCGGCGACGATTCTCCCGCTCGGTGTCGCCGGGCAGTTCACGCGTGAAGCGATTGGTGAAGTGGAGCGACTCGAGGCTTGGCATCGGTTAGGCTCCACGCCCAGATGGGCTTCGCATCCACCCCTCGCAGCTAGTCGTCGAAGCGGCTAGTCGTCGAACCGGACTGCTCGGATTTCAAACTTCATGGTGCCGGCGGGCACGTCGATGGAAACCTTCTCGCCCACCTTGCGACCCAGCAGGCCCTGCGCCAACGGGCTGGCCACGTTGATCCGGCCAGCGTCGTAATCCTCTTCGCCGGCGCCGACGAGCACGAAGATCTCCTCGTCACCGAACTTGAGGTCCTTCACCACCACAGTGGCCCCGAACACGACCTCGTCGCCTGCTTCCTTCGCCCGTTCCACGATCACCGCCCGCGCGAGCTTGTCGCGGAGGACGTTGATTTTGGCCTGCATCATTCCCTGGCTTTCCCGTGCCCCGTGGTATTCAGCGTTCTCACTGAGATCACCCTCGCTCCGAGCCGCGGCCACCCTCTGGGCCAACTTCGGCATTTCCACGGTTTCCAACTGGTCAGCTTCCGCCTTGAGCTTGTCGTAGCCGGCGCGGGTCATCGGAATGCGGTCGGAGGACATGAGGTACTCCCTGAAAAAAATCGGAGATCGTGATGATGAGAATGGGCATCACCGAGCCGTGGCTCGGAAGGAATACCCGGGAAACAAACACCCCTGTAAGAACACCCCTGCAAGAACACACGGACAGGAAGACACCGGATCATCCTGACGATGTCTTCTCGGGCAGGTAGAGCAGCCGGCCGCAGCTACGGCACATCACTACCTTGCCCACGAGCAGTTCAGAATACATGTTGCCCGTAATCTGGCGGAAGCAGCCTCCGCAACTCTCGCCATCGAGCGGTGCCAGCCCTTCCTCGCCCTTGTTCTTCACGGCGCGGTCGTAGAGGTCGCGGATGTCGGTGGGGAGTTCTCGCTCGGTCGTCTCGAGTTCGCGGAGGAGTCGCTGCACCTCGCTGTCGAGCTGGGATGCTTCGGCGGCGACACGGGCCTTTGTCTCGCCGAGCACCTTGCGGGCGGCCTCCACGGCGGCCTCTGCGGCGGGCAGCGTCTTCTTGACCGTGTCGATCCGCTCGAGCGACTCGAGAATTTCGTCTTCGAGCACCTTCGTGGCCATCCGATCGGCTGCGATCTGCTCGGTGAGCGTCTGGTATTCGCGATTGGTCTTGCAGGCGTTGAGCTTGCCGTCGAGGTCGTGGATTTTCGACTCGGCGGACTTGAGTTGCAGTTGCTTTTGGTCGGCCGCCATCTTGGCCTTCTTGACGTCCTCTTGCACGCCCGTCCGCCCCGCGTCGGCCGCGTCGACCTGGGCGGTGTACGCTGCAATCTGTCGGGGGCCGGCAGCGATCCGACCGCGGAGGTCGGAAAGCTGCGTGTGGATGCGGTGCAGGGTCCGCATGATGTCGCTGATGACGGCAGTGGACATGAAGTTGCTTTCGGTTCGGTCGGGGCACTGTTCCCGGACCCGAGCTTATCAGATCGCAGCCTGGAAAACACCGGGCCGGCTACTCTCGCAGCCGGCCCGAATTCACGCCGGGCACGACCCGTTGTGGCCGGCCCGGCGTGGCGGGAATCGAAGGTTCACGCAGCCGGCGATCAGCCAGGCATCGCCTCCATGAACGTCTCGAGCTGCTTCGAGCGGACCGGGTGCTGCAGCTTCTTGACAGCCTTGGCTTCGATCTGCCGGACACGCTCCCTGGTCACCCGGAAGATTCGCCCCACCTCTTCCAGCGTGTAGGTGTAGCCATCGGTGAGGCCGTACCGGAGACGGATGATCTCCCGTTCGCGGTAGGTGAGTGTCTTCAAGAGGGACTCGAGCCGATCCTTGAGCAGGCCGTGCGTAGCCGAATGGGTTGGGCTGACGGTGCTGACGTCTTCCACGAACTCGCTGAAGCTGGCGTCCTCACTCTCGCCCACGGGCCGGTCAAGGCTCATTGGCTGCCGACCCATATCGAGCACCCGCCGCGCCTCCTCCATCGGCACGCCTGCGGCCTGCGCGATCTCCTCCGATGTCGGCTCGCGGCCGAGTTCATGGAGCAGCTTCTTGGCCGTGGTTCGCAGCTTCGAGAGGACGTCGATCATGTGTACCGGGATGCGGATCGTGCGGGCCTGATCGGCAATGGCCCGCGTGATCGCCTGGCGGATCCACCACGTCGCGTAGGTCGAGAACTTGAAGCCACGGCGGTATTCGTACTTGTCCACCGCCCGCATCAGGCCGGTATTGCCCTCCTGAATCAGATCCAAAAAGCTCAGGCCGCGATTGCGGTATTTCTTGGCGATCGACACGACGAGCCGCAGGTTGGCAGCCGAGAGGTTCCGCTTGGCGGCCTCGTATTCCGCCTTGAGTCCGGCGAACATATCGACCCGACGACGTAGTGAACGCGGGCTTTCGAGCGTCGTCAGCATCAAGTCGCGGAGTTCCTTCCGCATGTCGGCCCGATCATCACGGGATATCGTGCCGGCGTCCATCAGCCGCAGGTCACGCTGGAGGCTGTCCATGCGGCCCGACATGCCACGGAGCAGTTTCACCAGCGGCTGCACTCGTCGCGTCCGCAGGCTCAATTCCTCGACCAGCATCAGTGACTTGCCGCGGCTGCGCCGAAATCGCAGCCGGGCGGCGCGGGCCGCGGCAGGCGTCGTCTTTCGGCTGATGAGCAGGCGGAAGTCGTCCTTGTCCTGCTCGATCAGGCGTTCGAGCGTCTGAAGGTTGTGGGGCATCCGCGACTGGATCTGTTCCTTCGTCAGCCGTTCGGTGAGCGACACCTTGATCGTGCGATCGAATGGCAGCTTCCCCTCGTGAACGCGGCGAAGCGTCTCGACTGTCGCCTGCAGCGAATAGGAACAGCCGAGGATCGCACGTCGAAACCGCTTGCGGGTGACTTCGATCTTCTTGGCCAGCGAGATCTCCTCGGCCCGGGTGAGGAGGGGGATTTCGGCCATCTGGGCCAGATACATCCGGATTGGATCGTTGCCAGCGTTCGACGGGGCCGTTGTGATCGCCTCGTCGCGGCGTGGCTGCGCTGCCCGCGGCTTGGCTGCCTTCGCGGACACACTCGCAACCTGCTCACCTGGCTCGGGCGGGGTGTCGACCAGCTCGATTCCCTGCTCCTCGAGCGCCACCAGTAGACAGTCGATCTTCTCAGGGTCGACTGCTTCGTCCGGGAGGTAGGAATTGACCTGATCGAACGTCAGATAGCCCTGTGCTTTGCCTGCGACGATCAGCGCCGTCAGATCGGCGTCGGCGTGGGCCGAGGAACCGGACAGCGGTGCAGCAGGCTCGACTGCTGCTTCCAGTTGGGCATCGTGATCGGTGCCGGTGTGGGCCGGATCGGTGCCGTGTACAGAGTGGGACATCGACGGGGTGCTCGCAGATCGACGCATTAGTTGGGTTCTCCTTCACCATCGTACCGTCACCTCGCGCACCGCCCCCCGGCCCGGTCGGAAACCAAGGTTCCCGGCGAGGCCGATTGCAGCGACGAGACGGGCACCTTCACCCATCCTTGGGTTCGGTCATGCCCACATCAACATCAGTCATTCCTTGAACAGCCCGTCGTTGGGCGACAAGCTGTTCCAAAAGAGCCGCCTCCGAGCCGGGATCCAGCCGGGAGGTTTTCAGTGTTCGTGCGCTTCGATGCGCCTGCCGCTGGGCGGAGCGGCGTCGCAGAGCGTCTTGGAGATGATGAACGCGTTCTTGGCTGTCGAGCGGGGTCCGCGTCGACGACGTCTCGTCGACGGCCACGAGTAGGCTTTGTACTGCAGGGTCGTTGATTTCGAGCAGGAGTCCCGCCAGTGCGATCTGGCGGCCGTCGGCATGCAGTCGGCGGGCAGCCTCCAGCACGGCGCGTCCCTCCTGGGTTTCGAGTTCGGCCGATTGGACATCGCGGACGATCAGGCCGGCGCCTTCTGGCACGCCGACGAGCACCTCGATCACCTCTCGGTCCCATGCCGGCAGCCGCCGCATGAGGCCGGGTGTTTGCTGGGCTTCATCGTCCCCGTCGCCATCAGCGCCGCTGGGCCTCACCGTCCGCTTCGCGGCACTGTTCCGCAAGGCCAGCATCCGGGACCGTAGGACCTCACGGGAAAGACCGAAGCGTCGTGACAGCCGGCCCACCACCTGATCCTCACGGAGACGTGACTGCGATGGTACGAGGGACGATTGCGTCGACACCTTCGCGAGAGCCACGAGTACGCTCTCCACAGCCGCCAACGCCGCGTCGTCACCCGCGTCGGGAGCAAGGCGGGCCAGCGCTTCGTCGAGGCGGTAGTCGAGGGGATCGCCCGCGGACGCGACGAGTGATTCGAACGCGTCACGGCCCTGCTCGAGCACGAATTCGCACGGATCCACTCCTACAGGCAATCTCGCGATTCGCACGTCGATCGGTTCGGCGAGAAGGACATCCAGAATCTCGTCGGCTCGGCGGCGGCCAGCATCGTCACCATCGAGCACAAGCACGATCCGGTCGGCATATCGCCGGAGCAACTTCGCATGGCGCTCGCCCAAGGCTGTCCCGAGCACCGCCACCACGTCATTGATCCCAGCCTGCCGTGCGGCCAAGCAGTCGGTGTATCCCTCGACGACGATCGCCCGTCGTGACTTACTCATCGCATCGCGGGCTGTGTCGAGACCGTAGAGCATCGCGCTCTTGGAAAAGAGCGGAGTTTCGGGGGAGTTGATGTATTTCGCGGAGTCGGGAGGCGCGCCTGGAAGCACACGGCCTCCGAAGGCCACGCATCGCGAGAAGTGATCGCAGATCGGAAACATCACCCGGTCACGGAAGCGGTCGTAGTGCCCCGAGCGGTCCTGCCGTTCCACGACGAGGCCTGCCTTGGCCAGATGGGCGGTGGCGATGCCGGCTGCCGAGGCCTGCCGGAGCAGCCAGTCCCAGGCCGGCGGGGCAAAACCGAGCCGGAAGGTGTCGATCGTGTTCTGCGTGAGACCGCGCGATGCAAGATAATCACGAGCAGCCTTGGCCTCAGGGGCACCGCAGAGGCAGTCGCGGTAGCGATCGGCGGCCCAGGTGAGTGCGGCGAGGATAGAGGCTTTTTCGTCAGTGGGCAGGCCGCCACGGCCTCGGGGCAGGTCGATGCCCGCCCGCTGCGCCAATTGTTCGAGCGCCTCGCGGAACTCAAGCCGTTCCATCCGCATCAGGAAGCTGAAGACGTCGCCGCCGAGATTGCAGACCCAGCAGCGGAAGGTCTGGCGTTCTGGGTTGACGTGGAAGCTGGGGCGGGAGTCTTCGTGCCATGGGCACAGTCCCACCATGGCCTTGCCTGCCCGCCGCAGCGAAAGGTATGTCCCTACCAGATCGACGATGTCGACGGCATCGCGCACACGCTCCTTGAGGTCATCGTGCGAGGCCGGCAGTGCTGGCTGTGGTGTCACGTGCGAATCAGGTCCGGAGACAAGGTGGAGGTCGCCGCCGGAATGTAGGGCCAGCCTGGAAATGGGTCAATCTCAGGAAATGCCTGCGCATTCGACCTGTTTTGCCAGCGGAAGGCTGGGGAGGCTGCGGTGGGGCTGTGGCAGCAAACCGCTCCGAAATGCCAATCCAAGCCCGGTTTGGCCTACGACAGGAGTTTGTCGATGCTCTGCAGCAACCGGTCCATGGCGAACGGCTTGCGGATGTAGTCATCGACGCCAAGCATCTCAGCGTAGGCCTTGTGACGGCTGCCCTCATTGGCGGTGATCATGATCACCTTCATCGGCACTTGGCGGCTTCGGCGAAGCTTTTCCAGCACAAGGAAGCCGCTCCGCTTGGGCATCATCATGTCGAGCACAACGAGGTCCGGCTCATCCTTCTCCGCCATCATGAGCCCTTGATTCCCATCACGGGCGACCAGAATCTCATAGCCCCGCGATTCAAGCACTGTTCGCATCGACTCCACGATCTCGTTGTCGTCGTCGACGAGAAGAACCCGCTTGCCATCGCGTTTGGCCGAGGCGTCAGCTGTGCCCTTGGCCGATTCGTCTCCGGAGGTGGAGGCGTCCGCCGGCTTTCCAACGGATGACTTGCGGGCTTTTTTAGGGGCAGGCATGGGGAAATCCTGGCTGAGTGCCGGTCGTCACACGAGTATGTGGAAGGCAGGATGCGGACCGAAGACGACGCAATCGTAGCACGAAGCCGGCCGAGAAACCACATTCGGAGACGAGAACCGTCTGTTTCGCGGCTGTGTGATCGATGCCGCGGTGAGTCTCTCCAGCTGAAACGTCAGCGGGGAACTGGCGAAGTGGTAGTGTCGTTTGTCGTGCTTTGAGGCTTCGAGTTGCCGAGAAGGAGAGCCGCACCGACCAGCCCCACCGCGGCGCCCAGCAGAACATCGCTCGGATAGTGGGCCGAGCTTGCCACCCGCTGGGCCGCGGCGGCGGTCGCCAACGCGACAAACAGCCAGGTGCCCCTCGGATACTTCCAGGAGAGTGCAGCGGCGAAACCGGCCGCGGTGGCGGCGTGACCGGAGGGAAAGCTGTTGGCGTCGCTGTGGCTGGCGATGTTCACTGCGATGGCGTCTCCAAACGTGGCGAGCGCCGATACTGCGGCTCCGAGGTCGGCAGCCCGGGGACGGACTCTGTCGACAAGCGTCTCCTTGATCAAGTTGGCCATGATTCCGCCTGCGAATGCGGTCATCGCCATCCGCACGAAGTCCCAACTCACCGGCAGGCTTCCGAACCGAGGCATGGCCCGTCTGCCACCGAGTGTCGGGTCGAGCACCGCCGCGGTCAGCAGCAGGGTGGCCACGCCGATGCCATGGGCAAACACCTCCGAAAAATTCAGAAACCGCATGATTTCCTTGGGGATGTAACCCGCCTTGCACCAGCGGGCGACATCCAGATCGACGGAGAGGGCAAGCACGCCGAGGCACGCCAGGGCGATGGCAGCAGCGAGCAGTCTTCGCCGAGGGTGCCCGGCGGGGGGGGGATTCGCGCGATCAGACGTTGAAACAGTGGAGGTCATTCTGCCATTGTCGCAGAATGCCGCGCACGGTGTCGAGGGTCCGGTTCACCTCTGATCAGCGTGGCCAGATCCGCGAGGGTTTCCAAGGGGGGCGATTGGTCAGGCGATCAGGCCAGCAGCGGATGCGCTCATAGCAGCGGATGCGCTCATAGCAGCGGATGCGCTCATAGCAGCGGATGCGCTCATAGCAGCGGAAGCACGCGGCCGTCGGTGGCGGCCATGGGCCGGCCGAGATGGTCGCGGAGTTCGGCACGGGGCGAGAGTCCGAGTGCCTGGAAGATGGTGGCGTGAATGTCGGGCGGGCCGCAGGGGTCGGAGTGCGGGTGGGAGCCAGTGGCATCGCTGCTACCAAACACCTGTCCTCCGCGGATGCCGCCGCCGGCAAGCGCGACCGAGTAGCAGCCCGGATAATGATCACGGCCGGCAATGCCATTGACTCGGGGCGACCGACCGAAATCGGTGAGTACTACGACGAGCGTTTCGCCAAGTGTGCCGCGGTTCTCGAGATCCTGTAGCAGCGCCGACAGCCCCTGGTCGAGCACCGGTAGCAGTCTGGTCTTGAGCCGGTTGAAATTGTCGGCATGGGTATCCCACATGTCGCCGACACCACCGTTGAGATTCCCCGCAGCGCAGCAGACTTGCACCACGGGAACGCCGGCTTCAGTGAGCCGGCGGGCAAGCAGCATGCTCTGGCCGCCAAGATGATTGCCGTACGACTCGAGAACGCGGGGGTCCTCCCGGTCCAGATCGCAGGCGGTCTTCACCGCCGAGCCCAGCATCATCTCTCTGGCCAGCGAGTGGAAATGGTTGAAGCCGGCAAAATCACTGGGCAGACCGATCGGGCGATCCGTGTGTGAAAGACGATCCAACTGGGAAAGAAGCCCATGACGCTCAGCAATGCGCGAGCGGTCGAGTTCGCCGTATCGCAGCGGCTCGAATCCCATCGACGGTGAGACACCGCCAAATTCCTCCCCCCGGGATGGTCGCATGATGATGGGAGTGTGCTCTACGCCCAGCCAGCCACCATATTCGCCCGCCTGGATCACGCCATCGACCATGGGGTAGGGCAGTCGCACCGCGGGCGGAACGTCCGACGGGGGCGGCTTGAGCTTGGAGACCATTGCTGCCAGGGTTGGCCAGTCGGTCGATTTTGGCGAGAGGCCGCCGCTGGTGGGCGGGGCATGGCCGGTGAGATTCCAATACATCCCTCGGCCGTGGGCGGAGTCGTCATGAAAAATCGAGCGGACGATCGCCATCTTCTCGGTGTGGCGAGCCAGCAGTGGTAGGTGTTCGCAGAGCGCGATGCCTGGGGTGGCTGTGGAGATCGGCTGGAATTCACCCCGCACCTCGCCCGGAGCCTCCGGCTTGGGGTCAAGCGAGTCGATGTGGCTCATGCCGCCCCAGAGATAGACGATGATCAGCGACTTTGCGGGGCGTCGGGCCTCCAGACTCGGTGAATCC
>Ga0304730_1001663_pt1 | contig 16515 bp, 17 predicted proteins | sample M_130628_MF_Meta_FD_190474 | JGI IMG/M metagenome (GOLD analysis project Ga0304730, IMG submission 190474) | Freshwater microbial communities from Lake Montjoie, Canada to study carbon cycling - M_130628_MF_MetaG (v2) (version 2) | ecosystem: Environmental > Aquatic > Freshwater > Lake | place...
TACAAACACAAGTTCGTGCTTTAGGTACAGTTAATGGTTATGACCTAAGTGGTGCTGTTGTAACAAACGTTGGTTTCCGTTTAGCTTCTACAGCTACAGGCGCAAGCTAATCAGAAGTTTAACTTCAAAGAAATCCGAGATTTATTCTCGGATTTTTTTTGCCTCTAAATACAAGTATGAGTTTTAAAGTAAGTTGTTATACACTATTTGATATCACACAGACAGGTATTGTTAATAGAAGCCGTCCCGGTCTCGAAGACGATGCTGAATTATGGTTGTACAAAAGAAACACACAATGCAATTTTGATACGATAGTTCAAGCAGTATCGTTACGAAGCCAGCCGGAAAACATTAGTATACCAACATCTACTAAGATTAAATTAGATGAGTTTGAGAATTTTGGATTCTTGTTAGAGAATGATGAGCAAGTAATTTGCTGGACCTTTGATTTTGACATACAACATCCTAGTGTATTTAATGATGGTATTTCTGAATTGGGAGCACTATATTCTGACTGTGACAGTGTTCCTATGATTAAAACCAATACTATTTGGAATAACTTACCCGCATTTTTAGACTCATCTGACGAATTAAGAAATATTTATTTTAAGGTGTTAAACAATGAAAATTGATGTTAATAAAATTGATAGAAAATTAGATAAAATGATATCAAATTCAGAGTTTGCTAAATTACAAGATGTTGTGATTTTTAAAGACACTGACGGCACGTATAGTTTGTTTAACAAATATCATATTAAAAAGAAAGATGCAACCGATATTGTTGTATCCTTAAACAACGGCGATGACGTTAACTCTTTTTTTAGTATGAAAAATGCAGTATGCTGGTGTGTATTAGACAAGATAGGTAAATATCAGTTAGCAAATAGAGTTATTAATTTAGATATGAATTTGAGTAGCCTAGAAGTGCATATATCTATACATTCCCGATTGTTTAAAAAGGCTAAAAAAACAGAAGATAAGCTAATATACCTAGCAAAACTTAACCAAGATAAATTACAGAAAACTGCTATGAGTGAAGAATTGAGTAAATATATACAGAGTTCGTACAATTGGCAACAAAAAAGATTTGGACTAAAATCCGAACATTAAATGAAAAAAGATAAATACTTTATATTAGTCTTGGAATACAACTATGAAATTAACTGATTTTGACAAAAACCCAATCGAGAACGCAACTAGAGCGTTAAAAGAGCATTATAACGTCCCGTTTAATGTTCGTAAAATGTCGTATGCTCAATCAAGAGATATGCTTAACAAAGTTCGCGGTCTAATGACTGAAACAAAAAAATCTACGGGTTTTTATGAAAGCCAACAGAATTCTTCATATCTAAAACTTGTGTTTATGGAACAAGCATTGAGTAAGCATTTTGCTGAAATTAGCCTACGTAAACCACGTATCGTGGTAGAGAATGAAGAAGTTGAAAAGTCACAGGTTGTTTTGGCTGCACAAGACTTAGTAGACCAAGTTCAGAAAATGGTTGAAGAAGTTAGTGATATGTTAGTAAAAGAATTACCGGCATTAACTGATAGTGTTCAATCTGAGATTGGTGTTAACGAAAGTGAAACATTCAACCAACAAGTTTCTGAAGCATTGACTTCATTACAAGCCGCATTGACACAAAGTCAAACAACATTGAAATCAGCATTGAACAGCATTACTGGTCAAGGTGGTGCTGAAGCCTTTGATGCCGGTGGTGGCATGGGTGCTGATATGGGCGGTGATGATATGAATGTTGATATGGAAGAACCACTACCTGGTGGCGGTGAAGAAGAAGTTGATATTGGTATTGAAGCACCGGAAGAAGAACCCTTAGGCGGTGCTGGTCGCCCAAAGAGATAAACATGCGATTGTATGAATTTGCCGGTAGTTCACTATTGGTTAGGTTAGTTGCCGTAACTAGCCAACTCAAAAGCGAGATTGATTCCGGTGAAGTACACAGCGATTGGACTGTTCCAGAATTATTGCAATACTACCGAGATAATGATATAGTTATTGATAAGTCTGACTTATATGATATGATTAAACGCCCTCCGCTAGACAAAAGCATAGAGAATATTCAAGGTGATAATGTAATATTTAAAAGTCAAGCTCCCGAGCAAGAAGTAAAGCCTGAAGAAAATCAAAAAATCGTAGCACAAATGGCTCAAAACGCAATGCAATAAATGAAAAAACTTATGGTATGTGGCTGTAGCTTCAGTGCAGTCAGCACTAAAGAAGAATATAACGGTACAGCGTGGAGCGAAATTCTAGCAGATAAATTAGGCTGGAACTTACAAAATATTGCTCGACAGGGTTGCAGTAACGGTGGCATTAGAATACAAATTGACGAAGTGATTAGACAACGTCCTGATTTTGCCATCATCACCCCAACATCATACGATAGAATTGAAATTCCCAATTTCATAAAAGAAAAATATAATATAACTGATTTTAGACCGTTTCAACAATTTATTGACTACATATTACGCCCTACAGATTTTGAAGGTAATGATGATAAAAAATCATACTATAAAGATATTGGATTAGATAATATAAATTATGGCAACAACCATTCTAGGATGATATCAGAAACGATTCATAGTTTAGCTGGTAATTGGAAACATGCATATCGACCTGAACAACCTGTACCCGAAGAAGTGCAAAATGCAGTTCAAATGTATGTTAATCACTTATATGACGCTAGGTGGAAAAAACAAATGGATCAATGGATTATCCGTGATGGATTAGTTCAATTACAATCAAATAATATTTCATTCTTAATTAATCCAGGACATTCAATGTGGAACACTATGGATGAGATGAATTCATCATTAGCTAATGTTATTGAGAAAAAATATATACTAGATGATGAGACAAAAAATCCATACTATGCGTTTATTAAATATCCACCAGATGGAGTAACTCCCGAAAATCCGTATGGTAAATATGATCCTGGATATCATACTAGCCTTGAAGGTCAGCATTATATTGCAAATAATTTTTATAATATAATTAAAAATAAATTTGGATTATAAATACATAAATGATAACACTAACAGACAAAGCAAGTAATAAAGTACGACAACAAATTCACAAACGCGGCAAAGGTTTGGGAATACGCATAGGTGTAAAAACTACAGGATGTTCAGGTCTTGCTTATGTGCTTGAATATGTTGATAACCCGCTAGAATACGATATTAAAGTAGACTGCAATGGTTGTACCTTATACGTTGATCCAAAAAGTTGTGCATATGTTCAAGGTATGATTATTGACTATGCACGTAATGGGTTAAATGAGGGGTTTGAATTTCAAAACCCAAATGAGCGTGATAAATGTGGTTGTGGGGAAAGTTTTAGAGTATAATGTATATAGCAACAGTAACCTGCAATAGAGATTTTCAACAAATGCTATTACAGGCTGAAAGCATTAATAAATTTGTAGAACCGTGTCAACACGTAATACTAATAAATGAGGACAAACCTGATTTAGATTTTTGGTATAAATGGTTGAAACCTTATTATAAAAATCATAGATTAAATATTATTCCTAGGATAACATATTTTTATCCAACATCTTTTTTAGGCACGGGTATCGGACAGAGTCCATCTGGAGATGCATCTAGCAATGGATGGAGAACCCAACAATTACAAAAATTATTATTAGCATATGAGTTTGAAGATGACTATTTGTTATTAGATTCAAAAAATTTCTTTACTAATCAAACAAACATAAATGAATGGGATAATATAATCGGAAGTGGCGCATTTTTAAAAATAGGTGATGGTAACTCATTTGACAACTCTTGTAAAATTTATAGTGATTTGTTAGAAAAACCATTAGACCAGTGGTTAAAACCTCAAACTCCTTTTAAAGTGGCAAGAGACCCCTTTATCAAAAAATGTAAACGCAGTGAACTAGGTTATTTATTATTCTCTCCTGAATTTAAAGGTAGTTCAGCTACTGAAGGAATATTTTACTCACATTTTGTAAAAGATGAAATCGATGAGTTTTTAAAGACTTATAATCCTGATGACAGAAAGTACATAACAGTATGGACACACAATAGGCAAGAGATTGCTAGACTTTTGTTTGATATCTCGTTGTCTGATAAAATAAAAATAGCCGCAATACACCGAGAACTGTTATCACAACTTGATGAAAAAGAATTGGAAATTATAAATTTTTGGTTAGCATCAGATAATCCAAAATTTGGATTAGGATTGAAAAATAAAATTTATCCTATGCCAAGAGATAGTCATGTCTAAAACTATATATGTTATTGGTGATAGTTTTTCTGCAGGGTCGGAATTAGAAGATATAACTTTTTCCTCATATTATCAATATAAACCCAAAGACAGAAATGAATATTATAAATGGATAGTTAGTAAAGAATATAAGAACGAGTTAAGAGCAAAACCTGAAGGATATAATAAATATTTTTCTGAGATGAAAAGAGCATGGCCTGCAAAATTAGAATCTATAACTGACACCCAAGTTATAAATAGGGCACACAGCGGATCCGGCCCAGCAATGTGGAGGGCTAAAGCTTTTACTGATTTATTACAGTTTAAAAAAAATGATATTAAAATAGATACTGCAATAATACAAATACATGCTTATGATAGAGATTGTTTATATGATGTTGATACAAATGAAAAAACTATATATAATAATATAGGATTAACCAAACTTATATACGGCACTGGTGCAGAAAAAGTATATTTTAAATGCAGGCTTATGCTAGAATCAATTTACGGATCTTTCTATAGGTTCCTAATAGATATAGCATCAATTAAAAATAGTTTTTTGAATTTTGGTATAACCGATATTAGGATAATGGCATCTGATACAAAATCCATTATGGGCGACTGGAAAGAACTACCATTTATAAATTACCCCGACATAAAACAGTTACTGGATCATTTAGAATTTAATTTAGATTCACCAACAAGTTTACTCACAATGTGGGAACATGATATTCATGAGCAAGTATTACAGAAATTACCAATGGGACATTACCCGGAATCGGTTCATGATGAATTTGCACATAAAATGAAAACTATTTTAAATTTATAATTATCCATTTACTCTTTACAAGCAACGTTTCAATAGTATATAATAATACAATGTACATTCCAAACAAATATAATTATGTTCCTTTACTTAGGGAAACAATAAACGGCTCACGTAAATACGCTACCCCTGATGGTGAGAAACTTCCTAGTGTAACAACAATATTAGATGCCACTAAAAGTGAAGAATCTAAACAAGCATTACAAAATTGGCGTAAGCGTGTTGGTGTTCAAAAAGCACAAGAAATTACAACTGAAGCCGCAGGTCGTGGAACACGAATGCACAAGTGGCTAGAAGATTACATTAAGACAGGAATACTCAATGAGCCAGGAAGCAATCCGTATAGCTTGCAAAGCCATAGTATGGCCCAATCAATCATTAATCAAGGTCTTATTAAATGCAATGAATACTGGGGTACAGAAGTTCCTCTCTATTATCCGAAGATTTATGCAGGGACGACAGACTTAGCAGGTGTACATGATGGCAGTGAAGCTATTATGGACCACAAGCAAACAAACAAACCTAAAAAGCGTGAGTGGATTGATGACTACTTTGTTCAGTTAGCGGCTTATGCTAATGCCCACAATGAAGTTCACGGGACAAAGATACGTAAGGGAGTCATTTTTATGTGTTCTGCTGACAATCTTTATCAGGAATTCATACTAGAAGGTACTGAATTTGACAAATATACTGAAATTTGGTTCAATCGTGTTGAACAATATTACATGAAGTTCTTATAATGTTTTAAGATAAATAAGTGTAAATCTTCAAAGAATTACACTTATGGCCATTATACAGATATCAAAAATCCAACAGCGTTCAGGTAACCTTGTAGACCTGCCACAATTAGATGAAGCACAATTTGGTTTTGCACAAGATGCTAGCCGATTATTCATTGGTAAAACTACCGGAACTCCTGAAAACATTGAAGTATTAACTAGCTACTCAGAGATTAGTTTTAGTCAAGTACAGGGAAGTGGTAATAGCAATGTCAATATTACATCAAACACATTACACTCTGGTCAAATATTAGGATACGATAATGTTACTAACTCTTGGGTTAATACCGGTGGTAATGCTAACTCTCCGGGCAACACGGCAGAATACACAGGTATACCGGTACACTTGGGTAGTGTAAGCAATGTTAAAATTGGTGACGGTGCAGTAGGTTATGTATTAACTACTGATGGATACGGTAACTTAGCTTGGACAAGTAAAACTACAGCAATTGCAAATATATTAGCTATATCAAGTGCCAATCCAGCAATAATGACGTTTGACCCTAACATTGTTAGTTATACGAACGGTACTGCAATTACAATTTTAGGTATTGCTGGAAATAGCTCTGCTAATGCAAATCTACTAAACGGGAATACGTTTTACGTAAAAGTATCTAACACTTTTAATTCTACTGGTAATGTAAGCTTATATATTTCTGATGCCTTAGATGGACCTAATGCATTTAATGGTGCAGGAATTGTATATGATAATCCTGCTAACGTATTTGCAACAGCAACAAGTGCATTTGGTATTAATGTAAGTTCTCCGGCTGCAGGTGTTGAGGGTTCTATACAATACAATGTAAGTGGTGTATTAACTGGTTCGGCTTTATTAAAATATGCAAACAGCAATGTAGAAATAGCCAACAGTAGTGTCATAATATCAAATGGTAATGTATCAGCTAACTTATTAACCGGTACATTAACTACAAACGCACAACCAAATATTACAAGCACAGGCACATTAGCAGGATTAGTTGTTGCAGGCAATATTACTCCAAGCGCAAACATAACATACAATTTGGGTAATAATACAAATCGTTTCAATGACCTGTATCTAGCCAATAGCACAATTTATATTGGTAATCAAACCATCAGTGCTAATGCAACAAACGTCATTATTTCAGGTATACTAACAGCAAATATATCTGGTAATATATCAGGCAATGCAGCCACAGCAGGCACAGTAACAACGAACGCACAACCTAATATCACAAGTGTTGGCATATTAACTAGCTTATCAGTCAGTGGCAATATTACAACTGGTAATTTAGATGGTGCAAATAATATAACTGCTAATTATTTTATTGGTAGTGGCAACAATTTAAGTAATATACAAGGTGCTAATGTAACTGGTGCTGTCACTTATGCGGGAACAGCAAATAGTGTGGCACTTGCCAATGTATCTGGTGCAGGCAATATTGCGTCTATTAACTTAGACAGCAGTACAAGCAATGTATTGTACGGTAATGGAGTATTTGCTCCGGCAGCTGCCACATATGGCAACAGTGATGTGGCAACGTTCTTAGCAAGTTATGGATCTAATACTATTACTACAACTGGCAATATAAGTGTAGGTAATATTATAGGTAATGGACAAGCACTAACTTCTATTGCTGGTGCTAATGTAACTGGTGCTGTCACTTATGCGGGAACAGCAAATAGTGTGGCACTTGCCAATGTATCTGGCATAGGTAATATTGCGTCTATTAACTTAGATAGTAGCACCAGCAATGTATTATATGGCAATGGAGTGTTTGCTCCGGCAGCAGTATCATATGGGAACAGTAACGTTGCTACGTTCTTGGCAAGTTATGGTAGTAACACAATTACTACAACTGGTAATATTAGTGTTGGTAATATTATCACCGGTGGTATTGTTTCTGCAACAGGTAACATTACTGCACCATTCTTTATAGGTAATGGTAGTCAATTAACAGGCATCACTGTAGGTGCAGGATCATCAATAACAAATGGAAATAGTAATGTAACAGTAGCTGCCAATAGTAATGTATCTATCAGTGTAGCGGGAACAAGTAATGTTGTTGTTGTAACAGGTACTCAGGTTAATGTTACGGGAAATGTAAGTGCTAGTGGAAATATTACTGCCGGTAATGTATCTGCTACAACATTTACTGGTAATGTAAGTGGTAACGGTTCTGCGTTATCTGCAATTACAGGTGCTAACGTAACAGGCACTGTACCATTAGCTACAAGCGCAGGTACAGTAACGACTGCGGCACAACCAAATATTACTTCAGTTGGAACATTATCAAGTTTAAGTGTATCCGGTAATGCAAACGTAGGCAACTTAAATACAGCAAACGCTGGATTTGTTGGTGGTAATAATGTAACATTTACAACTGGTGCAAATACTAATGTAGGAACATTCACCGGTAACTTCTCATTAAGTATCGGTTCAAGATTGAACGCTACTTATGCTGACTTGGCTGAGTATTATGAAGCTGATGCTGTGTATGGACCGGGTACTGTTTTGGCTTTTGGTGGTGACAAAGAAGTTACTATTGCAGAAGATGGTACTAATAAAGTAGCGGGTGTAGTATCTACTGATCCTGCATATGTTATGAATATGAAATGTAAAGGTGAACATATCGTGGCATTAGCACTTCAAGGTCGTGTACCAACTAAAGTCCGCGGAACAATAAGTAAAGGTGACATGTTAGTGTCAGGTGGTGATGGCTACGCTAGACCAAGTTCAGCACCTCATATGGGAACAGTAATTGGTAAATCACTAGAAGACTTTACCGGTGAAGGTATAATAGAGGTCGCCGTAGGCAGACTATAAGAATAAATAAGATATAGGAATTAAAAATGGCATCATACGCATATACAGCAAACACTGCAACACCAGCATCATCCGCAAATATTGCAACAGCTAAAATTAGCATAGCTACATCTAATGTAGGTATTCAGTTTACCACTAGTTATCCAAATGTTGCATTAACCGGTACTGTAACCTGTGCTACTACCAGCGCAGTAGTTACTGGTTCAGGAACAGCGTTTCTATCAGAACTAAACGTCGGTGCTTGGATTGGTAATACATCAGGAAGCACAGTGGGTATTGTAGATTCTATTGCCAATAATACAAGTTGTACATTAACCGCTAATGCGGCAGTAGCAATCTCAGCAAACACGGCAAGAGTTAATCCTTACGGAGTCCCCTACACAGTGGCTAATGCCAACAGCACACTGATTCCGCCCAACACGGTTAATAACAGTACCATAGTAGGTCAGGGAAATATTGTTTCTTATCTAACAACTGCCGGTGCAAACACTCTATTCACTATAACAGAATTGGGTATGCCACACGCTAATACAGGTACTACTGGTGTATTCCCAACGCCAAATCTTGGTGGCCCTACAACTTAATTTTACTCTTTTTTGATAAATACATCATACACTTTCATTCTGAGAGTTTATGCAGTAACCCACTGCGTAGCGGCTAGAACCCGCTAATTTTATCAAAGGAAAAACAAATGGGACGTCCTCTAAAAATCGCAAAAGCTCAAGCAATCTTAACAATCACTGATACAGCAACAACAGGCAGCATTGTTACAATCTCAGGTGGAAATCTAACAACCTCACCTACTGTAGGTATAGCATCTGGTATGTCATTTGTAGTTGCAACAAACATCAGTGGTCTAGTAACCAACACATTGTATTATGTTGATACTATTCTATCAAACACTACATTCAGTGTTTCAACTACACAACTAAGTGTTCAACCACGTGTAATGGCTACATTAGCTAATTCAACTGGTGGTACTGTTAGTGCATCATTTGAAGTTGTTGATGCATATTTCAACAACCCTGAAGGTGGCGCCGGCTTCCCTGCAACTAACGCTAACACATATGGTGTAGTTGGTGGCAACACAGGAATATATGGTTCACAGGTTCTACCACGTGTCGCTATCGGTATCTCTGGTACAGGTAATATTTACTCAAGTGACGCTAGTGCATTGGTATATGGTGCTGGTACAGACTTTGCTAACACACTTTCTACTGGTTCTGCAATTCAAGCTGTTGATGCATATGGTACAACAACTAACTTAGGTTTTGCTACAGCTACATTTGGTTATGTATCAGTTGCAGTTGCTAATACAGTTGTTTCTGGTAACGTTATTGGTACAACAGGTAATGCATTAACATTAGCAGTTGACCAGCCGGTATCATTCAGTGCTAACATAGGTACACTGGTAGCAGGTACAACATATTTTGTTAAGACAACTGCTAATGCTGCCGCATTCACTGTTTCTTCAACACTAGGTGGCGCACCAAAAGTTATGACAGCCGCAACAGGCACACCTAACGCATTGCAAGACAGTATTACATTGGCAGCAAACGCATCATCTACAATTGGTGGCTTAGGTCAGAATTATGTTTATGCAAATGACGAAGCAGGTTTCATTGTTCGTCAAAAAGGTAAGACAAAGTATCTAGTACAAGGTGGTACAACTGGTTTAATTGCACAATGCTATACAGCAAATGTTGCTAACACAGCATTGACACCAAATACAATGAACATCTTATCTACTGATGCAGCCTCTGCTACAGCATTTGTTTCAAGTGTTAACGATTACAATTCTGAAGTGTTCCCAGCACAAGTTGCAGCCGGTTCATTAAGTGTAGGTACAGTATATACAATTTACTCTACTGGCACAACAGATTGGACATTATGTGGTTCAGCAAGTAATATGACAGGTGTGTCATTCATTGCTACAGCAACTGGTACTGGTACTGGTACTGCGGTATTGAACACAGTTAACCCTGATGTTATCGCTACATTCAACACAGCATACGCCGCTAATACATATGAAGGTCAGCCTAACCCAATCGTGGTTATTGCTAGTGCTTAATAATCATGGCAACTAGTAGGACAATTAAAATGCCAAAAACTGAAACCGATATAGCAGTTCTTCAGGTAGAAGTTCAAAACATCACCGATGATATTCGTGAAATAAAAACGGATATCAGAGATATACACGTTGAGATGGTTAAAAACAACGATGATACTAGAGTGATGCTGAAGGGTATGAAGGACGCTAGTTCGAATGCACATCAAGCAATGTCAGAAAAAATCTCCGCATTAGAAAAGTGGCGATGGATGATGATGGGAGCAGGTGTTGTAATAGGATCGTTAGGATTCGACACAATAGCAAAATTGCTAAAATAAAAAAAGAGACTTAGGTCTCTTTTTTTGTAAGTGCGTTTAGTTTCTTCTGAACAACATCAAAGTTTACTGTGTTAAACAATCCCGGATGTAGTGGTTTGGGATATTGTTTATCACCCACCCAAGCATAACCACAATGCTCATCATTTAATATAGGAGTAAACTCATCAGTTACTTTACAAAAGAATGTATGATATGTGAAAGTATTATTGACAAATTTTTGAATAGGTACTAGTTTAGCTGATTCTGGAAAATAGTTAATTTCCTCAATGCATTCTCTCTGTAACCCACTAAGCAATGTTTCATCATTTTCTATTTTTCCACCGGGTATACCCCAGTTACCTGGATTCTTATTATCATTTCTTAACAAATACAAGAAACGTTTAGTGGTTTTAGAATAGAAAAAGACACCTGCAGAAATATTGCTCATACTATGATTTATCACAGTATTAGATTACGATAGAATAATCACCTTGGTTGTACCAGCCTTCATATGATTTCATCCAAACATTTTCAGCATAACCATATCGATATTGCAAGTTGGTAGTAAGATTGGTTACATATTCTACTGTTGTAGCAGATTGACTGTCAAACGACACAAACCAAGCACCTGAAGTTGCATCAAATTCAACAATATCATTTGCATTTGCAATTAATGCTCCCCAAGCAATGGTAGTATTGCCGGGACTCCCGATATCTTCTACAATAAGATATCTACGCCCATTGATTGGACCTGGCAGTCCTGCGTTTGGTCCAGTGACTAATGGGTTAACCACGCTGTCTACAGGATCCAATGTGTTTTGTGGCAAGGTGTCAGTATCAATATCGTATATCAACAATCTATCATCTGTTGGATCAGGCACAATTGTACCAACAATATCAGTAGTCATAAACGGATTTTGTAACCATATCTGACTGATACCGGGTCGTAGTGTTCCATACACATTTAATAAACTAGTCCAATATAAGCTTGTGTCAGGTGGGGGAGGATAGTCTAAGCTTTCATTGCTTGGATAGAATGCTTCATCTGCCGGTAGTAGTTGAAGTCTATTACCAATTAGTAATAACTTATATCCATATGGGGTGATCTTTTGACGAGTACCTAATAATAAATCATCATCTTGCATATCTTCTAATGCTTGTCCTTTAAAGATACTTGCAATAATTTTCTCAATAACACCCATCTTTTTAAGTTTAGCGGCGTTGCTAATCCATATAGGCATATAGAATTTCCAACTTAATACATCAATCGGATTTCCTGTACCTTGTGGAATACTGCGACTGGTAAATGTTATACCATCTTGATATACAACACTTAAACTTGTCCAATCAATAAAGTTATCAGTACTTTGTATTTCTAGTGAAGGATTAAACAATGTTCCTAGTTGTTCTATCAGTTCTAATTTCTGTTGATAATTAGTAGTCCAAAAGTCAACATTAATACGCAATGTATAGGGTACTGGCATCAATCGTTCAATTGTAAATGCTTGACCTTGCACCTGTTCATATTGTTGTGTCTCACTGTTATAACTACGTTGACGAACCTGCATTTTGTCAATAAATGTAGGATCTTGTGTGCGTCTTTGGTCATATTCTAATCCACTAATATAGTAGGTAATTAATGGTGCACTTGGTAAATTACTAGCACTGTTATTAGCAATGATAGTACTGGCTTGACGACTACTATCACCATACATAATAGGTACACGAACTAATATCTCATTACCTGCAGGATCTTTTCCTTTAGTCACTTGCCAATAACTGAAAATTTTTGCAAACTGTATTAAAAATCTGCGTATCTGATTATCATAGAAAAATTGTGCCATTTATGTTCTTTAAGGTGTTGGTGGTATTGAGTCCGGGGCAATAGTAAGTATTGTACTTAATGCTTGTTTCTGCGTAGTGGTAGTACCATCAGTCAACACAGTTACATTGCTATTATTTATAAAGCTAGATTGTTGTGACAAATCTCCCTCAGTCATACCGGTTTGCGTTCTTACATTCTGTGAGATTCTAACCCATAAACGACCATCCCAACGATACAATAATTGTGGTAAATAGTCAATTCGTAAGAAGTAATCGCCTACTGCAGGACTTTGTGGGAACGCAATTCCGGCGCCAGTAGGGAATCCATTAGGTGCAGTACCATCACCACCCAAGTAACCGGCACTGTATCCAAATGTTCTTGGGCTACTACGTGCAATGAATTGGAATCTAGGATCACAGTCAGCACGATAGTCCATGGTATTTGGACCATATGGTTCTGTACCTGTAAAGTTAGGCGCCTCTGGATTCTGGTCAGCAGTTGCATATGTGTTATCAGCAGTACCATATGGCCCGGTGACGTTAAAGCCAATACTATCAACAGTTAATACAGTATAGCCAGACACCGGACCTGAACCACCGTCAGTCAGTACAGGTAAAAGTGATGTAGTTCTTAATGAAAGTGTTGAGCTAGGTGCAACTACACCACCATCAACTGTCATGTCCCAAATAGCCTGTGCTGATGCGGCAGAAATTCTTAGTACAGGGCTAGCAGTTCTATACAATGAAGATTGTACCATTGAAACAGTAGCAACAGGTGGAACTAAATTAGGTACAACAACGTTGATTGGTGGTGCAGGTTGATTATACTTACCTGACAACTCAGTATTAGTTTCAAATTCACCGTATGTAGGAACAATATATAAGTTGTTTTGATCGTAACCTGATTTAGGAACAAGTCGTTCAGCTTCTTGTAATGCCGCATTGTTAATTGCAATATTCTTATTATATGTAGCAAGAATATCTTTAAGATTTGATGCCGTATCTAACTCCCAATATGTTGTGTTTGGTGGCATAGTGCCAGCCGGAACTTCTATTTTACTAATATAATTCTTATCACCAAACGTCATTACATAACCAGCTGGATATACTTTAGTTGGATCCCATATTCCTAAATAATTATCTTGGTTAATAGGTTCTGCTAATATCTGACTGAATTCTTCACTGTCAACTAATGGCTCACATTTAATACGCCACATATGTGGATACCAAGTTTGACTAAATCCTTCACTAGAAAAATTAGCATCAGTAATACTATAAAATCTTTTTAATGCAACTGGTATAGTTTCTTGTAATGGATTATAATCCAATAAGTGCGGTAGTTCTAATACATCACCTACCATTAGTTTCCTTCCAACAATATCAATCATATCATTATAATGAACATTGATAAAGATAATATCGTTATTTAAGAATAAACCAAACTGACTTAAATCAAAATCTAAATTCTGTACATTATAGTGACCACGCAATCTATAAATGTTTGGATCATATGTTCTATCTCTATTCTCTAGGAATAATAGATCCTGAATATTCAGTGGATTTAAACTATCATATTCTGGTTGAGTATAATCAATACTAGGTCCTTGATTAGTTGGACCTAAATACTTGTGAATGTATAAATCCGTGCCACCTACACGCAATTCTTCGGATATTGTTCTATCAAAGAAACGATAATCATTCTGTTTATTTGGGCGGTATAAGGATAACTTTGGCATAATAGTATTTATCGCAATGTCCTACGCTTGAATCCTAAGGTTGACAATAAATATGGGTTGTGTTATAATAATAAATCAATTCAAAGGAGTGCCTAATGGCAACACGTAAGCGTAATACAGAAGACCACAGTCTAGTTAAAGCATTAAATCCACGGGATGTGGATGTACAACATTATGGAGATGAACCATTGTTTGTACTACAACCCGATGAGGACAAGCGTAGAGTCGCATTGATGCGTAGTTTTACTTGGTATAATCGTTTCTATGGTAAAAAAGATGCTAAGGAACTATTGTGTCAGTATTTGGAATACAATAAACGCACAAACGATTCTAAAATTATGCGTAGGGTTCACGAAAATGAATTCTTAATGACACTATGCTGGTTGGCACGTATGCAGTTACGTGGGCTAGAACTATCTGAACACGAGGAACTAACACTTGAAAACGAAATCAGTCGTTTGTTAAAGTTAGTACACAAACCCGAAGAAGAAAAAGTTGAAGTTGTAGCACCTGCACGACCCAACATTCAGGACATACTAAAAGAAAAAGCACGTGATGCCGCAGGTGAACTTGAAGGACTGTTTGATGAGTTCATTACATCCGGTGCACCTACAAAGCACACACTACGTCCTATGGATGAAGTCGCTAAAAAGAATGTGATGCCACAACATATCAGTATTTTAACTGAAGTATGGAAAAAGAAACTGAATGAGTTTGAAGAAGTTCTTAAAGGCACTGATGCACAACTGGTTCAGGGTTACAATCATTTGACTAAAACACAGGTTAAGAACACTGTTAAGTTCATTGAGTTGGTTATCAATGATTTAAACAGTTACATTAGTGTTAAGAAAGCCGCAAAAGCTCCTAGGGCACGTAAAGCAGTACCTGTTGAGAAGATTGTAGCTAAACTGAAGTATAAAAAGATATTCAAAGATACTGCAAGTAAGCTAGACTTGGTAAGCATCAGCCCTATCAAACTACATGGTGCAAGTGAAGCTTGGATTTATGATAGTGCTAAACGTAAGTTACATCATTACATTGCTGATGATTATAGCAAAGCATTTACTGTTAAAGGTAATACATTGCTAGGCTTTGATACAGCAAAAAGCGAAGTTAAAACATTACGTAAGCCTGCTGAACAATTGAAAGAAATTATGGGAAGTAAACCAGTTGCTCGTAAATACTTTAATGACATTAAAGCAGTAGCTACTGCATCTAATGGTAGGTTTAATGAAAATATGATTATACTGAAAGCATTTTAACATATATTACATTGAAAACCGTAAAGAAAGTAATATCTGATAAATATGTTAAAGGATAACATATTATGAATATAGGACCAGGAATAATAATTGGGGGTGGGATAAGCATTACACCACCTCCCCCGCCCCCTTCTTCAGCTAAGGCTATTTTTGGATATGGGACAAACGGCATTACCAATGTATCAATGACCAACTTAGTAAGTAATACAGGTGTAGTTGCCAATGATGTCACTGGGGTTGGAACTGCTAGACAAGCTCTAGCTGCCGCAGGCTACGGTGGTGACAAAGCCATCTTTGGATATGGATTTACCAACGCTGACACCGCCGTAACCAATCTTGTGTCAAATACCGGAGTTGTTGCCACTAACACCACAGGTGTTGGTACTGCTAGAGGATTTTTGGCTGCCGCAGGTTATGGTACTGATAAAGCCATTTTTGGATATGGCAGCACCGGTGGCCCTGCTACTCCGGTATCGATGACCAACTTAGTAAGTAATACAGGTGTTGTTGGTAATGATGTTACCGGAGTTGGTACTGCTAGAAATTATCTAGCAGCCGCAGGTTATGGTACTGATAAAGCCTTATTTGGATATGGATATGGCGGTGGTAGTCCTAAATCAGTGACTAATCTAGTATCAAACACAGGGGTAGTTGCCACTGATACTG
>Ga0304730_1001664_pt1 | contig 16507 bp, 33 predicted proteins | sample M_130628_MF_Meta_FD_190474 | JGI IMG/M metagenome (GOLD analysis project Ga0304730, IMG submission 190474) | Freshwater microbial communities from Lake Montjoie, Canada to study carbon cycling - M_130628_MF_MetaG (v2) (version 2) | ecosystem: Environmental > Aquatic > Freshwater > Lake | place...
TCTTTCTCTTCTAAGTAAGTTATCACTGGACCATCGTAATGAAAAACTATTTCAAAACTAGTATCAGAATCAAGAGGAGGAGGAGGGGGATTATAGTTTATTAGATCCATGTTTATCCTTTATTATATGATTAAAGACATCATCACCGAATTTTTCTTCTTTGTTTGTTAGCTTTTTGCCGTCTAATCTTTTGAAATCAAATGTAATAGCTTTGCTTTGTGTGTTGTCAGGAAGTAATTCTCCTCTAGTAGTAACAATGTAAAGTGTTTTGTTATCTTCAAAAGTTGTTTTGGTTTCAAAGCGTCTAGTTTGGGAAAGCATTTTCATATTGTTTTCATATTATTCTTTCTTATTATTAAATCCCAACAAGTGATTCCAACTCAAAGTAATTCAAGTCAGCCCTTGCTGTCCAGTGTAAATCTCGCTCAATTTTCAAACCAAATCGCCCTCTGATAGCTTCCATTTCGCCCAAGGTAGCAATACCGCCCCATTCGACGCACCCCATGCCCAAATCAGCGAAGCCATGCAGGATGCCGCCTTCGATGCCTGTAATGAGCCAAGTCCCTGCGCCCCAAGGGGTGAATAGTTTGCAGAGGGGCACATAGCTATCGGCCCCTGCCTTGCTGAGTTTTTCCATCAATTCGACAGTAAGTAGTTTCATCAGGGACAAGGTAATGAGAAACGGCGCGAGAGTCAAATTTAATTTGATAGTTTTTCACTTTGGGCTCCCCAATTCCGAAAACTATAGAAAAACCCCCTAGTGTTAAACACTAGAGGGTGCTTTATTTGATATTTGTTCTGTTATTCTTTAATCTTTGGAGTCTTATTCGCAAACCTGCTGACTTTTAAACTAATGTTCCTCAGACTTTTCTTAATTTCTGACAATTTGACTTTGAGTTTAATTCGTTTCTTTTGTAAAGACCTAGCGCTTTTCTTCATTACCTTTAGGTCAGTGATTTTCTTTTCTAGTTTTGCTATTTGTTTATCTTGTGTCATTGGATTTGTTTCCTATTATTATTCCTATCAATACTACTATTAGTAGTAATATCATCATGATTTAATGTAATTTGTAGCTTACGTTTTGCACTGATTTATTCCAACAAGCGCGGCAAGTAAGGCATTTGTTATCTTGATTAGAGGCAGGACAATTAAATGTCTGATCTTTTGACACGCCGGAAGTAGTTAACCCTAATGTTTTAGCAATAGCGCTAGGCGCATTACCATTAATCATTAGAGAAGAAAGTCGAATAGTTAAATTAGAAGGAATAGCCCCATACAATTTAACATAAGTGCTGACAATAGAATACTCCCGAGTAGGAAGCCAGAAAGTAATGTTAGGAAGATTAATTGCAATCTGACATATCTTTCTTAAATGAATTACCGATTGAATGTCGCCGCTATCGTGCCAACGAAAGAATCCGCTCTTTTCTTTACCGGCAATAGCAATAGTCATAGCCTCAACCCACTCGGGCTTATCTATAGAATCAAATCGCTTTTGTAAAGCGTTTCTAACATTGGGCATATTATAAAAGCCCTTTAACGCATAACACTTAGAACAAACACTATTCTTTACGGGTACTAATTTTGCGCCGGTTTTGCAATACTTTGCAGGAATAGAATAAGATCGGCATGGCATTTTGCTGGGCGCAGAAAGCCCGCCAACAAAATCAAGGGCATAGTCAAGGTTCATCGTGGAAAGGGTAGGCCAAGGCGTGAATCATTGCAAGCGTTTTGTTTACTTTTCTTTGATAGTTTCTGGCTTCGGGGTCCCCAATCTGAAAAACTATGGTAATAACAAAAGAGCCCCGATTGTTAAATCGAGGCTTATTTGGCTTATTTGCGGTTAATCTTTTTAATATTCCACATTAACTATACCAACGCATTCATTAGTATCAGGGTCTAATATTTTACGTTTGATTGACAATAATTCTGATTCGGCGGCTATATTGTCTATTACTTTCTTGATATGGTAAGATAGACTCTTGGTTATTATCTCTGCCCTTATTTCGATCTTAATGGTCATTATTGTATTGTATTATTGTTTAATGAAAGAAAATTCTTGACTCATCTTTGAATGTAGCCTTGTCGCCAGCTTCATTCCATTCGACTCCATAGGTCAGACCTTCTTCGACATGGTGCTTGTGTAGATAGTTGAAGCCTCTATATTGCTTTGCTTCCATCAATAGATCAGTTACAAAGAACTGAAGAGTCCTGCGTTGGATAGTTGCCTCATTCTTGCTGGTGGTGAAGAAGTGATTAACTTTCTCTTTCACCGATTCCAGATCGACTGTCTTTCGTTTTTTCATGCAGGGAAATAGTAATTCATTGGCAGCAGTTTGCAAGGGTTTCTTTAGTATTCCATAGTTTTTCTTTGTGGGCACCCCAGAGGGGAAAACTATCGTGGGCAGCGAAAAGGGGCACCCCGTAGGATGCCCCGTGCTGCTTCTATTTGGCGATCTGACGTTAGTTCTTCGCGATGGCGGTCGTCAGCTTCTTGAAGTCCGCCTCGATCAGGCTGGCCTTGTTGAGCGCGACCAACGTCCCCCGGTTGATGCGTTGCGCCAGTTCGTAGGAAGTGGGCTCAACCTGATGGCTGGTGAATTGCGTCACGGCGTTGTACAGGCTCCAGAGGTTGCGGGACTTGTCCTCGCGGTGAGAAGGATCGTTCCAGATGAGCTTGACCTTGTCCACATTGCGGTCAGCAATGACCTTGGCCTTGGTCAGGTTGTCGAGGATGGAATACCCTTGATCGTGTTTGATGGCGCGTTCAGCCAAGCGGCTGAAGACGCTGGTGCTATCCTTGAAGCCCTCAACAGCGCCGCTAACAACGTCCACAAGGCGCGAAACGTCCAGCTTGTCCGAATGCTTCTGAGTGAGGCAAAACTCGTTGGAGAGGCTCTTGAGGCCGTTGGTGCAGACAAGCCTGAGCATGCCCATCTCAAAAGAGACGCGACAGGAGCGGTCGAACGAGTTGTTGAGAACCAAGCGCAAACCAAGCTCGTCGCCCACCTTGGGCAGCTTGACCAACTGGCTCTTGAAGTCGTACTGGACATAGACGCGAGCGCCGTCGCGTTCGACGTAAGCCTTGCGGCTGAACTCGCCCAACTTGTTGTCGGCGAAGGCGGTCTCGACGGTTTCGATCAGCGAGGAGTTCTGAACCAGCGTGTAGCGTTCAGTGCAAACGCCCAACACGGCCTTGGTATCGGTGCGGCGGTTAGCCATCCAGCCGGAATGCTCGCCTTCAGGAGTGAGCAGCGAGACCGTCTCGACAGAATAGTCGAGCTTGTCGGTCGCGGGAGTGAATGAGGTTTCTTCGGGAGTGACGTTGATTTCGTTCATGAGTGAAGTGTTAGTGTTAAGTGTCATCTGACGGGACATACCTTAGACGGCAATGAGATCAGGTGCAACTTCTTTTTCGCTTTTTCTTCAGAATCTTTCAGGGCCATAGTTTCCTGTATCGGGCACCCCAAATCCAAAAACTATCATAATCATAATCAAAAATAATCCTTGACAAATCTATTCTCTTCTCATCTATTCCCCCCCTACATATTTAAAGGATATCAGGCAATATTTGTCTTATTTGGGAACAATCTCTTTAATATTCACAATAAAAAAGCCCCCTGTATTGAGGAGGCTAGTCTTTATTATTTGGTTGGGGATAAGGGAATCGAACCCCTACAAAGAGCTTCAAAGGCTCCCGCACTACCATTATGCAAATCCCCAATTACAAAAAAACCCACTAGTATTTAACTAGTGGGCTGTTATTATCTTTACTATTACGCCTTAGCGTACTGAATCTTGCCGGACTTAACAGAAAGAATCTTGCTGACAGGAACGCGACGATCAGCGTCAGCATTCACATCATAGAAAGAAACAGTCTTCGCAGAAGCAGATAAGATCTGAGCGCAGAACGTAGTGTTCTCCTTCTTAGAACCTACAACTAGGGTGGTGAAACGACCGGCAGTACTATTTAGTGTATCAGTTAATGACATACACTATATACTAGCTACCGGAGAGCTTTTTATACAGAAAAAATAAAGAAATTCCAATCAATGCAAACCCTGCGGGAATCTTAATCATCAAGCACCCGAGAATAAATAAAATTATTATAAATGCCATTGATTGATCTTCTTCGATGTGCATGCCTTAGCCTATTCCCATGGCTTTTTTCATGGTGGTGGCATCGACATTAGATTTAATATCTTTTAAAGAGCGCCCAGTAATACGAGAGAGATATTTCTCAAAGATGTCGGCGGGGAACTTGACTCTCTTTAATTTAGCTTCTTCGCAATAATCTCCAGTAGTGTCAACGGCAACAAAGCTCTCTTCGCCCTGTTTCTTTATTTCAAAACTAAGATGAAGATTATCATCACCAGCTTTGATTTCGTATACTTGGCAATCCATAGGATCACCTTCCATGTCAATTCTATCAAATAGATTGACTTTATCATGAGCGGTTAAGATGGAAGCAGAACCATCAGGCCACTTGACTAGGTATATATTATTGAATATTGGATCTTTCATAATTGTAAGAAAAAAAATAAATAGAAGGCCCCGATTTTATGAGTTACGGGACAGGCTTTGTGAGATGAATAACACTGACTGACCTACCCTAGCAGACAATCTAGAGTATACTCATTACCCTTATTTTACTTCTACTTATTTAAAAATTAATTATTCGACTGCGTTGACGACGGAGAGCTTATATAGAGAAATACTCAGTTGATGTGCCCATGCGAATACAATGTGTCCATCTTCAATGTGTGCATTATTTAGCATATCATTGGTGATTTCGTGCTTGCAGTATTCGCCATCAACTTCGTAGCTAATTACAATCTTATCTTCCTCCGTGAGGATGCTCTCAGTGAGTGCAGTGAAACTAAATGGCCCCTGATTGATTTCAATTACATCCGCAGAAACGATCTGATTGGAGATCTTCTGTCCGTGAGTTGTTAGTGTAGTGATTGTCATATACTTTTTATATTTGAAATTAAAGCGCGGCGAACTTAGAAAATCTATACAATGTAATAGTTATATCACCATACTCATTATCTTGAATATCTTTGTCGTCAATGATTATGACATTATCTTTGATGTAAGCTTTGTTGAGAGTCTCATTTGAGATTTCAGAAAAATCATCATCATCAAGTGAAAATTGAATCCCTTTGCTAGATATTAAGATATCATCAACAGAGACTCGTTGAATGTTTATTCCGTGTTCTATCCCTACTGCATCCGCAGACATGATTTGATTTAAAATGTCCTGCGCCTTCTTCGTTAACTTAATTTGAGACATATATTTATTATTTAGTTGCCGCCGAGAAACTGGGCTACTTCCCAGACCTCAAGACCATACTTGATGAATTGCTGCGTGTCAAGCCCCTCATATTTCATATAAGAGAGAGAAAAAGAATCATCTGTTTTTGTTATGAGAATCATGTTATGAATTGGATATTTAATCATTTAGAAATGGCGTCCTCGACAGGGTTCGAACCTGTGACCATCCGCTTAGAAGGCGGATGCTCTATCCAACTGAGCTACGAGGACATTAAATTAATACCCATTTTTTTCTCAGTGTAAAGTGACTAGTAACATTATCACTTGGGCGCACTGTATGTTTTCCGCAGATCAGGTCGCTCAGTTGTCTAATGTACCGGATTATTTCCAGTACCCTAAACTACGTCTTAGTGACGACTGCCCTCATTGCTGCAAAAGTGGTGGGCGAGGCGGGATTCGAACCCGCAGCGTTTCTTATGTAGCAGATTTTAAGTCTGCTGTGTTTCTCCAATTTCACCACTCGCCCAAAAAGAACACGCACAATCTATACTGCATCTACTATCTTGTCAACTACCTTCTTTTTATTTCTCCAGAAATCTGTAGTCGCATGACAATTACAGCATAAAAGTTGTAAATTATTTAATTCATTATTAGTTCTATCACCATCTACATGATGCATCTCTAAAGGAATCAAATTATTTAACCACATTGAATTTTTACAAATCTCACACTTGTGGGATCTTAATTTAATCAAATGAGGTTTTAATTTAACTGCTTTCGTATAGTCTTTCCAATCTTTTAATTGCTTTCCTCTGTTCCAGCTTTGACCTTCCCAATGTGAAGTGTCGATTTTTAATCTTTGAATTAATCTTTTTACATTGGCGTAATTGCCTCCTGCTGGCTTTAGTCCTAAAGCTTTTAAAAGACCTGCTATACTATTAACAGTTTTTGAAATACTTATAACATCTTCATCAGTATAATCTCTATATTTTCTCACATATAGAATTACACTAAAAGGAAGAGGTTATGAAATCTTTCTTGTGCGTCTTAATATTTAAAAGAACAAAACTAAAATTGGTGGGCCATGCCGGACTTGAACCGACAACCAAGGAATTATGAGTTCCCTGCTCTAACCAATTGAGCTAATGGCCCGTAATATCGTTTTATGTAGTTACGATACAGGCACGGAAATTTTACCAGAATCAATGCATCACTAGTGATCCCGCTACAATACCTATTAATATAATTGCAAAAACAGTTTGCAACTAATTAAAATGATAAAGAACAAAATTGGTGCGTCCGGTGGAATTCGAATCCACAACCACCGGCTTAAAAGGCCGATGCTCTACCGTTGAGCTACGAACGCATCTAAAGAACACCGACAACTTACACCATCCTACACTGCCGTCAACTATTTTGCGAAACTTTTTTTTGGCTCCAGAGGAGGGATTCGAACCCCCAACCCTGCGGTTAACAGCCGCATGCTCTACCATTGAGCTACTCTGGAACGAAGACTGCCACTTACATCATACCCAGTCAGCCACGAAAAGAGAAAATCTTTCCGCCAAGTATTTTGTTTTTCTTGAAGGCTTTGTAATCATTATCATCCTCCAAATCAAACCCATAGATATACTCAGTGTCTTCTTTGATTGCATTAATTATTCGCCACTTGGTAATGTTTTTATTCTCATAAACAAACTCAAGTGTATTATTTACTCTGTCGTTGGTAATATTTGGCTTCATTGATTTAGTTATTTAGTGTGAGATCCGGCAAAATTATCTATGATTAAGTTATTTAGACTCAAATCGGGCAAAATCCATTAATATTTAATAGTTGGATTTGAATGCGAGGTAGGGTGGGGACAGCGGGCAATTACGAAAGTGATGGTCATAATAATAATGTTTATTTAGTATTCATCTGGTAATCTTTGGATCGATTTATTAACTTTCCTGTAGGGCTAGAATAGAATTTGTTTACTTTTCTCTAGGGGTAAATACAAAAAAACGATCCCAAATTTTAATCATTATTTTGAAATGTGTGCTTTTGCTGGGGTTTTTGCATATTTCTTGATCTGAGTATAGTTTTGTTTACTTTTCCCTAGGGGTTTATATAAAAGTATACTTTTGCCTAGGGGTAAATAGAAATTTATTGTTATTTCGCGAGGGATAGGGCAAAATTTAATCATTATTGAGCGAAAAATCAGACAAAATTGCCATTTAGGAGCGTTTTGGTGGGCTTTTGGGGGTACTATGCCATGCAAGGTAGTGAATTACTAATTATATTTTCGGCAAACCCATCATTATCATACAAATTTACATAAGATTATACAATACTCTCTTATTATACTCTACTATTACTCCTATTATATTCCTTATATCTATCTCCTATACTTATCTTATATTAATTCTAATAAAAAAGGCAAAAACCCCAGTAAAACCAGAGTTTCTGCCTTGTTTTCAGAGAGAAAAAGTGATTGATTTTACTACTGTTTTCATGGACAAAATACAGTAAATATTCTTACCATTATCTCTTCTCTTATTCTCTACTATTCTCTACTTTATTTAACTTATTTCTATCTATACTAGACTACATCTCCCTTATCTTAATAAATACGTTTAATGCTTCAAAGCTATATTAAATAGATCTCCCCCGCGCCCTTTATTATATACCACTTGAAGAGCTTCAGAAGGGATACAGGTATCACAAACTACCTGAGACTTATTAAATTTATCATTAATAAAGTCCCAACCTCCCATCCACGCTTCTTTGGAGTCTTTGAACGTTTCTTTCTTATTGCAACCGCAGCACTCTATTGTCATATTTATTTAATTATAGTGTCTGAATTTCTAGCTTCATTATTTTGATGAAAATAACCGCACCTTGGGCAGGTATTATACTTATAGTGAACTATTTCATTGCAGTCTTTGCAATTATAATTACTATTTAAATTCTTATCTTTGTCTCTAGCTTGTAGATTAAGGTATTTACTTTTCCTAGGCATCTAGTGGTCTCCCTTACTGTTACTCTCAGTACAGTATTATAGGGATGATAGATGTATTTATAACGCCAAGTTCCTACGAAATCGCGTCTTTGTCCCAATTTAATCTTGAATTCTTCATCGCTCTTCTTTCTTTTAGAATTGCAAGTAGCTTCAAAATTAGTTAATTTCACATCACTTAGCTGGCCGCGAATGAAGGTCGCTTTATACTGAATCCAATAATCATAATCAGTATTATTACTGGTAATATAATCATGAAATTCAATCGTGCAAGTATTATCTAAAGCCTCAAGCCAAGTCTTTACTGTCTTTGCGTGTCCTGACTTCTCTAAAAAGTTTTTTCCACTTGGATTTCCTTGCACCCATTCCATTTCTCGTCGTTCAAGAAACAATCGCCCATCTTTGTCAATGACGTAAAGGTCTAAACCGCAATCAAAGTCTTTAGTTTGAAAGCCGTATGAACCAGTGTACCCTTTAGGGTCTTCTGGCATTGGCAGCGAATAATGACAATCTATGCTATCGTACATCCCCACCTTAATTTCCTCCTTTATCAGCTTTATAATCAATTATAGCTTCAAAGAAACTATAAAATGCTAAATAATCATGCATATCTGCATCATTAAGATTCATTTCTTTTATGTTCACGTTATCAAGATAATCATAAACGACGCTTGCATAGTAAGATGGAATAATTATATTCTTACCATCAAACTTCAAATCATCCGATTCAATAACGTATTTATCTTTAAGGTATAAGTCTTTTTCCATTATAGTCTTTCTTTCAAAGCAGATTCAGCGGACATTTTTAAATCATTACCATCAAGATTAGAGAACTTATGACGACTCCCTTTAACAGAGATCTCGTCAGTAGCTCCAAATCTATTAACGAATAGCTCCGCCACCTTATGTAGTGGGTTTCTATCTTTAATGAGTTGCTTAACATACATTGCCTGTTGGTAAGTCATAAAAATTATAACCTCCAACGGGCAGAATGTAAATTTATTCTCCTTTTTTAAAGCTGTCTTTGACGCTTATGAGAAGATTATGAATAGTATTTAAAGACTCTACTCTATCCTTGTAAAGATTTTCTGTCTTATGTTTTTCTTCTTCAATTCTTTTGATGAGATCATTTATTTTGTGCATTGTTAGCACTGGCTTGCCTCTTTCAAACTCTGAGATGTTCATAAAAGAATCATTTCTTATCAGGGCTCCTAAACCATACACAAAACTGCACTAAAGTTCGCATCCCCCAAGCTTGGAAGAAAGTAATTTCTTTAGCCATTATTAAATCTGGCATCAACCAATTCCATAAATAGTAAATACCTGCCATAGCAATCGCATTAACTAATACTTCTATGAGTATTACTCTTAATATTATTTTCACAGGCTATTATATAAATCTTCTATCCACTTGTTACGTTGCTTTATTAGATCAATCTCTTTAATTAGATGCTCTTCATGATATTTACAATTAAAAGTATATTCTTTCCTTTTCTTTTCAATGTAATCATTATAAGTCATAGCAGAAAGAGAAACCAATTGGTTCTCATAATGATCAAGTCCGCAATCCCACTGCTTGGACTCGACGAGTTGCTTGATCATAAAGTCCTTCAATGCTTCATGCTCTGTAGTAGGAGGAGTCCATTTTGCAGCCTTCTCAATCATTTCTGAATAAGCTTTTTCTAAGGCTTTATTCTTATTAATGATTTCTTTGTTATCAGCTATTGATCTCTTAATGAAAGTTTCAAATTGTTTTTTAGAAGGCTTCTTAAATGTACTAAGCTTTTTTAATGCTTTTGTATGGTAAGACTCTTCTGGTTGAAGCTTTGGCTTTTCGTCCGCTGGATCATCGCGTTGCATTACGCAAGCACCAAAAGCTCTAGCACAATTTAGTGCAAAGTCTTTGAATGTTACTTCTTTACCATTATATATATCTGTTGTATATCCTGTGGGCATAATTTTAAAATTTAATCTTCTTAGACTTTCTACTGCAATTCCATGAGTCAGGGGCAAAATAAACTACTGCTTGATATTTAAGATTTTGGAAACAAACATAATCCATTTTCTTATTAGAATTATTGTAATCTAATTTAACTGAAATGATAGGATACATTTCGCAATCATCATCTTTATATGGATAATTTTGAAACTCTAAATCTACGCCTACGATTTTATCGCTACTGTAAGTAATACAGCCTTGCGAAGCGTATTTGAGTTTATGACTATCAGTTTTACTGTTCCAATCAACCACAACAGCGACAAAGCCATTCTCCATTTCATAAGCATCAATAATCTTTGCGCCGAAACCGATTTTGGTGAGATGGTCAACTTCGTCGTCCATCAAGCTGAACTCAAGGTATGCTCTCATGTGTGCATTATGGCAGAAATCTGCGGGTCGTCAAGAAATATCCTCAATCGTCACTTGACAATTCAAGAAGTCTTTTTTATTTAAAATAAACATATACTTTTCAAGATATATATACTCGCTAGTTTTATCGTTTAATTGTCTGTGAACATCGCTTACTATCAATCCCAAATTATTTTTAGCCTTATCTTGTAGGTCATTTATTTCATCAGGGTCGCTGGTTTGAATATTACAAGAAAAATCATTAGAATAAGACTTACCATTTTGAAGATATGTAATCTGTAAATTTACTTTTTTCTTATGTATTTTTGCATAAGTGGGGACAGACATGGCTGCAATTTTTGGGCTTTTTTTATTGAAGAACATATTAAGTTTTTTCTTTGCCAACTCAGATAATGAGAGAATCTTCTCCAACTGTCGTAGGGCAGTGTAGTCGTCTTTCAACGGATTGTCAAGGCGATCTTGCAAGGTTGCGAGCTTATTTTTCACACTTTTTGTAATTTATAATCTGGAATCTGACCGGCTATCCAAAAAAAATCCTCTTCAAAAGAATAATAAAAAGTCTGCTCAGTGACAGGATTATAGGCTTCAATTACTATTCTATTATTAATTTCGCGCTGTTTGCCGCGAAATTCGTATTGAGGGTATTTGATTTTTATTTCTTCAGGAACGTGGATGTTCATATTTAATATACATAATCTGTATGACTGCACTTATTGCAATTCACGCTTCGTTTAGGAGGATGCGTCAACAAAGTAGAATTAAGATTAAAATAAAACATTTCTTCTCCACACTTTGGGCAAGCAAAGCCAGAATTAAGATTATTGACTGCGGCAAAATTAATATACGCTTGTTTATTATGCTCCTCCAAAGATTTTAAATTCTTTTTTGGAACTTCTGTTTGCTTTTTAACATATTCTTCAACTTTAAGCAATCTACTATTTAAGAGCGCAATTCTGTTATGAGCGCACTGTAGCGTTTCTTGAAATCTATAACCTTCTCGCTTCTCTGTAATTGTACGGCTTCCTCCTTTATCATCACTATAATAAGATCCACACCCAAAAAGAGAATGATATTCGCCTTTTATTTCATGTGCGCCACAATTTGTACAGGTTTTAATATTGTTATTCATATTTTTACTTTACCACACACTTTATAATAAGTCAATCATAGAAAGGTTACATTTTCAAATCCAACTATATAACCACCATTTTTATCAATTTTATCACTGACAGTTACTTGATAAGTTTCTGGCTTAATTCCAGTAATGTAGTGATTCTCATACTTACGAATACCTTGTTTGACATTAACATTCTTACCAACTACATCATCTGGAATGGTCAAGAAGTTCTTTTTAACCCATTGACTCAACATTTCTGTTTCAAGCGAACTCTTAACAAAAGTTACATCTTCCAGAATATGAACAAGTTCACTATCAGGCTCAATATACTTATATTCACTCAAATGTTGAGCAAGTGCAAATCCATCCAAGTCATATCTCTCAAGACATTCAATAATGTCATTTTCGTATGTTGAACGATGTTCCGTAAAATAATCATCTTGATTCCACTTTTGGTAACTATCTACCATCTGTTTGAACCGAGGATTTTCACGATTGATATTTTTGACATCAAAAATAGGACGCTTTACTGCATCTTTTAGGTTTATATAGGTTTGTTCACTCATAACTTTATAAGATTACCACACACTTTATAACAAGTCAAGTTTTTTCTGAAATGCGCTACCTTTATCTTTCCAATAAATGTTTGGAATACCTCGTTTATCTGCTACAAATTGAGAAACACCATCATATTTCTTTTCTTTATGCATCTCATACAACTTTGGCAGTTCACTATATGTTACAGGTTCAGAATCAGCAGCGGGAGCAAAGTAATCATTTATATTAATAAACAACCCTGTACATTCTTGTTTGTCACATTTGTCAACTGCTGAACCAACAAACAATATACTTTCATCCAATAGGTAAGCAGCCATACTTTCATAGTCTGGTTCCATCTTACCATAGATGTCATAATAATATGTGCGGTTATCAGTCATATAGTTTATCCTTGAATATGTCTTATGCCATCTTCAAAATTTCTTTTTCTGGTTTCTTCATCAATGGTTATGCCTATGCCCGCCTGTTTTAAAATTTCACCTAATATCTTAGGCCACGGAATATCTTTTTCATCATCCACAATAGTCATATCAAATTCATTGATATTGCATAATTCACCATCTTGTCTTTCTTCACCTAATTCATATCCTAACTTTAGTTCATAGTCGTGTTCGCATACACGGATACCTCTTGCTAAGATAATACCTGATTTAAGCCATCGATTATAAGCTTCTAAAGTATACCTTTTACCAAAGCAGTCATCATCAAATACTTCTGTTCCCGCCTTAAACCAAGTATCAGGCTTGGCAATTAGTTTAACATATTTCATTGGGGTAACATTTTAATATAATTGTATTTTACATCTACATTGATAGTAAACGCTAATAGTCCCAATGTCAAGCGTAAACAGGTATAAGTATGTTTAGAAGCAAATGCTTCACTATCATAGTTAGTCACTGGAAATTGAAATCGTATTCCAACAAATAATCCACCACCATTTCTACAATGCCATTGCGGATATATACTTAAATATTTTGTATTCATATTATTTTGCCATTAGTGTCATAATTAACCAAACCACCAATTATGCATGTTTGGATTTTTGGAAAGTTTTAATGTTTCTTTGGCTTGTTTGATTACAGCACGGTGTTCACTATAATAATTAAGATCCTCATCAGATGCATCTTGAGTCCAATTAATATTTAATGAAAGCGACTCAAATAGAGCCTCTTCTAGTTTTTTGATATATTCTTTATCAGTCATTTCTATCAGCCAAAATTAAAATAATAACCATGCCCAAACCAAAAACAATTGCTCCTTGCGCTGTTTTTACACTATATCCCATAACTGAAGACATAACGCCCCAGCATATAGATAAAATGATGTTTCTTATATTGAATTTCATATTAATCTCTCACATTTTCTACCTTAGTTGTAGTTTTTTCATAGGAACCATTTTTTGTATATTGATAACCTACTACAGAAATTGATATAAATCCTGTATTATTCTGGCTCACAGAAAATATAGGATGATCTATGATTATACTTTTATAAATTTTAATTGGATCATCTACGGGCATAAATTCAAATACCCCGTCGTAAAAACTCATACGATAACACTCTTTTGTTACATATTTATCTGTGTCATAATCGTAATATGATACTTTGAATTTCATATTGAATCACCGGGCTTTTTTGGTTTATGTATTCTCATAGTCACGCCAGCAAAGCTAGGTATTATCTCCCGCTTTTCTCCCTTGGGTAATTTTGAAGTAATAGAATCTGCATATTCCCACATCTTTTCAAAGTTTTTTAAATGATAATAGTCATTTATGATATCTGATTCTTTGTCGGTGAATTTGTGATCTATATAATTGACAAAACCTACAACCTCTGGTAAAGGTTCGTCACTCGACTTCAGCGGACCATGAAAATCAACGGTGTTGCCATAATAGCCGCCGTTTCGCTTGACCGCAAGAACTTCTTCAAAAGTTTTTTTGATCTCATAAGCAATTTTAGCATCGCCAATTTCTAACGCATTGTAACCATAACTTGAGCCGCGAACTGATAGTTCAGGTAACGCAAAAGATCTGATTATTGTGGAAATAGCTGATGACTGTTCATGCTTTATTTTGTAATTGTAAGCAATGTCAAGTGCCATATCAATCTGCCCAGACTTTAATCTATAATAAGTCTCAAGCGCGGCATTAATAACAGAAAGATGAGTATCTGTCAACTTGACAAGATTGACATCTTTTTCCAATTGAGGATTGGCGGCAAGAATTGACTCCTTGATTTCTTTTTCGGTCATTTTGTTGACCTTATCTATTACTTTTTTGTATATTTTTTTACTCATAACTTAATCCTTGACTGAAGTAAAACCAAAAGTCAAAAACATAAACCCAATACTTCCAATAATATAAGCCGTAACATGAAGCTTTGTCAAGTCCCAAAGAAGCCCTGCCGAAAGCATTAATAAAAATCCAATAATAATTTTTGATTTCATGATTTATTCTCCTTATTTTTACGTTGCACCATTTCTTTTAACACGGGACGCAAATCATTATCTCTCCAACTATAACAAGTTTCTCGCAAGTCTGGATCTAATTTGCTCCAATCGACGTTTGCAATTAAATACCAAGCTGTTTGAAGCACATCCTCTAATCGCTTGATACAATCTTGCGCTTGTTTTAATTCTTTTTCAAGCATATATGCTTTATTTTCTGCAAAGACTTCGTTTACTGTAGCAACGTTTAATTCAACTTCAAGTTGCACAGAAAGCTCAACCATGAGTTTCGCAAGCTCTTGGGCATCATAAGCTTTTTTCCAAGTTGCGTGTGTTCTTGGGGCTTTTGTCGTGTCAATATCCATTTTGATTCACAATCTTCGCCCCGAAACCCAAGAAAGTCAAGGAAAAATGCCAATAACCTTCGCGGTCATTTAAATAATAAATTTCTGTCGGGAAACTCATTTTAAATCCTGAATAGTATTCATCAGTCCATTCATTAAACGCGTCGATTTTACCTAAGCTTGGAAAATGCAGTTCAATAAATAAAAATTTAAAATTCTTCTCGTCTTTTATTATGTTTATTTTCATTTCCTGACTTTTGTTGGCTTAAATATTATGGCAGGGAAAAGCCTTGTTGTCAAAAGGATTTTTGGTGTAAATACTATTACATGACTACCTTAGAACAGCTTGTTGCAGATCACGCAAATTTAATTCAAAAAATAATCACAGAAACTAAAAAAGAAACTGAATATGCTTTTTGGTTAAATGATGCTACAAAATCAAAATCGATAACCGCAAATGGACAATTAGATCTTTTTTCTCACATATCTTCTACCTTCGATAATTTAATTAAAGACAAGAAAGATAAGAATATAATGACCCCATATGGTAATCCTTATAATTGGCCTAGAAATAATAATTGTTGGGCAAAAAGTATTGATCTAACTGGATATGCCGGTTGCGTTGTTCCTCTTGGAGGAGTTGGTGGTGGGACGCTCGTTACCAAAAAACATGTATTGTTGGCAAATCATGTGCCTTACTCAGCATTACCATTTATGATTTTCTTTGTTAATAATAATAACGTGTCATTTATTTATAACGTTGTTAAAACAAAGAGAGTGGCCGACACTGATATATTAATTGGCGAACTAGACAAAGAAGTTGATTCTTCATTAAAAGTTTGCAGTGTGTTGCCAGCTAATTATATTAAATACTTTGACAAGCAAAGCAACTTTCCTTTATTGTATTCTGATCAAGAAAGAAAAGCTTTAATTGGCGAACATGGTTTAATCAATAATACTTATGGATCGACCAATACATTATTAAATATACCAAAAGATCCTAATAAAGCACAATATTTTGAACCTTTAATAGGCGGCGACAGTGGTAATATTGTTTCTACGATTATCAATAATGAATTAATATTGATCGGCGGCTTGTACATGACATTTGGAAGTATGGCCGGTTTGGCGACAAGTGTTCCTAGTTATATAAATGAAGTAAATAATGTGATATCTTCATTAAGTAGTGGATATAAAGTTAACGAAGTAGATTTGAGTATGTTTAAGAAATTTTAATTTTATTCATTTATAACAAGTAAATCACTATCCACGCCCAAAAACCAATAGGAAGTCCCACAAATATCAAAGTAATTAACCCCAGCATTATCTTTTGGGGTGTTGTGTATTTTTTATTATTTGATTTCATAACGTAGCGTCAGACGCTTCGGACTGCAAATG
>Ga0304730_1001665_pt1 | contig 16505 bp, 12 predicted proteins | sample M_130628_MF_Meta_FD_190474 | JGI IMG/M metagenome (GOLD analysis project Ga0304730, IMG submission 190474) | Freshwater microbial communities from Lake Montjoie, Canada to study carbon cycling - M_130628_MF_MetaG (v2) (version 2) | ecosystem: Environmental > Aquatic > Freshwater > Lake | place...
AGACTACTGATCCTTTTGCTTCTTATGTTGTTGAGGGTAATGATCAGTTGAACCCTGGTGATAACACTGTGACTGTTACTGTTACTGCGGCTGATGGTACTACTACTGATGCGGTTGAGGTTACTGTTACTGTTTCTGAGGTTGTTCTTGGTACTGATGTTTCTTTAGCTTCTTTGACTGTTGGTGGTGAGGATGCTATTGGTGGTTCTGTGACTTTGCCGTCTGGTACTCGTGCGGCTGTTGTTGTTGCTGAGACTACTGATCCTTTTGCTTCTTATGTTGTTGAGGGTAATGATCAGTTGAACCCTGGTGATAACACTGTGACTGTTACTGTTACTGCGGCTGATGGTACTACTACTGATGCGGTTGAGGTTACTGTCACTGTTGATGAAATCATCCTGAGCGATGACGTGACTCTCGAAACCTTCTTGGTTAACGGTGTAGATGCTTCAACAGGTGATCCGATTGACCTTCCTTACGGGACTACCAGAGTAAACGTTAAGGCTAAGACAACTGACCCAACGGCCTCCTACATCGTTACTGGAGATGGAAGAACTACTCCTCTCGTTGAAGGTGAGAACACACTTACTTTGACTGTTACTGCTGCTAATGGAGACAGCGAAAGCTACACAGTTACTTTGAATGTTCTTGCTATCAGCAAGAACAACAACATCGATCCTGATGCAGGTCTGTTTGTAAATGGTGAGCCAGTGGATCAAGGTCTTCTCGACAACGCCACTGGCTTCGTCAACCTACCGGTGACTGCTACAACAGTGAACATTCAAGTCAAGGCAGAGAGTGACACATCAGATGTTGTTGCTAACGGTAAGACTTTGCTTCCAAACTTGGGTCGCGTTTTTGGTGTCGAAAAGGGTGTGAACGAGATCAACATCCAGGTAATCCCTCAGGCTGGTCTTTCATTTGCTAAGACCTACAAGCTAAAGGTTTATGTGGGTGGTGCTGACGCAACACTAAAGACCGTAAAGGTAAACACCACAACAATCACAATTGGTGTTGATGGTTCTGGTGGACTACAGACTCCTTTGGCCAGCGGTACAACAACTGCAACTCTGTTCGTTGAGCCAACAGTAGCTGAAGCTATTGGACTAGGTAATGGAACCAAGCTTGAGTTTGATGGTGGAGAAGCCACAGTAACCAAGAGCAATGTTGCGAACACCTGGAACATTGCAGGTTTGGTTGCTGGTGAGAACACAATTGGAATCACCGTTACCCCTGGAGATGCTTCAGCAGAGCAGGCTAGCTACTCAATCGCAATTCCAGTGGCACTATCACCTGACAAGAGACTAAAGACCTTCACTGTCAACGGTGCACTAGTCACTGTTGGTTCTGTAATTGCTCTTGCTAAGGGTGCGACATCTGCAGAAATTGGTGGTTCAACAGAAAGCACAGTTGCTACCTTCGAAGTTTCAGGTGGAGATTCACTTGTTGTTGGACGTAACACTTTGACAATTACTGTTACAGCTGAGGATGAGACCACTCAGGATTACACCGTTACAGCAATCGTTCCTAAGCAGATTGACACAATTGTTATTCCTTACCCTAAGGTCGGAGTTGTAACTGTTGACAAGAAGACAAACGTCAAGGGTAACGCAGCTATTACTGCGGCTCTAAAGAAAATCAAGGGAACTGCTGGAATTGTAGTTGTTGCCAATAACTTCTTGATTGCTAAAGACAAGGTAACTGCAGGTCCACTACGTGCGACAAACATCCAGAAGTACTTCACAGCGCTGAAGACTAATGGGTTCAAGACTGCTGTTTACCGGCTTGTAGCAGACCCGAAGGCCAAGAAGGCTAAGGGTGCACTAGTTACGATCTACTCTTACTAAGAAGTACAAAAAGAGGCCCTTGGTTATCCAGGGGCCTCTTTTGTTTAAGCTCTAGAGCTACTTCTTGAACTTGGCTGTAACCGTTATGTTGGTGGAAGGGCCTGTCGAAGTGAGAGTTTGAGTGACCTTTGAAGGAACAATGCCTCGATCGGAAAGGCTTTTTAGTACATAGGCCACACGTTTAGCCATCAAGGCTTTTGCCTTGGCTGTAGTTGAGGTCTTTGGTTTGAGCATTGTGAAATCAAGAGTGAGGTCCTTGGCTAGCTCAAGATCTGTGCCTAGTAGGCCGGTGTTGGACAGGCCATTAAAGGTCGGCACAGCTGAGTTAGCGTGAAAAGAAATTGGGAATTTTATTGTTAGGTCTGTGTAAACGTAGAGCGAAATCTTATGAGTGTTGATGTGTTTTTTGTTGGCTGAGGTGACCACCACATAGGCACTATTGAGACCCGGTCTTAAAGTTCCCATTGGTTGCAGAGCCGCTTTTGCACCGGATTGGGTTGTTGAAACTTGAATACTAACTGTCTTAGTCCCAGCTGTTAGAAAGACCTGTTGGCCAGGGGCATAAACGATATTGTTCACTCTTACGCTGGAGAGGGTCGTGTCATATGGCTGGACAATCGAACCGAGCACAGCTAACTGATCTCTAAGACGCCATATCGTGTTGTTTTGATTAGCTACCGCGGAGTAAATACCTGGGCCAAATGCGTCAGAAATGATGTGCGGTCTTATAACGGGGATAATGCTTTGTGCCATTCTCGGTAGATCTAAGCTTCTGGCAATACGTGCCACTTTAGCCATTGATTGTCTATAAGTTGCTAAGCATGGTTCATAGTTCCAGCATTTGTTTGTCATCAGGGCAGGAGAACTCCCGTAATCAAGTGCCCCATTCCATGTCTGGTCAACTCCCCATGGGAGAAGCAGGACTTTACCCTTATCGTCAAAGTTTACGAAAAAATTGTTGCGGTTTAAAACATAGCCGTCCCAGTGGCCAGTGAAATACTCAGTAGCCCAACCTAAGGTGAGCATTTCCATGTCTGCGACCTTTGACATTTCATTCCACCAGTCAGCGCCTTCAAGTTCATTGATGGCAAGAAAACTTGTCAAGTCCGAAACGTTTGTCTCACTTCCTGATTCAATGGCATACATCCATTCTGAGCCAGGGTAAAAGTCGGGGAAGTAAGGAACTGCACCCTTGTATAGGTGCTTACTGGAGACCCCCCAACGCTTGAGCATTTGCTTGTTAGGAGTTTCAACATTCAGGTGTAGCCCATAATTGATGCCATTTAGAGAGACATTCGCGTAGCCAGTTCTAGGGGTCGGGATGCCTAGATTTCTGAACAACCTGTAGGTAAGAGATTCATGAATGTAACTCGGGTCCTGAACCATATTGTTCAAAGTGATTCTGCTAACCCCAAAAAGCGTTTGCCCCGGAACATAAGCATCCATTTTGATCTTGAAGGCAGCCTTACCGGTGACATCCCGCCATGAACCCCAAGCACCTTTTAGGTGAACTCCAACAACGTATGGACCGTACACTTTGCCAGCCATGGTGAAGCTCATTCGAGTTTCTCGCCAGTCACCTTCGTAGTCCCAACCAACTTTAGGGTATTTGAGGGTTTCAAAATCCTCAGGAGACATTTGCATAGAGAAGTCATTGACCATAAGTGGGTCGAACATGACTGCGGCTTGGTCGGTGCCCTCTATGTAAGAGGCTGCGGCGTTAGCTGGGGTGCTGTTCAGCAAACTCCCAGTCATGACAGCGACAATCAGGACTACAGCAAGGCCTGAATTACGCTTCACGAACATTATTCAAGCCTACCCACATCCTGATATAGTCTGAAGGTTCAATGAAAAAGTATCAGAGAAAATCAAAGCGCAGAGCAATCAAGCTAATCGCGTTTATCTCTGCGACCACCTTCGGTTTAGCAGGAGTACTTCCAGCTGCAGCTGCTAACTCAGATTGCATCAGCACTCCAACCCTAGATAAGGCTCATCAGATTGCAGATCTGGCCCTTGGCCAAGGAGTGAAAGCACAGTCATGGCAATGGCAGCCGGGTTCTGATTCAGAAAACGCATCGGTCTCATCGCTAGGAGCGAAGGTATCCATAGTTACAGGTAATCTTCGCTACATAACTTTTGGAGTGCTTCATCAGGGCATACCTAGATCTCAGGATTTGCGAGTACTTTCAAATTCCAATCCAAGAGCACTCGGTAGCCTAAATGGTGATTACTTTGATTCCACCGGTCCTTGGAGTGCAATGATTCAGGACAGTCAAGTGCTTTACTCACCACCAGGCCAATCCGGCGTCGTGGGTTTGAGTCGTAAGAAAGTTGTAGAGAGTAAGGGTTATCGCAGCACAGGAACATTGACCATCGGTACTAGGAAATTCAACATCTCTGGTGTCAACCAACCAAACTCTGGCAGCACCTCGCTAGTTGTGTACAAGACCAACTACTTCAATCCATTAACCCCTAAAGGTCAAACCACTCTCGTGCTGAAGGCAGGCAAGGTATACAAGGTTTATCCCAAGGGGGCAGCTGTAAGTTCTAAGTTTGGAACCGTCATTCAGGTAAAGGGTTACCTTGCTCCGATAATTGCCAAACTCAAAGCAAAGTCAGTAGCAAAAATCAGTTTGCCGGCAGTGCCAGAATTTGAAGAAAACATGGCAGCAGATAATGTGGCTACCACTGGAAGCATTTCAAGCAAATCCATTACTTTAATCTTTGATTCTGTGAATTACACAAATCTAAGCTCTAGCGGCTCTACTCTTTTCGATAGCAACTTCAATGATGTAACTAGAGCAGGTCGGGTAACACTCAGGATCACGCCAGATATCACAGGAAAACTATTTGTAAGAAATGTCTATAGATCTGGTTTGCAATTAAGTGTTGATTCTGGAGGATACATAATCCAGGCCAATAGCAGCGCAGCTGCCACGACTGCACTTAGATTCAAAGTAGGTGATTCCATCACTTTGTCTAGGGGATACCAGGCTGAACTGAAGTATCAGTTCGTGACTGCTGCTGGTCGTGGTCCAAGACTTGTGCAGGGCGGAAAACTGATTTGGATTTGTGCACTGCACAACAAAGAGCACAGACCAAGATCTGCTATTGGCTGGAACCAGGATGGCCAAGTTTGGTTGATGACTTCTAGTAGAGGATATGACGCTGTTGACTTTGGTTATCGCCAGGGTGGCTCTACTTCATCTCAGATGGCGATGTGGCTAATGTCTCTAGGAGCAACCGATGCTGTTCTTCTGGATGGTGGCGGATCAACAACTATGCAGATCAACAAACCTGATATTGGTTGGCAACGATTTGATTTACCTGATGGCGCATGGTGGCGTGAGCTAGCTAACGCGTTCAGCATCGATAAAAAGAACTAGTTCTTTTCCTTAGGCTTCATAATCTTTCCAGAGAGGTTGATTGAAGCTTTTCTTGTTACAAATCTGCTCAAGAGTGCTGTGATTTTGTTAAGAGACCCATCAATTACTGCAGCAGGAGACTTCTCTTTTTCTAATGCTTTGAAAGTAGAGTCGATTACATTTTCAGATGTTCTGATGAATCTGCCTAGAGCTGGGGTAGTTCCATTGCTATCAAAGAATTCAGTGGCAGTTGGGCCAGGGCATACAGCTAAGACTTTAACTCCGGTGTGCTTGGTTTCACCCCAAAGAGCCTCAGTGAAAGACAATACAAACGCCTTGCTTGCTCCGTAAACAGCCATGTATGGCAATGATTGGAAGGCTGCGGTTGAAGCGATGTTGATTACAATTCCATCGTTACGCTCTACCATGCCCGGTAGGAATGCGTGAGTTAGTTCAACAAGCGTATGGATGTTCACATTTAGCTCATCAACGATGAACTTGCTGGATTCTTCAACGAATTTGACTGTTTCACCAAAGCCTGCGTTGTTGATGAGGATATCAATCTGCGTGCCGCGACCTTTGAGGATCTTCGCAAGGGTTGATCCAGCATCTCTAGCGCTTAGATCCATTGGTAAAACGCTTGCTGCATAAATACCATGCTCAGATGTGATGCGGTCAGCCAGTGCCCTAAGGCGATCAGCTCTGCGTGCCACCAAGATAACTTTGACGCCATGCTCAGCTAACTTCAGTGCGTAGGCTTCGCCAAGTCCAGAGCTTGCTCCGGTAATTAGGGCTGTTTTTCCAGTCAGATTTTCCATCTCCTATAGTCTGCCATCTTTGAGCCATTGTCAGGGCTAGGCTTAACTCAAAGTTCACCTAGGAGAGACACGTGGTAGATCGTCTAAAACACTTCAGAGCAGGCTTGGTTTTAGCCCTAAGTTCGGCAGTTCTATTCTGGCCAATAAGCTACTGGTTCCCTTTACCTGAGTATTTAGGGGTCCTTGGTAGCGAGGATTACGCAGATTACGCACTCGCGCTAAGAAGCATCGTAATAATCTATTTAGTTTTCTTCTTACTAAATCTTGTGACTGCAGCTCTATCTGCCACAAAACTGAGCCACACACTAAAGTTTTGGCTCGCGCTTGGACCTGCAGCAATAACTCTGGTCTTCCCATTTCTGCTTGTAATTCCAACAGCTCTTAGTTTCCCAGATAGAAACTATTTTGAGATCTTCCAGGCTATGTATCGTTTGCTGAGATTTGCATCTCCGCAACTACTAGCACTGGCTTTAATCTGTACAGCGATTTCTGTTGCACTAAACATTCGAGCAGCATTGATGTTTAGATCTGCACCAGATCCTGAAACTGTTAATCCAAAAATTAGAAACAGATATTTTATTTATGCAGGAGTTTCTCTTTTGGTCTTTGCAGTAATCGTGCCCCTTGGTGCATATAACGGTTCACTAAGATCACAAGATAGAGCTGCGTGCAACAGGTATGCAGCTCTCGAAGTCCCTCAACTAGATGAAGATGTTCCAACCTTCTTATCTGAAATTAGAGTTATCGGAGAATCTGCGGGGAGTAGGCCGTTGCAGAACCTGCTCATCAATTTCTCTGATATCTCAAGACAATATCTTTCCCTTTTAGACACAGAACCTGAAGGTTCTCTGGCTCTAAGAGAAATGGGCACTCTAACGGCTAAAGCTAAAGATGAGGTAGCCAAAGTTTGCTCTGAGTACGGATCTAGATAACTAAGCGACTCGGCTTTAGCGAAGTACATTCGCTAAAACGAAGAAGTTTAGGCATACTGACTAATGATTTAAATAGGATTATGGCAAACACCATAGTTCTTGAGGCGGTCAGAAATGAGCAAGGCTCTAGGGAAGTTAGTCAATTCTCTTCTAGCAATCTCGCTGGGAGTAGGCTTTAGCCTCGCAGCCAGCCCCCTTGCCTATGCTTCTGATGACTGTCTTCCAGGTTTCACACTGGTTGGAGAAGCTTGCGAAAAAACTCACTCCTATTCCGATGGAGTCAAGTCATACACCGTCCCTAAGGGATTAGGTGAAATTGAAATCGAAGTCTTTGGAGCTGCCGGCGGTTACGGTGGGCTTGATGGCGGCGCTTGTGCCAGATCATATGGTGGCGATGCAGGATATCTTTTTATTCAATACTCAGACCTATCCAACAAAACCCTAACTTTTTACCCTGGCGAAAAGGGCACAGAAGGTGCAAGCAATAGGAACTCATCCGGTGGTGGGCTAGAGGGCAGATCTTTACTAAATGATAATTACAACGGTGGCCGAGGCGGTAACGCTGGCTCGGTTGGAACATCCGGTGGCGGTGGTGGCGGTGGAGCTGCAACAGTACTTGATGTAGATAAAGAGAGATATGTTGCCGCAGGTGCCGGAGGTGCTGGTGGCTGTGCAGGTTCAGTCAACGGATCCACGCCAGGTAACACCAATGCTACTTACACAGATAACTCTGCAGGTGGGCGCGGAGCTTCAACTCTTGGAAACCCATACCTTGATGGTGGTGGCGCAGGTGGCGGTGGAGGAGGTGTCCTTGGTGGTGCAGGTGGAACGCTGTACAAAGGTGTCTGGAACGAATCAGCCGGTGGCGGTGGTTCGGCTGGAAAGAACACTCCTGCAGGCGCAAACGTAGCTGTCAGCAAGTATCAGGACGCTACAACTTCAGGAAAGATTTTAATTAGGTACTTCCCAATTCTTGGAGCAAAATCTCTTGAAGTACTAGGCAATAACCCAACCTCTGCAAATGTCATTCAATACAAACTAACCTTGAAATCCAAGAGACCTTTTGGCATTCAAGATATTCTCTTCAGTGGCTCAGCTTTACAGGCTCTAAAAGTGACAATCACCGGAGATAAGCCAGTCAAAGCACCATACATCTATTACTTCAATGTCACACCGCGAGAAACTAAATCTAAGCTCAACGGCACACTTGTGGCAACGGTGTTTGATGTGAGCTCTGTGCCAGTGGTTATTGACGCTGCAGGGCCAGAGGCAAGTATTAGCCTTGTAAATTCAACGCTAAATCAGCCAACAAAAGTGTTTGATGTTCAATTCAATGAAGCCGTCCAAGGACTATCTAGAGATAGTTTTACCTCTTTTGGCACAGCCTCAGGTTGTGTAGTCGGATCTCTCAGCGGTGATGGCTTGAGGTATCAAGTTACCCTAACCAACTGTTCTGCTGGCAGCTTTGCTCTATCGCTCAAACAGAACAGCGTCTTTGATGCTTCTGGTAACGCAGGGCCAAGATTAGCAAACCAATCTCCGGTCTATGGCAAGGTCCAGGTCAAAGATGATGTGGCCCCTGAGGCAACTGTTGTTATTCAGGCAGGCAGCCTCCAGACAAACAGCCACGTATTTGATGTGCGATTCGATGAGGTTGTAACAGGACTAAGCGCGCAAAGCTTTACCCCTTCAGCTGGAACATCAAAGCAGTGCAAAGTCGGCTATGTAATTGGTAGCGGAAAGTATTTCCAAGTTGCTTTGGATAACTGCACCGACGGAACATTTGGACTCACTTTATTGTCAGAGTCTGCAAGAGATGCAGCTGGTAACAAAGGCCCATACGACGATATAGCCTCAGCACTTTCCGAGCAGTCCACAAAAGCTACGACAATTACTGTAGTACCTGGTCAAGTACCAGAATCTCTGGATCCAAACCCTGTTGCAAGAGTCTTCTCTGATTTAGATGTAGAAACTCAAAATGCAATGAAGGAAGTTGGCATATATGCACCAACTCCAGGTGCCCCAACAGTTACTGTGCTAACTGATTTAACCAACTCAACTGCTGATGAACAAATACAACTCGCTTCGACTCAGCAGGTTGAGGTGGGTTCCTCTGTTCGCCTAACACTAAATGTCAGCGCTGAGATTGCAGCAGCGTCTGATGTTGTTGCATTTATGGAGACAGGAAACCTTTGGCAATACCTAGGCAGAACTTCATTCACTGAGAACTCTGCAAACTCTGCTGATTTCACTATCGCCAAACTAGGTGAATACAAGATCAGGCTTGTCATTATCGGCAAAGATGTGGTGACCAACATGTCGCTTCCTAAGGTAGCTGGATTCGGCAAAGGCCTAGGCAGCTTTAGCAGCGCAGTTAACGCTGAAGAGACTCTGCTTAGCCCGCAGCAAGTGGATATAACCCTCACCGGTATTGCTGGGCCTAACGGATTACCAGAAGTTGTGGTTCCTGAGGAACCTGAGGTTCCTATAGAGCCAACCCCAACCCCTGGGGTGCCAGGCTCGCAAACCGATGAGAACGCCCCTAGCCAGCCATATGACCCTCTAGCCAGCCCAGAGGGAATCAAAGCAGTAGCTGAAGCAGTTGGAACTGCAGTTGTTGTTGCAGGTGCTGTGGCGGGTGCCGTAGCTGGAGCGGCAGCTGGTGGAGGTGGAGGTGGAGGTGGCGGAGCTAGAGCTGCTTCATCTGAAGGTGGTTCTGCGGCTCAAAACACAGAATCAAGTGAAGGCGAGATCTCGACCATCGATGCTGAGGTTGAAACCTTCACAACAGCCAAGGTTAGCTGGGGAGATAAAATCCCGATCTTCAAACTCAAAGCATTCACGTTCTTAGATGTCTTCACACATAACCTCACTATGCGTTTGGCAAAGTTCTCACCAGTTATTTCTAAAGTTGTAAACGATGGAGCATACCTTCGTGCCATCTTTGGTTCAATGTGGTTGGCTCTACCAATTACTGGAGTTGTGTTAGCAACTGTTGCTTTGATGCAACCTTCGATTGAACTTAGACCACCAACATGGGAGCTATTCCTGGCTATTGCTGTTCTTGGAATGTTTGACGCATTCTCTGGACTACTAGCTACCTTGGTGTATTCCATAGGAATGATTAGCATCTATGGCATCAGTGATCTATCCGATGTTCGTTTGATGCTAGGTGTTTTACTTCTAGGCTTTGGTCCTGCACTGATTGGTGTTGCCTTTAGAGCAATTAGAAAACAGTTTGAAACAAGCGTTGCATATTTCTGGGATCGCTTAGTAGACCTAGCTGTTCTCACCTTCTTCATAAGTTGGTCTGTCTCCGCGATGGTGGCAACTCTTCCAGCTCTTGCTGGAAGAACACTTGTGGTAGCTAATCACACTGCAGAGTTCTCTTTATTCCTAGCTATCGCGATAGCAATACGAATTCTTTTTGAAGAGTTAGCAGCCAGAGGCTACTCGAAGCGTCTTGACACCATCAACCCAACTGAAGTGCCTGGCACCTCTCAGGTACAAAAAGTTATCTCCACTGGAATAAGACTCTTCCTATTCATCTTTGTTACCGCAGCCTTTATGGGTAACGTCTGGCAGGTCTGGGTTGGTAGCCTAATCTTCATCCTGCCGAATATCTTGAGCTGGTTCTCTGATCGTTTCCCTAACTCTCCTTTGATTTGGAAGCTGATTCCTCAGGGTGTGCCAGGGCTTGCCATGACTTTGATTGTTTCTAGCGTTAGCGGAGGAATAATCGCCGGCTGGCTTGAAGGTAACCCAGAGTATCCGCAATACCTATTCATGCTGCTGCCTATTCCTGTATTCCTAATTGGGCTGCTTGGAATGTTTGGCCGTGAGGGTAAAGATGGCGAAGAACGACCAATCATGAAGCCTAAGTGGCGTTGGGTTTACCGTATCGGTGGAATCGTAATGCTTGCAGTGACCATGAACCTAGCTGGAGTGCTAGTTATTTGATCTTGTAGGTCTTGACTAGAGCAGCGACTTCTTTTTGCCTAGTAGCGATGAAAGCAATTGAACGAGTCTGCTCCATCTCAATAACCTTTAAGCCTTCAGAACCTGCAGGGTACGCAGAGAGCAGCACCGGCTTTACAACACCAGCTGCGCTTTTCATCATAGACCCAAGTTTGATCTTGGTGGCCATGGCTGAAACAGCTTTTAGTTGGGTCAGGTACTCAGTCTTACAAACCGTGTAAGCGATGCACTTTGTATACAACATACCTCTAGCAGTTTCCTTAGGTAGCCAAGGGTGAGTAGCCGTCTTAGCCAGGAGCGGTGTTAGGAAAGTGTCACCTAGAGTTTTTGTTTGTCTGTTCTCTCCAAAAGTTTGGTCAGCACCCCAGGGAATGAAAGTGAACTTACCTCTTGTGCTACTTCTTACGAAGTAGTTGTTCACGTTCGGTCCGGTGTATCCATCCCAGTGACCTAGGAAAGTTTCTACTGCCATAAATTTAATCAGTGCTGGTCGATCTGTGTATGTCTCTAGAGCTTTGTACCAAGTAGCGGAATCCTTGTAGTTGATCACTGAAATCAACTTGGTTAGATCGTTCTTGTTTGGGGTAACTTTCCAACCGTAGTCGGCTAAGAATGCTCCAGAGATGTTATCGCCGTTGTCTTTACCAGGCTTGAAGTCATTAATAGCAACACCTTCATAAACGTGCTGGGTGATGTCTTTAAATCTTTTAGCCATAAAGTTTTCATCTGGTTGTTCAACGTTGATGTATAAACCACGGTCAACGCCATTGACATAAACTCTTGCCCAGCCAGTCTTAGATGCAGGAACTCCCATGGCATTGAACAGGGCATATGCGCCATACTCATGCATTTTGCTCGTGTCTTGAGTAAGGGCATTAAGGGTTAGTCGGCGCTGTCCTAGAAAACCAGTTCCTGAAGGTCCTTTAGGGAACTTGATTTTGAAGCTAGGGGTGCCATCTAGCGGAGAGATCGAGGTTGAGCCTTTGAGGCGGATTTCCATATCCAGATCCCCGCTGCTCCTGCCATCGACGGACATGTTTATGGAGCCGGGAACATAGTTCCTATACACTTTTCTGTCATTTAGCGCTCTGACCGTATCGGCTGGCAGATTGAGGTCTATTCTGAGGATTTTCAGAGGGTTATAGAAGTCCGTTGACTTCAAAGTGCTCGAAGCATGGGCGGGGGAAACCAGCAGAACAGAGCTCAAAACCAGTGTTGATACGCCCACTACAAGCCTTCCAAGGCCTTTCTGGATAACCATGTAGGCTAGTCTATCTTTGTGACCCCAATCGACTATCCGCTACTGTTCGCGACTCTCAGCATTAACCTAGTTTTGCTTTACCTAGTGGCATATGTCTTCTTTTATCGACGTCACAAGCGCAGAGATGTCTTTGTAGCCATATGCCTCGTAAATGTCACCCTCTATGTCCTTGGTGGTGCCCTAGGAACCTTCACCATCTCTATTGGCGTTGGCTTTGCCCTCTTTAGCGTTATCTCTATCTTCCGCATGAGATCAACAACCCTGGGCTGGACTGAGATTACCTATCTACTGGTAGCTCTAGCTATGGGTCTAACCCTAGGACTTCCTGCCTATGACATTGCTGTGCAGAGCCTGTATGCAGGACTGCTTGCTCTAGCAGTGTTTGTAGTTGATCACCCTAGAGTGCTGCCCCAAAGAGTTGCCCAAAGATTTTCGCTTTCAACCGATTACGTGGAGATTGAACCTACTGCCCTAAAGCAGAGGGTTGAAGAACAACTGGGACACACAGTTCAGCGAGTCCAAGTCAAATCAGTTACCACCGCTCCAATGGGAATGAAGTTAGACATCGAGTCCTAATGACTGATAAAGCTCCCAAGGCAAAATTTGACTACGAACCACATCCACACATCTCTAGCCGTAAAAAGCACAGAGAGGTAAACTCAGATGCAATTCTGGCTGGAGTTGGGCCTAAGACTTTAAATCAAAAAATAGGCTTTGGAATCACAAAAAGAGTCGGCACCATGTGGGCTGCCTACATCTTCTTTGCAATTACTCTGGTGAGCTTGCCTGCAGTAATTATGAAAGGTGACCCGGTATTAATCGTTGCCTGGATTGCCCAAACTTTCTTACAACTAGTTTTACTGCCAATCATTATTGTGGGTCAGAACATTCAGGCAGCCGCTGCTGAAAAGCGTGCAGTTATGACCTATGAGGATGCTGCAGCCGTTTTAGAAGAAGCAATCAAAATACAAAAGCATCTAGATCACCAAGATGAATCGCTATCTCACCTAATCACTCGATTAGAAGAGATAGAGACCAAACTAAACAAGAAGTAGTTAGATGCGTCTTGTTATAGCTGACTGCTCAGTCGACTACGCTGGCAGACTCACAGCCCACCTACCTAAAGCCAGAAGGCTACTCATGCTCAAAGGTGATGGCAGCATTCTTATTCACAGTGAAACGGGCTCTTATAAGCCTTTGAACTGGATGAATCCGCCTTGTAACTATTCAGTTCACGAACCCGAGCAAGAACAACTAGCTAATGGAGTCAAAGAGATCTGGCGGGTAAGCCAAGCTAAGACAGCAGATATTCTTTGGATTCAAATATTTGAAATACACACAGATATAGATCACGAACTTGGCAAAGATCCAGGGCTTATCAAAGACGGTGTTGAAGCCCACCTGCAAGAACTTATGGCAGCCCAGATAGAGATTATTGGCGCAGGAGCTAAGTTGGTAAGACGGGAATACATGACACCGATTGGTCCGGTAGATATTCTTGCCAAAGATGCCAATGGTCAAAGTGTTGCAATTGAAATTAAGCGACGCGGAGAAATTGATGGCGTTGAGCAACTGACAAGATATTTAGAACTAATGAACAGAGATGCGGCAATTGCACCGGTGCGAGGAATATTTGCCGCTCAAGAGATTAAACCTCAGGCAAGAACCCTTGCCGAGGATCGAGGTATCGAATGTCTAATTCTTGATTACGAACAACTTAGAGAAGCTTCGATAGATCCAGATTCTTTATTCTGGTAAACCAGCAGCTTTAACAAACTCTCTAACAGCAATAACGCGAGCACTGGTCTTTGACTCAACATCAATACCGGCAGCAGCCACAGCTCTGTTAACCAGGTTCTCAACTGCGCGAAGTGTGGTACCACGCTCAACGGCAATCTGCTGGTTTGAATAACCCTTAGCAAGCATTCTGAGAACTTCGAATTGAGTTCTAGAAACATTTACTAGCGAGTGAGAAGGATTAAGGTCATCTCTAAACTCTTCGCCAACCTTGTCACGAAGGGCCGCTTCAATAGCCTGGTTCAATACACCTGGATCAGATAGACGACTCTTTAGTAAGTAGGCAGCGTTTTTAGGAACAGATTTAACATCAAAACCAAACAGCTTAGGCTCTGCCACGTGGGTTAGAAAAACAATTGCCATCTCAGGGTGAAGCTTGTTGATTGCGACCGCAAAGTCCAGACCATTAGGTCCAGCACCAAGATCAATATCAAGAATGATGACATCAATATCTTCAGCATCGGTGACTTTTCTAGCCTCACGAGCTGAAGAGGCCATATGTACGCTGAAACCATCATTCTTGAGCTTGTCTGAGACCAAGGCCATGATGAAAGGCTCATCTTCAACGACTAGTACAGTTCTTTGATATTTAGACATCTTCTCCCTTTGCGCCATTCCAATCTTGCCATCTCACCCATATTAAACACCCAAACTGTTTCTATAAGCGAATAGGGGAATAGGGCAATATAGAGTAGTAAAACCTAAGAAACAGGAGCTAAATATGGGCCTCGAAGACCGCAAAGTATGGCGCGGATTTGCCAGCGATAACTACGCAGGTGTGCACCCAAGCCTGTTTGAACTGATGCAGAGCGTCAACGAAGGCCACGAGCTAGCCTACGGAGATGACTTTGTAACAGGCGAGCTAAAAGCCATTTTCAAAGATAAGTTCGGTCCTGAGGCAGAAGTTTTCCCAGTGTTCAATGGCACTGGAGCAAACGTTATAGCTCTTGCTGCTGTGCTTAAGCGCTGGGAGTCAGTTATTTGTGCTGAGACCGCCCACATCAATAGCGATGAAGGTGGTGCCCCAGAGAAGATGGCAGGCATCAAGCTCTGGACCATTCCAACACCTGATGGAAAGCTAACTCCTGAACTTATCAAACCTCACCTGTTTGATATTGGCTCTGTGCACAGATCCCAGGTTGCAGCCATCAGCATCACGCAGACCACAGAGCTAGGCACTTTGTATTCAATTCCAGAAATCAAAGCCTTGGCTGACTTTGCTCACGAAAACAACCTGAAGTTACACATGGATGGGGCAAGAATCTCCAATGCTGCTGCCGCATTGAATGCAAGTTTCAAAGAATTCACTACCGATGCGGGAGTGGACTTAGTAAGTTTTGGTGGCACCAAGATCGGTGCTCTTGCCGCAGAAGCAGTTGTAGTTCTAAACTCCAAAACACTAGCTCAAAGCATTCCTTTCCTAAGGAAAACTTCAATGCAGTTGCCGAGCAAGATGCGCTTTGTCAGCGTTCAGCTAATCGGGCTACTAAAAGATGACCTAGCAATCAACAGCGCTAAACATGCCAATGCAATGGCAAAGGCCCTTGATGCTGGTGTAAGAGAGCTAGCCGCTAAATCTGATGGCCGAGTAAGTGTGCCTAACCCCACTCAAGCCAATGCAGTGTTCCCTATCTTGCCGATGGAGCTAATTGCAGAAATTCAAAAAGAATATTGGTTCTATCTCTGGGATCACAACATTGGCCAAGTTCGCTGGATGTGTGCCTGGGACACTAGGCAAGAGGATGTTGACGGATTACTCAAGGCTCTAGCCAAAGCCCTTGGGGTTTAGACTAGTAAGCATGCAACCAAACAAAATCGCGATTACCGCTGCCCCGATAGCCCCTGTTCTAGCAGAACGCTGGAGCCCAAGATCTTTCAACCGAGAATATCTTCTAAGCCAAGATGAAGCACTATCTATCCTTGAAGCAGGAAGATGGGCACCGTCAGCTAACAACCTGCAGCCATGGAGATTTGCATTTGTTAGCCGTAATAATGAATTACACAAAGAACTCTGTGAAAAAGGTCTAACCGGATTCAACCAGTCATGGGCTCCTGATGCCTCAGCTCTAATCGTGGTAGCAGTCCAGAAGAACTTGCCAGATGGTAAAGAAATCACTGGTCGTAAATATGATGCAGGTCTTGCTGCAGCGTCAATGGTTGTTCAGGCTCAAGAAATAGGTTTACACACTCACCACATCGGTGGAATCGTGCACTCTGAAGTTCACTCACTACTAAAACTTGATGACAACCATGAAGTTCTAGTAATCATCGCCGTTGGTAAGGTAGCACCTGCGCAGCAGCTTGAAGGCCCAGCCTATGAGCGTGAAGTTGCACCTAGAGTTCGTCTGAGCTTAGACGAAGTTATGTTGTACGGAAAGCCGTAATTGCAAATTCTTATCCATTCATCAATCAGCAATGAGATTGCAGGTTGGTTTCCAAATCTAGGTGCAACTCTGTTTTACCTTGCAGTCTGGGGTCTAGTCTTTGCAGGAACTGGATTACTAATT
>Ga0304730_1001671_pt1 | contig 16486 bp, 12 predicted proteins | sample M_130628_MF_Meta_FD_190474 | JGI IMG/M metagenome (GOLD analysis project Ga0304730, IMG submission 190474) | Freshwater microbial communities from Lake Montjoie, Canada to study carbon cycling - M_130628_MF_MetaG (v2) (version 2) | ecosystem: Environmental > Aquatic > Freshwater > Lake | place...
TGATTAAAGTACCATGGTAATGACATTTAACTGTGTTTTTTAAAGTAGGCTTAGCAGTATCTGTACCTGCAACCATTACTTCATATTGCAAACCATTGCTTAAACGAACCACACCTGGTCTTTTTGCATTTTCTGCTAAAAATGCAGCGCCTGCTGCACGATTGATAGCGATTTTTTCTGTACTCATTTTATCTTGGTAGTTTTTGATACATATGTCTATTAAGCTGTCTGGAATTACTGATTTTGCATTGGCCCCAGCATCCATTCCTTTGTTGAACATCGCTGTGTTCACATCTTGAAGTCCTTGACCTTTCAAACTTTGTGCGATTCTATATCCTAAAGCGTAAGAAGCACTATCCTTTGTATTTTTCAAAAGGATGGTCGCGGATGTAGGTTTAGTTGCAGCAGTTTTGCTTGTTACCACTTTCTTAAGTGCTACAGTAGGCTTCAATGGAGCCAATGATTTTGTTTGTGCCCAGCTTGAAACAGTTAAGGTCATTGCTAAGGCTAAAAAGATTGTTTTTTTCATCTTGACTAGATTCAAATTTAGAACCCAAAAATACATCAGAATCCGGTTATTATGCGAATAAATCCTGAATTCTTTATAGCATTAGATACCACAAAAATAGGCCCATAGCCTTACCACACGGCTAATTGAATTCCAGATGGTTATGACTGGTCTATTTTGTACCCTATTTTAATCAGTTATTTAAGGGAAGTCCTAACTTTGTACAAATCCTATATCATGCATAAGACAATAAAAAAGGGCATTAACTTGATGGCAGTTACTTGTAGTATTTTTTTTATGGCTTGTAGCAATGATCCTGCTAGTGCAACCACCACCATGGATAGTACCTCAAATGCTGCAGCCCAAGATTCAGCAATCAGTTACGACATCAGCTTAGTGGACAATAAAAAAGATCCAACATGTGGTATGCCTGTGACTGCTGGCATTAGCGACACAGCACATTATGACAATAAAGTTTTAGGCTTTTGTTCTGAAGGATGCAAAGAGGCATTTTTAAAAAATCCGAAAGCAAATATAGCGGCGGCAGAAATGAAATAATGCCTAGCTAAATAAGTAATTGATATCGTCTTTGGTCAAGGACTTCATAAAGCCATCTTCGTCAGAAATCAATTCTTTAGCTAGGGATCTTTTTCGATCCTGTAGTTTCAAAATTTTATCTTCCACCGTATCATTACAAATCATGCGATAAGCAAAGATATTTTTTGTTTGTCCAATACGGTGCGTTCTGTCAATGGCTTGTTGCTCTACAGCTGGGTTCCACCAAGGATCTACGATATACACATAATCTGCTGCAGTTAAGTTAAGACCCACACCACCTGCTTTTAAAGAGATTAAGAAAACACGACAATTAGGATCATTTTGGAAACGTTCAATTGCTTTTTCTCTTTCTTGGATCGTGCTACTACCATCAAAATATTCATGATCAATACCAAGCTTCGTTAAGGATGCTCTGATCAAACCTAGCATACCCAAAAATTGAGAAAAGACCAATGCCTTATGTTCGCCAATATTTTCTGCAATCTCACGTGTCAACTCTTCTAATTTAACCGACTCGTTTGGATAGGATTCATCTTTGATGATGGCTGGGCTATCACAAATTTGACGCAGTTTCATCAAGCCTTGTAAGATAGATAATTGTGCTTTTTGAACACCTTTCTCCTCTACCAGACCCATCAATTTATCTCGGTAATCATTTCTGTATGCTTCGTAAATTTTACGTTGTGCCGCACCCATTTCACAGTATAAAACCATCTCTTGCTTTTCGGGCAAATCCTTTGCTACTTGTTCTTTGGTTCTTCTTAAGATAAATGGAAAAACAAATTTACGAAGATGTTCTTTTTGTTCTTTCTCATCAAACTTATCAATAGGCATCGAGAAATTATGCTTAAAATATTCCACCGATCCCAACATGCCAGGATTCAAGAAATTCATTTGTGCATAAATATCAAAGGTATTGTTCTGCAATGGCGTACCACTCAAACAAAGTTTATTGCCCGCATTTAATAAGCAGGCCGCTTTAGTCACTTTACTAGTTGGATTTTTAATGGCTTGACTTTCATCCAAAATCACATAATCAAATTTAACTTCCACAAAGTTCTTAATATCACTTCTTAAAGTACCATAAGTGGTGATGATTACGTCGACAGAACCATCAGTTAATTTTGCTTTATTTCTTGTGCCGCCATGGTGAATCATATAACTCAAACTTGGCGTAAATTTTTTTAGTTCATTTTGCCAGTTAAACAACAAAGTGGTTGGACAAACTACCAAAGCCAATAACTTGCCTTGTTTTTCTTTTAAATGCTGTAAAAAAGACAAGGTTTGAATGGTTTTACCCAATCCCATGTCATCTGCTAAGATACCACCCCAGCCTACGTCGTGTAGATAATTCAACCATTGGAACCCACTTGCCTGATAAGGTCTTAAAATAGGATCCAAATGCGCTGGAGGTTTGACATCCGCGATGGTATAATGTGCTCTAATTTTTTCGAATTTACCTTCAAGTTGGAAAATCAATTCTTCCTCATCTCTTTGTTGGTACAATTCATCTAAAACAGAGAAATGGTATTTACTCAATTTTAAATTGTCTGCCTTGCCTTCGCCCACTTTAAACAACAACGCATATTTGTTCAACCATTGTTCTGGCAATACACCCAAACTTCCATCTTTTAATGGAACAAACTGTTGCTTATTCATCAACATCGTCTTGATGTCTTGTATACTTACTTTTTGTTCTCCAAATGAAATTTCCACTTTAGCATCAAACCAATCGGTATTGCTACTAATATATAATCTAGTCGTTGGCTTAGCCGTATTGAATTTGAATTGCTTTAATTGCTCTGTGCCAAACAATGGAATTTGCTTTTCTTTTAGGGTGTCAATGAACAAGAAGAACCAATTGTTTTTTAGTACTTCGGAACCTTTTAAAGCCAATACATTGCCCTCATTGGGTCTAATAAATCCTGAATGCAATTGCTCTATAATGCCCACCAATTCACGCTCTGCAGCTAAATCACGTTCCAAAATCATGAGCTTATCACCAAGCTGTTGAATGACAGATGGGCCATCTTCTTTTTGTACAACAATATCTTGGTACACAAAAAGTGGTTCAAAAAATAAGTAATCTCCATTCTCTTTCAAAAGAATTTGTAATTGAGGCTTCACGCCTTTTACTTTTTCTTGAGAGACATGCTCCAAAGCCACCACATAATTTTTAGATAAGGGCAATACAGTTGACTGCAAATAATTAGGCCATTCTTTTGCAGATACTTTTTGATACCCATTGGGTAAAAATTGTTCCACCCAATTGAGATCGGCTCTATTCTTCCAATAAAAAAACTGCTGTGCTTGTTGGAATACAAAATAAGACTTTGCAAGGTTATCCACTAAGTCAACAGGGCCTGATGGCAATAACACCTTTGCATGCACTATATAATCTTCGCCGTCTTTCTCTACTTTAAAACTTGGCTGAACTGGATGAAAAATCAAATCCAATTTTACCAAATTCGCTGTGGTAAAACTTTTATTATGCCCAACAAAAAAAGTAAATGGATGTTCGGATAAATCACGCCACAGTTTTTCCATTTTAGGATGTAAGTATTCTTGCATCAATTCCTTGGTCTCGTCAGGCAAACTCGCTTCGTCTGCATGCACAATTGTATCCCAGATGCCTTGAAAAGGTGAATTCTTATTCAAGTACTTACTCATTTCCACCGGTTGTAATTTTCGGACAGATTGCAATAATATTTTGTCATCCTCATGCATATCATAGGGTGTGACAAATTTTAAGATATCAATCTTCTCTACCTTGCTAACATATACGTTTTCAAGTTCATTGGTCTCCCCTCTTACCACATGAAAAGAGACATAAGGATAATTATGTGCATCTTCTTGTATCACTAATCCATAACGTTGTATGGTTTTTTGTGCCCCATCCAAATTAGTGTCATCTATGTCTGAATTCTCTACTTTTTTATTTGGCAGCGTGAAGCGATGCAATTCTATTGGAGGCGCTTTAGTGACAGCCTCTCCACCATTCACTCTTTGGATACTTGGATCAAGTACTTTTAAGAATGGTTTACCGTCATGGTAGGTAAATTCAAATTTATCTTTAAGCTCATCTGCAAGGCTGTACCCATATAAAGCCAATAACTTATTTTTTTCTCTATCCCAGTTTCGAATGGTCTCAAAATAATCTGCTCCTTTTAATTGAAATAGTTGCAATAACAACATTGTCTTATGAATACATAAAGCATAAGCAGTCTCTGACAAACAATCACAAGAAGTATCAAAGAAACGTTCTTCGTTTTTTTGAATAATTAAATGATGCGTCTTGCCATCCATATCTAACTCTGCGACTACTTTTTCATTTTCACTCGAGAGAATATGTGGACGAGTTGTTTTTAATGTTTGTTCAGCCTGATCAAAAGTATCAGCAGAACAAAGCATTTTGATCGATTTTAAATCGATGGCTTTTGTTCTAAGTAAAGTATGGGTTGTCTTATAAGAAGCAGCTTGGTATTCCAATTGGTTCTTATCCATTAAATCTTGTATGAAAAATAAAGCAGCTGCTTTATGTCTACAAACTTCAGATAAATTATAAGGACAGCCACATCTTAAAGATAAAGTGGCTGCAGAAGTAAAATTTTCAATGGTTACTTTGTAATAAGTGGAATACCCGTCGTCTTTCACGCGACAATGAATATTGCCAATCATTGGATCGAATTTAACCAATTCGATGTTTTTTAATGCAAAAATGCGTTTACCACGACGTATCACTTCTTCAGTGCCGTAACTATAGATATGTTTAACAAGATAGGGTAGTGCCATAATTAAAAATGCAAATTACCCTCTCCAAAAAGGGCAATTTGCAAATGTACAACTTCTTGGGCTATTTTAGGGAAAAACTACCCGTGGTTTACCAAGGCGCCACTTTTAAAAATAGGTAAAGAAGGAGCAATATCCTTTGTAACGCAATACTGCATGTCGTCTTCTAAGCCATAGGCAGCTAATCGATGCCAATGGGTAACCGTTTTAATATATTCGGATAAATGATCTTTGTTTTGATTGTACAGTTGATTGGCCATAAAACTGCTGTCGCAATGAATGGTAAAATAATCCTTTATTTCCTCAATTACGGCACCAGCAAATAAGGCATCCTCAATATTAAAACGGTTCTTCCAACCAGCGCAACCCAAAATCACAGGTGCATTTTGTGTTTTTAAAAATTCCACCACTTTCGTCAAATTTGGGAAAGACCCAGTGATGATTTCTTTTGCTCCTTGATTCAATGCCATATACAATAACTTGGTACCATTGGTCGTGGTAATCACTAAGGTTTTATTTTCAATAAATGACCTTGGGTATTCAGAAGGAGAATTACCATAGGCTAAACCTGGAATAATTTTTCCATCACGTTCTCCTGCGGTAATACCACCTGTTTGTTTACCCATTTCAATACAATGCTCTGCAGAATCCACTGGGATGATTTTTGTCGCCCCATTGAACAAAGCAGTGGCCATGGTAGAAGTAGCTCTAAAGACATCAATGATCACCACAATACTATCTTTTATTTCATACAGTTCTAATAAAGAAGGTGTGAGTACCGTATGTAAAGTTGGTTTCAATGTATTGTTTGTTTGCATAGCGACAAAGATACAAATTGTAGCGCTTTATTCAGTTTCTTTTGTACTTTTTTGCTTGCTCAACAAAAGGATTTCATTCACTACAATTTCTGATACCGTTCTTTTTACATCTTGCTTATCGGTGTAGGTATTGTTCACCAAACGGCCTTCTACAGCTAGTTCCTGCCCTTTTAGTAAATTCTTTTCGGCATAGTCTGCAAGTTTGGACCAAGCGACTAAATTAAACCACTGGGTGTCATCCTGCCACTCCCCTTGCGCATTTTTAAATCCATCATTGACAGCCAAACTTAATTGTGCTAGTTTTTTATTTTCGTCAAATACTTTGATTTCAGGATTGGCACCTAAATGTCCAATCAACTGTACTTTGTTTTTCATTCCTTTCATAACGTTAAATTTATTTGAATTCAAAAATGCAATTAAACTGCAGATCATTTTCAAGTATTTACCGCATGAAAAAAGGGGGACGATTTGTCCCCCTTTATAATTATTATAATCATCAAATTATTTAAATGGAAACTTAACCACTTTTGCTTTCACCAATGTATTTCTAATATCAATAAAGATCTCTGAATCAACAGCTGCATGCGCTGTAGCAATATATCCTAAGCCAACCGCCTTGCCTAAACTCGGAGCCTGGGTTCCAGATGTCACAACGCCTATTGCTTGACCCGCTGCATCTTTAATCACATAATCATGTCTTGGAATACCGCGATCTATCATTTCAAATCCAACTAATTTTTTTGAAACGCCAGCTGCTTTTTGTGCTACTAAACTTTCCGAGTTGGTAAATGCTTTTGTGAATTTTGTAATCCAACCTAATCCAGCTTCCAATGGACTGGTGGTATCATTGATATCATTGCCATATAAACAGAAACCCATTTCTAATCTTAATGTGTCTCTGGCACCTAAGCCAATTGGCTTTAAACCAAATGCGGCACCTACTTCAAATAATGCATCCCATACTTTGTTGGCATTGTCATTGACATCCTCAAAATAAATTTCTACACCACCCGATCCTGTATACCCTGTTGCACTCACCAATACATTGTCAATGCCTAATAAGTCCCCTTTTACAAAACTGTAATAAGGCAAATTCAACACATCCATCTTGGTCATCGTTTGAACAATCTTTGTCGCATTAGGCCCTTGCACTGCCAGTAGCGCTGTTTTAGCACTGATATTGTGAATCTCTACTCCTTTCGTATTGTAGCTACTAATCCAATTCCAATCTTTTTCGATATTAGATGCATTCACCACCAGCATATATACTTTATTCTTTTCAACGCAGTACACCAACAAGTCATCCACGATACCACCAGTGGTATTTGGCAAACAACTATACTGTGCTTTACCATCTTCTAATAAGGATGCATCATTGCTTGTAACACGCTGAATTAAATCCAATGCATTTTCTCCTTTTAAAACAAACTCTCCCATATGACTCACATCAAATACACCAGCGCTATTTCTTACAGCGGCATGTTCGTCATTGATCCCTGTATAACTAATAGGCATATTGTAGCCAGCAAACGCTGCCATTTTCGCACCCAATGCAATATGCTTATGGGTAAAAGGGGTATTTAGTATTGCACTCATCTTAAATAAATTTGGACAAAGTTAACTAATAAATACAAACGCCCTTCTAGAAAGAAGGGCGTTTTATCATCACAAATCAACACAAAAACCAATTAATAAGTAAAGCGCTGTACCAATAAGTGTAAGTCCTCTGCTTTTTTAGCAACCGCTGCCACCTTACTTAAACCCGATGGTGCCTGAATAGCTATTTGCTGCTTTTTTTTGATATCTGCCTGTCCAGATTTAACCCCATTCTTTTCGGCTTTCTTTTCTTCTAAAGCACGATCAATCTTTTCTAATTCTTGGATTTTTTGTGCCCTCGTTTTTTCCAAATTTTGTTCAAGATTTTCACGGTCTTTTTTCAATTGTTGCAATTGTTGCTCTATCTCATCTATCGAATCATCTTGATCATTGTCATCGTCCGACGCATCCTTATCAGATTTGATCTTTTCTAAACCATCCACAGTCATCCTATATTCCACACCTCTATCATAAGAGAAGGATTCACTATCCCAATTTTCATTCCATTCATCTACCCAAGTATCGTCACCAAATTGGTTGATAGTTTCTGACTGTATACCACGATGGTTGATTTTAATTGTGGTTTGTGAAAAACCTTTATTGGTGATTTTGAAACGCTTTCCAACAGGGACAGCAATGGTCATGATCACGTGCTGGTTTCTGAATTTATCTTTATTAGTAATTGCAATACCCCTATCTAAGAATAAAGTGCTATCCTGTTGTAAGACAGAAAAATTGATTTTCTCTGCTAGCAAATTGGCTTCACTAATTGACTTCCCATTACTCATGGTCACATATTTTATGTCAAAACTATCTGTCTTAGATTGTACAATTCTTATTTTTAAATTACGCACACGAACGGTGTCATCGTTGTACACTTGGAATGGCTCAATATTGAACCATCTTTGTTCATAGTATTTCATTCTTGGAGATGCAGTGACTTCTAAATACTCCACAGCTGGATTCACTAAAGCAATGCTTTTTTCAATAGGTTGATTGTGCTTAGAAAAACTATTCCCTAAACTGCTAAAAAAATAAAAGATACAAACCCATCCTAGTACCCATAAAGCTATAAAGCTAGACCTCACCCAAATATTGGATTTTTTAAATCCTGCAATTTTTCGGATGATCGCAGTCACAATGCCAATCACTGGCACCCATATAAAAAATAAAATGGTACCAATAAATGCCCAAGACTGTAAACCATCTTCTAAAATGAATTTCTTCAATGGTAATAAACCGGTCGTAGCAACTCCAACCCCAAATAAAGCAGCAAGTACTGAAACCGTAATGATACCAAGGATAAAGTATACAAATGCTTTCATTAAAATAGTAATGGTTCTGCCAAAGAAATGCAAACAACCCTTTCTTTGATCTAAACCGCCTGCATCATTATTCGTATTATTAGTGGAAGCGCCTGTAGCATTGCTATTTCCTGCTGAAGTAGCTTGCTTTTTGTCAAAGCTAGTTCCCCAAGTTTTTGCTCTCTTGCCAAATCCTTCCAAATCTGTTTGAATCGCATTTTTAATACTATTGATATCTACTTTCTCGCCCATCATTTCTAATTTGTCGGCACTGGTTCTTGCTTCTGGCAATACCAACCATAGAACGATGTATACAAAAATGGCACCTGGCATAAAAGTCACATCAAAAAAGTTATTGAAATCGTCAAACTCCCAAAATTGGAATAAATGAAAATGGTTCCAATTCACAATCAATAAAATGGTAGGTAATAAAAATAAAACTCTTATGAGACCTACTTTAACACCAAAGTATTTAGACATCCCTGCGCATACTCCACCAATTACTTTTTTGTCAAGATCTCTAAATAATCTTTTACGAATACCTCCTACTTCCTTTACATATGTGCTCGGAACTGCAATCCATAAGATTAAATAAGCTAGCAGATTTGCACCAGGTAATAAGACCCAAAGAACACGAATTAAAAGTGGATCCAAGTTTAAATAATTCGCAATACCCGCACAAACACCACCTAATACTTTATTCTGCTCGTCTCTGTATAATCTTTTTTGATAAGTAGGACCATCTGCATTTTGAGTATTAGATTGTGCCTGATTGGTTCCTGTATTGGCTGTGGTATTGGCCTCAAAGCCATCCTGTGCTTCAAAATCAGCAGGACGTCCAATACTTGTAATGATTAAATCAATGTCTTGCTCTGTAATGCAAACTGCGCCTTTTTTAAGACGGTCTTCACATAATTCAGCCACACGACATTCAATGTCATTGATAATTTCGTCCTTGCCTTCTTCTTGTTCAAAATAGGTTCTTAGACTTTCTATATATTGTTTCAAATCTTCGTACGCCATTTCTTCGATAGGAAGAATGCGGCCTTGGAAATTGATATTGATTACTTTTTTCATTGTTAAATATTTATTGAGCAGCATCTGCTTGGTGAACAATCGGGTTGGCTTTTGGTGTAATAATGGTATGCACTGCTGTGGCCATTTCATTCCAAGTTTTTTGTAAGACCTCATATGCTGCATGACCTGCATCTGTCATTACAAAATATTTTCTTGGCGGACCACTGATACTTTCTACCCAACGATAATTTAATAGGCCCGCATTTTTTAAACGCGTTAACAAAGGATACAATGTACCTTCTAGAATATGCAGATTGGCCGCTTTCATTTGCTCAACAATATCACTTGGATAAACCTCCCCTTGTTGAATGATGGACAATATGCAAAACTCCAAAACGCCCTTGCGCATCTGACTTTGTGTGTTTTGAATATCCATAATTTTTATTTGTACCACAAAACTAAGGAGTTTTAAGGTACTATGCATCACATAGTACCAAGTTTTTTAAGGTACTGTAAAAATAAAAATGCTAAATAGCTGATTATCAGTATTTAGCATTTGAAATAAATTTTTAAACCCTCTAAAATGAACGTTAATTGGTTTAAAATAAGGATGAAAATCTATGAATTCTCCTAAAATTCGACCAATTGAAGAATAAATGGCTAATAAAATTGGCCTAATAGACAACTAATTCATAAAAATCTTCCGCTTGAAGGTATTGATTAGCTAGTGCTTGAAGGTCGGCAGGTTGGATGGTACGAACCGTTTCGATTGTCTTATTAAAATAAGCGATGTCCAAATCGTTCAATAAATAAGTCTTCCATCGATTCATGATTTGGAATGGCCCATCTATATCCCCTAGTAAAGCACCCAACATATAGTTCTTGACCAATTTTAATTCTGCTTCATCCACCAATTCATTTCTAAGGATGGCCATCTCTTTATACACTTCATCAATCGTTGCCCTGCAGACATCTTTCCCTGCATCGGTACTAATCATCCATGCACATTCTTGTACATGATTCTGTAAATAACTATGTATGCCATAAGTGTATCCTTTGTCTTCTCTAATATTGCGCATCAATCTGGATCCAAAAAATCCTCCTAAAATATTATTTAATACTTGTGTTCCAGGAAAATCTGGATGATGACGATTGGGAAATCTTCTTGCCATTTTGATCGCGCCTTGCACAGAACTCGCATCATTGACAATTGAATATTTTTTAGTGGTTGCAGAAATAATCGGATGATCAAAACTAGGCATTGCTTTTTGGTTCAATGGCAAAGCACCAATGTATTTGTTCATTAAGCTTTGCATGTTTTTAGGAAACTTGCCCGCCATAAATATCACGGCTTTGCCATGCTTATAAAAACGATCATAAAAGTGGACAAGATCTTCGCGCGTCAAGTTATTAAAGGCAGCTTCTGTAGAATAAGTCCCATAAGGATGGTCAATGCCAAATAAATATTCATCAATCAGTCTATTGGCAATAAAATCACTCTTCTTTAAATTCAATGTCAATCTTTGGAGTTGATTTTGTTGGTAGATTTTTAATTCTTCTTCCGAAAAATTAGACTCTGTGATTAATTCACTCACCACAGGTAATAATGCTTCAAAATGTTTAGTGAGGGTATGTAAATTAATGGTGGCGGTTTCATTGTAGCAGGTTCTATTCACATACGCACCATAAAATTCAAAATAATCATTCAACTCAAAGGCAGTTTTTTGATGCGTACCATTTTTTAATAAAAAATTAGTAGCAGCAGCAACCCAGTTTTTTTCTTCATAACAATTACCAGCAAAAAAAACCAAGTCCATCATCATCACTTCCTCTGCTCCGCCTTCATAACTGTATACTTCTACTCCATTGTCTAAAGTAAAATGCTGGTAGGGTTTTAATTGAATATCAAAATCAACGGCATCCTTAATCAACGGTGCTTTAATTCTATCTAATGCCATTTTTTAATTTTTACTGTAATAATATAAAGTGTTTCTGTTCTGATCTTGGAAAATAGCATTCGCAGTGGCTTGTATCCTTTCTGGCGTAACCGCTTGGTACTTCTCCAATTCTTGATTCATCATTTCTGCATCGCCCAATAATTCATAATACGCTAAACTATGCGCGCGATTCATGATACTCATATCCTCAAAACAAATGATACTTTCTGTTTTATTAATTACTTTTTGAACTTCTTTTTGTGGGAGTAATTCATTTTTAATTTTTTCTACTTCTTCTAAGGCCGCCTGCTCTGCAACAGACATACTCACGCCTTTGACCAATTTACCTTCAATCACCAATAAGCCTGGATCTACGGTACCAAAATGATAACAATCAATCGAAGAAAACAATTGTTTCACTTTAATCAATTGCTCATACAATCTTGCAGAAGCCCCACCACCTAACACTTCGGTAATCAAGTCTGTCTCATGGTAGCCTGCATCAAATCTGCCACCCATATGCCATGTCATCATCAACATGTCCATGGGCACATCTGCATGCACTTCTAAAGACCTCTTTTTTTCTTGTACCGGTTCTTGTGGTAAATTTCTATTGTACGCTTCGCCTGCAGGTATTGGACCAAACCATTTCTCTGCCAATGCTTTTACTTGCTCAGTCGTTGTGTTTCCAGTAACAACTAGGATGGCATTATTGGGTCTATAAAATTTAAAAAAGAAATCTTTAACGTCTTGTATTTTCGCATTTTCTACATGGGATAATTCAGCACCAATAGTCATCCATCTGTACGGATGATTGGTGTACGCTAATGCGCGCATTTTGTGCCATGCATCTCCATAAGGTTTATTGATATAGTGCTCCTTAAATTCTTCGCAGACCACTTTTCTTTGCACTTCTAAACTCTTCTCACTAAAAGCAAGCGATAACATACGATCACTCTCTAACCAAAAAGCAGTCTCTATATTTTCGGCTGGTATTTGACAATAATAATTGGTCAAGTCATTGGTGGTATAAGCATTGTTTTCGCCACCTGCCCTTTGTAAAGGCTCGTCGTATACAGGAATATTGACACTACCCCCAAACATCAAGTGTTCAAAAAGGTGTGCGAACCCAGTCTGTGCTGGATTTTCATCCTTGGAACCTATATTGTAAAGTACATTCACCACCGCCATTGGGGTACTCGTATCTTGGTGCACCAGCACTTTCAATCCATTGTCTAATTGAAATTTTTCAAATTGTATCATAAGGACCACAAAAATAAGCTTAAAACATACAACCATTTGACCTTAAGGTTGTTTAATTAGTAACTTCGCACCATTAATTGAAAACTATGCAATTAGAACAACTTTATCAGAAAGCACTGAATTTTGAGTACTTAACAAAAGAAGAGGGGATGTTCCTTTTCGAAAACGCCCCATTGGCCGAATTAAGCTATGTGGCTGATACCTTAAGAAAGAAGCAAGTGCCGCATGGTAAAGTGACTTGGCAGATAGACCGTAATTTGAATACCACCAATGTTTGTATCGCCAATTGCAAATTTTGTAATTTTTACCGTATCCCAGGACATCCAGAATCTTATATCACGGATATGGACACGTACCGTGTGAAAATTAAAGAAACCATTGCTTGGGGCGGAGACCAATTATTATTACAAGGTGGCCACCATCCAGAACTTGGCTTAGATTTTTATACGAACTTATTTAAACAAATTAAAGCTGAATTTCCAGACATCAAATTGCACACACTAGGCCCTCCAGAGATTGCGCATATTGCTAAATTGGGTGGACATACCCATACCCATGTCTTAAAAACTTTGCAAGAAGCTGGTATGAACTCCCTTCCAGGTGCAGGCGCAGAGATCTTAGTAGATAGAGTAAGGAAATTAGTATCTAATGGAAAATGTGGTGCACAAGAATGGTTGGATGTGATGGCCGCAGCGCATCAATTGAATATCACTTCGAGTGCGACCATGATGTTTGGTCACGTGGAAACTTTGGAAGAAAGATTCATCCACTTAATTAAAATTAGAGAAGTACAGGACATGAAACCAGCAGGCGCCAACGGATTTTTGGCCTTTATTCCTTGGACTTTCCAAGATGTAGATACATTACTAACCAAGATAAGAGGGGTACATAATTTAACCACGACCGAAGAGTATATCCGCATGATCGCGATCAGTCGTATCATGTTGCCTAATATTAAAAATATTCAAGCAAGCTGGTTAACCGTTGGAAAAGCAACCGCTCAGGTTTGTTTAGAAGCGGGTGCCAATGATTTTGGTAGCATTATGCTAGAAGAAAATGTGGTAAGTGCTGCAGGAGCACCGCATAGATTCACTTATAAGAGTATTCAAGAAGCCATCAAAGAAGCTGGATTTGAACCTCAATTAAGGAACCAACACTACGAATGGCGTGAATTACCTCAGGATATTCAGGAGCAGGTCATTGATTATTAGTAGCTAAATAAAAGTGTATTCACTGTAACTTGTAAAATAATATGATACAAAAATCTCTTTTTACTTTTTTATTATTAGGCACAAACTTAATCGGTCAAGCGCAAACCATCACCGCATTGATCAATACAAGTAAAGACGCCATTAAAATTAGTTTAGATAATCTTAAAATTGGAAATATTAAATTAGGAATAGATACGATTAGAACTGGTAACGACACGATTTTAAGAGGTTCGGATACTTTAAAAATTGGAAGCATCCTCATTGTTAAAAAAGAAGAAGCCGAAAAGCCTAATTTTAAAACGGTCATAAAAATAGGTGACCTCTCCTATGGTGATCCTAAAGATGGTGAAAATGGATGGTTTAAAGGAGACTTAAAAAAAACTAGAATCGAAATTAATAACACACCTAAAAAATTAAAAAATATCGAAACCAATTGGTGGATCTTTGATCTTGGTTTTGCCAATTTTATAGACAAGAGTCCAACGCTATATTGGCTTGCAGCCAATCCTAATAGCCCTTCTATTTATCCAGTAACTTATCCAGGACCAGTAATGTCCCCTGAAAATTTTAGCTTAATCAATAAAAAATCAACGAATGTGAATATATGGGTGGTGACACAAAAAATAAATGTATACCAACATAAACTTAATTTAAAATATGGCTTGGGTGTAGAAATGTTCAATTTTAGGTTTGATAAACCTATCAGTTTTAGAGAGGACATTGTTACCAATGTAAAATTCGATGTGGTCTCTTTTACAAAAAATAAATTATTGGTTAAATATTTAACTGTTCCAGTACAAATCAACTTTTCACCGAACCCTACGAATAAAAAAGCTTTTTATGCAAGTATCGGTATGAGTGCAGGTTATTTATGGAATGCAAAAAACAAACAAATTAGTGGAGAACGTGGTAAAGAAAAGTTTCGTGGCAACTTTAATTTAAATGATTGGCGTTTTGCCACCATTGGTGAGCTTGGCTTAGGAGCAGTGCGTCTCTATGGTTCATTTGCAAACAGTAATTTATTCAACAAAAATCAAAGTTTTATAGACATGCAGCCTTTTGCAGTAGGATTGAGGTTTAGTAAATTTTAAATCAAACAAAGAGCAATACAATAAAAAATGCCCCAAAATATTGGGGCATTTTTAGTATTATAAATCTTTCATTATACCAATTGCTTTGCTCCAAAATAAGGTGCCAAGACCTCGGGTAAGTTGATGCCTGTTTCGGTTTGGTAGTTCTCTACAATCGCTGCATAAATTCTTGGTAATGCCAATGAGCTACCATTCAATGAATGCGCAAATTGTGTCTTGCCTTCCTGGTCTTTAAAGCGGCACTTCATTCTGTAAGTTTGGTAATTATTGAAATTAGATACACTACTTACTTCCAACCATTTTTCCTGCGCTGCACTGTACACTTCAAAATCATAGGTGATGGCAGCAGCAAAGCCCATATCTCCGCCGCATAATCTTAGAATACGATATTGTAATCCTAAACTGATTAATAAGTTTTCGACATGTGCCACCATCTCATTTAATGTCTCATCACTTTTATCTGGATGTACAATTTGAATGATTTCTACTTTTTCAAATTGATGTACTCTATTCAATCCTCTTACTTCTTTACCAAAGCTGCCAGCTTCTCTTCTAAAACAAGGAGAGTAAGCTGTCATCTTAATTGGCAAATCCGTGTCTTTTAAAATGGTGTCTCTATATACATTAGTAACAGGTACTTCGGCCGTTGGAATTAAATAAAAATCATCTTCGGTCGCGTGGTACATCTGGCCTTCTTTGTCTGGCAATTGTCCTGTCGCAAAAGCAGAAGCTGCATTCACCATATAAGGTGGAATGTATTCTGTATAGCCTGCTGCAGTATTAAAATCTAAAAAGTATTGCGTCAATGCTCTTTGAAATTTAGCGCCCTTGCCTATGTATAAAGGGAAACCGCTACCTGTAATTTTAGCACCAGTTTCAAAGTCCACTAAATTGTATTTTTTAATCAAGTCCCAATGCGCCATTGCGCCTGTTGGTAAAACCGGTGTAGTACCCGCTTCCTTCACTACTTCATTTTCTTCGGGTGTTTTTCCTTTTGGTACTAAATCATGTGGTAGGTTCGGCAATTGTACAATCAAATTTTGAAGTTGAAGTTCTACCTCTGTCATCTCTATTTTCAAAGGATCCAATGCCAATTTCCAAGCACCTACATTTTGCTTGAGTGTTTCTGCTTGTTCTTTCTCCCCCTTCGCCATATGGTTACCAATCTCTTTAGAAGCTGCATTCACTTTAGACTGTAATTCATCAAAACTGGCTTGCAAACGCTTTCTTTGGTCGTCCATTGCAATCACCTGATCTACTAGGGCTACATTTGAAAAATGCTTGATGGCTAGTTTATCCTTCGCTAATTGGGTATGTTGTCTTAAATAGGTCACCTGTAACATATCGAGAAATTTGAGCAAAGATAATCAAACCATCCTACCAAGTACAGATAT
>Ga0304730_1001672_pt1 | contig 16481 bp, 13 predicted proteins | sample M_130628_MF_Meta_FD_190474 | JGI IMG/M metagenome (GOLD analysis project Ga0304730, IMG submission 190474) | Freshwater microbial communities from Lake Montjoie, Canada to study carbon cycling - M_130628_MF_MetaG (v2) (version 2) | ecosystem: Environmental > Aquatic > Freshwater > Lake | place...
AGCCGCAATTAAAAGCAATTCTAGCAGCCATTTATACCCATTTTGATGTTGCAACTACCATCGAATGTACCTTAGAAGCCAACCCAGACGACATCCATCCAATTAAATTGGCGGCATGGAAACAAGTAGGCATTAACCGTTTAAGTATTGGTATACAAAGTTTTCAGGCTTCTGCTTTGACTTGGATGAATCGAGCGCACACAGTGGAACAATCACATGCAGCCATTGAAATGGCAAAGCAGGCTGGAATCAATAATTTAAGTATTGACTTAATTTATGGTACGCCCACTTTAACTGACCAAGCTTTGATGGAAGATGTAGATTGGATTCAGCATTACCAAATTAACCATGTGTCATGTTATGCATTGACTGTAGAAGACAAAACTGCTTTAAAAAAGTTAATCGAAAAAGGACAAATCGAGTCGGTGGACCCAGAAAAACAAGCCAAACATTTTGAAATCGTATCCACTAGATTAATCGCAATGGGTATGGAGCATTATGAAATTTCAAATTTTTCAAAGCCTGGTTTTAGGAGTCAGCACAATAGTAACTATTGGTCTGGTACAATCTATCTTGGACTTGGCCCATCCGCACATTCATTCAATACCATTTCTAGGCAGTGGAATATTGCAAACAATGCATTATACATCCAAAGCATTGCCAATGGGCAATTGAATTTTGAAATTGAATACCTCACAGAAGCCAACCGCTACAATGAATACATGATGACGAGTTTAAGACGAATGGAAGGATTTGATCTGGACTTGATAGAAGCAAGATTTGGCAAGCGCTACCTTAATCATAGCATTGCAATGATTCAAGCAATGCGTTCTAAAAATATTTTTCAGCAAAATGGAAATCAATACAGTTTAAAAAAAGAAGCAAAATTTTTGGCAGACGGTATTGCCTCAGATTTCTTTATACTAGGATCAGCTCCAACTTCTTAAAGGTGGCATCTGGCGCCGCGCCTTCCCATAGTATTTGATACACTGCATCCATAATTGGCAGCTTTACGTTTAAAGTTTGATTCATGGTATGGATACACTTGCTCGCATTGTAACCTTCTGCCACCATATTCAATTCTAATTCTGCTGCTCTAACAGAATATCCTTTACCAATCATATTTCCGAAGGTTCTATTTCTACTATGTAAGGAATAGCAAGTCACCAATAAGTCACCCAAATAAACAGATGCATTGTGATTCATCAAAGCTGCTCCACTTGATTCCTTAATGGCAATTTCTTTTAACAATACTTGCATTTCATTGGCGCAATTTGCAATAAAAACACTTAAAAAATTATCTCCATATTCCAATCCATGTGCAATACCCGCACCAAGGGCGTAGATATTTTTTGCAACCCCGGCATATTGAACACCTATTACATCCTGATTGACAATGGTATTGATATACTCTGATTTAAAATAACTAGCAATGCTGTTGGTGGCTGTTTTGTCCAAGCCAGAAAAAGTCAAATAGGACAATTGCTCAGCTGCCACTTCCTCTGCATGGCTTGGCCCTAGTAGGGTAAAGTAAGATGAAAGCGGGAAATTAAATTTTTGTTCAAGCCATTCATTCAATAAAATATTATGCACAGGCAATACGCCTTTCACTGCCGAAATAATGGACTTATTTTTAAGGTCTTCCACTTCTAAGGATGCAAGTGTTGTTTCAATGTGGATAGAAGGGACGGCAATGATGATGATATCCGACGCCGCCACTACCAATTTGATATCTGTTGAAAAACTGATTTTTTGTAAATCAAAATAAGCATTTCTTAAATAATGCGGATTGTGTTTACGTTTTTCAAAATAATCAATATTGGACTGTTGTCTAAGACACCATGTGATTGGGTGACCATTTTCTGTTACAATTTTTGCTATTGCTGTAGCCCAACTTCCACTACCAATAATACCAATTCGCTTATGTTCCATTGTACAAACATAAGAAATTCATAAAAAAAGGGGCGCATTATTTATATACGCCCCTTTTTAAAGGTCAATTTTTTTATTTTTCCTTACTTTTTCTCTTCAAATAACTTTTCTTTTGTAACTACTTTTACCAAAGAGCCATCTTTTAAAGTCTTGCTTACGATACTATAAGGTCCGGTGATTACTTGGTCTCCCACCTTTAATCCAGCCACTTCGATATAGTTTAAGTCTTGAATGTCTGTTTTTACTTTAATCATTTTCACCTTATTGTCTTTTTGCAAGACAAAGACCACTTCATTTAACTCTTGCTCTTTTACAGGTTCTTTTTCTGTATTATTATTTGAAGTACTAGACACTTTGGTATCTTTTCCTTTACCATCATTGTCTCTTGTTGTTACAGCATTCAATGGCACAGTAATAACATTCGATTTAGACTTTGTTTGAATGTCTGCACTTGCAGTCATACCAGGTCTAAATGGAAAAATGGCATTCTCTTGAATTAAGTCTGTATAACTATCTGTTAATAAACGAATATGAACTTTATAATTTGCCACTTCTGCTGCAGAACTAACGCCTGATGCTGCAGTAATTGGGTTCGCAATTTTGTACACAATCCCTTTGAATTTTCTGTTATTATAAGCATCCACTTCCACCAATGCGGTATCTCCTAATTTTACTTTAGTAATATCATTCTCACCTACATCTACTCTTACTTCAATACTCTTCATATCTGCAACACGCATCATTTCTGTACCAGCCATTTGCGCAGTTCCAACCACACGCTCACCTTTCTTTACATTCATCAAACTAATAATACCATCCATTGGAGACACAATCGTCGTTCTAGCTAAGTCTTTTTCTGCTCTAGCCAATTGTGCTTTCACACCTTGAACTTGTGCTTCTCCACTTTTAATAGACTCTTTAGCTGCATTGTAACTAGATTCTGCAGAACGGAAACTTTGTTCTATTTGCTCGTATTCTGCTCTTGAGACAATCTTGTCTGCAAATAATTTTTTATAACGCTCATACGCCGCTTTTGAGCTTTCGTATCCATTCTTTAAGCCACTCAAATTTGCTTTTACATTTTCATACTGCGCTTTCACCTGATTCACCGAAGCTGTGACTTGGTCTCTTTGAGAAGAGTAAATGTCTGCATAGATCTTAGCTAAAATCTGTCCTTTAGTTACTTTAGCACCTTCTTCCACAAATAAGCTCACAATCTCTCCAGAGATATCTGGACTTACTTTTACTTCAATTTCTGGATACACTTTACCACTAGCATTTACAGATTCAGTGATGGTTCTTAATTCCACCTTCTCTACTGTAACTTCGGTGCCTTCGTCTTTACCAATGACACCTGCTTTTTTAAGTCCCACCAGAACTACTACAAGTACAACAAAACCTACGATACCCCAAATGATTTTCTTATTCATTTTATTTATTTTACGATGCGATTAATCAATTAAAGAGAAAGTGCTTCTCCTTTATAAAACTCAAGTAATTTGATTCTAAATACATACTCATACTGAGCAGACTTATAATTTACTTTTGCCTTTAAAAAATTATTTTGATTGTTTAATAATTCTATAGTGCCCAATAAGCCCAATTCATAACGCTTTGTTGCAAAGCTATAGGCCTTCTCTGCAGATGTGACAGCCTTTTGATTGGCATTCAGTTTATTAAACGCTACCACTGCATTGGTATACGCTGCATAAATATCTTGCTTTAACTTTCTCTGTGTATTTTCTTGTTGTAAGCTCGCAGATTGGTAATTTAATTTTGACTGCTGATACGCTGTTTTAGATTGATTGGCATTGAAAATTGGAATCGATAATTGGAATCCAAAATTTTGTCCAAAGTTATTATCTAATTGTTTCCCCCATCCTTTCCAAATATTACTAAAATCTCTATTGGCAGTAATGGTAGTATACAAAGGACTTTGAAGATAATACTTAGCAGCGCCCACTGTCACAAAAGGACTAGTAGGTGAAATATTGCTAAATCCAGCAGACTCAATGCCACTGATATATTTAAATGAATTAGAGAAATTGGAGCTCAAAGAATAGCCAAAGCTTAAAGTTGGATAAAATCCAGCTTTAGCAACCAATTGATTTTTTTCGGCAGCCTTTACACGAAGGTTTGCCGCTTTAATATTAGGAAGGTTTTGTTCAGCAACTCCAAATACATAATCGGGTTGCAAGTCTGCAAAAGCTTGTAATTTAATTTGCTCCACTGGTTGAACGTATACATCAAATACTTCTGCAGCATCTAAATTCAACAATGCTTTTAAACTTAATTTGCTTTGTTCTACATTAGAAATAGCGGTGATATAATTACTGCTATCATTTGCTAATTGTGTTTCTAATTCTAATAAATTAATTTCTGGCAACAAGCCAACTTCTACACGCTTTTTTGTTGCAGCCAATTGTTCATTTGTTTGTGCAATTTGGATTTTAGCTATTTCTGATTGTTCAATGGTGGATAAGACTTGTAAATAAAATGTAGCCACATTCACCGAGATATCATTCGACGCCGTTTGAAGATCGGCGATACTTGCCAACCAACTATAATTACTTGCAGCAGCCGTATTGCCTAATCTGTTATTATTATAAACTTGAATACCGCCATTCAATCCAAAATTATTAAATAAAAATTGCGTGGTAGTGAAGGAGTTGGTTACAGGGTCAATAGAACGACCTAAACGCATTCCTAAGCCAGAAGATCCTGTCAAATTGGGTAGCTTATTGTCCTTAGCCTGATCTGCCTGTAGTTTGGATAATCTTGCTTGTATATCAGCTTGTTGAACCGAAATATTATGTTTGATGGCATACTCCACGCAAGTTCTTAGATCCCATTGCTTAGGACTTTGAGCCGTCAAAGACAGTGTAAATCCAAGAAAAAAAAACGAAAAAATGTATCTCATTGTCTGTATTGATAATTAGAAATTCCTATTTTGCTTTACAAAAGTAATGCAAACAGAAAGCATTGTCTAATTTTTAGACAAACGGACTTCTAATTGGCTGAACGGCGCTTATACCCCTTTTTTATAGTAAAATAGGCGGTACAATACCAAAACAATCGCCACCAAGATGACAGCAGTTAGTGCAGCATAAGGTTTATCAATGACCACTGCGACTGCTACAAAAGCATAAGCCAATACAAAAATGGATGCAAAAACAGGCGTCCAACGCTTTAATCCTCCAGTGACAGCCGCATCTCCCTGACCCTTACGTCTTAATATAAATAGTGTGGCTGCCGAGGTACTCATCCCCAAGCAATCCAAGAAGATACTAAAACTCAATACATCGTCTACCCCTTTCCCAAAAAAAGTAATCAAAATAGTAGTGATCGCAAAAACTGTAAGACCAGGTACTAAGGCATCTGTGGTTGCATGCTTTTTTTGAAAAACCGCAGGCAATACTTTATCCTCGCTCATCGCAAACATCACCCTTGGATTACTCATTAAAATAACATTCACATAAGCGAGCACACTTAAGACCATCGCAAAATCAAATACTTTAGCACCCAATTTCCCAAACCATGCTTCAAATAAAAGTGATCCTATGGCATTGGCATTTTTAATATTATCAAAACCAATCACTTTTACATATGTATAGTTAATAGCTAAGTATAAAAATAAAACGAGTAAAATACCAATCACAATCCCTCTTTGCATTGTTTTAGCAGAACTGACTTCACCGCCAAAATTGATAGTTTGTTGATAGCCTCCATAAGTAAAAAATACTGATACCAAACTCACTAGTAAAAGTAGCATGCCATTGGTGCCATCATATACATACACTTTTCCTTCATTGAAACCATGTGGTGCCACGCTCACACCTTTGAATAAGGATGTAATAAGCAATAAAATCAAACTGATTTTTACAACCATCAACACATTCTGCGTCCTACTACTTGTTTTTAATCCTAATAAATTAACAATATAAAATAGCCCGACCGAAAATGAAGCCACACCAATATTAAATAAGTTACCAGAAGGTCTTCCAAATAATAAATCACTTACATAATCTGCACCAATCAAAGCAACAACTGCTAAAGATGCTGCATTGCTAATTAAGATTAAGACATTAATAGTAAACCCTACGCCAGGATGGTAACAATGTGCAAACACTTTATAGTATCCGCCCATCACAGGCAATCTTTGTCCAATTTCGGCATAGGTCAACGCGCCAAATAAAGCAATGATTCCACCAATAATCCAAGCACTAAAAAAAATGAGCGGTGTACCAGACTTTGCAGCAATGGTGGCTGGGGTTTTGAAGATACCCATGCCAATCACTAAGCTGACCACAATCATGGTTAAGCTAAAAAAATTGATGCTTTGTTTTGCTTTTGTACTCATATAAAATACTTTACACTTTTCTTAAAGATAAATATATCAACTTATTGGGAGTTTTCAACAATGGGTTGATAATTAAATAGGACTAATGATTTAAAAGAGAATAAGTTTGTGGTCGATTAGGTTCATGTAAATGATTAAAAGGGAATCCTGTTTAAACCAGGAGCTATTCCCGTAGCTGTAAGTTCGATGCGCAAGCATTAAGTCAAATCCACTGAAGCAATTTGGGAAGGATGACTTTGAGAAGAACGAGCCAGAAGACCTGCCTGATTAAAAGAAATCAACAGCTTTCGGGTAAAAAGCAAGGATTGTAAAAAATTAAGGCCGGAAGATATGAAGATGGAATGCATTTATTTTTAAGATGCTAATATCTTACGACTATCTCTGACGACTCCTTAATCAATTATGGTTCTCTTTCTCCAGGAAGCTCATTGTTCACTCAGTAAAATGAAAAAAACAAAACAATGAGCAAAAAAATCATCACGCTCTCGGTGTGCCTTATCGCCACCATGTCCTTCGTCTTTGGGCAACAAAAAGACAGTCTTCAAAAAAATTCAACTCCCAATCTACTTGAGGATGTTATTGTCACTGCCAATAAAATTGAGCAGAAACAAAATGGAACAAGCAAAGTTATTACGGTGATTACTGCTGCTCAAATTCAACAAAACGAAGGCAGAACCATTGCACAAGTATTGAACGAGCAGGCTGGATTAAGCTTACCAGGTGCATTAAGTAATTTAGGAACCGTTCCCAGTATTTACATGCGTGGTGCGGCATCTGGAAGAACCTTAATTTTATTAGACGGCGCCCCCGTAGGTGATCCATCTATGATTAGCAATGAATTTGATTTGAACTTAGTGCCCCTTAATCAAGTGGAGCGCATTGAAATTCTAAAAGGCGCGCAGAGCACCCTTTACGGATCTGATGCCATTGGTGGCGTGATTAATATCATTACAAAATCAAAAGGAATACCTTTTTTAACTGGCGCATTAAGCTATGGAAGTTATGGTACCAAGCAAGGCAACTTGCAGTTGAATAGTCGTATCAACAAATTAAACTATACCATTGGATTTGAAAATCAAAATGCAGACGGATTTTCTTCTGCAAAGGATATCACCAACAAAGGCAACTTTGATAAGGATGGCTATCAAAACAATAGCTTTTTTGTAAAAGCGAAATACCAAATTGATTCACTTTGGGATATTCAATTATCAAGCAGAAAAACGGCCTATAGATCTGCCATAGATTATGGCGGATTTATGGATGATAAAGACAATGAATTTAAAAATGCAACCACCATGAGTGGCTTGGTGTTAAAATATAAAAAAGCAAAAACAAGTTTTCAATTACAATATCAATACACCACACAAGACAGGACTTATTTAAATGACAGTACAGATAAGACTTACTTGATCTATGAAAACAATCAGTATGCAGGTACAACACATTTTGCAGATGCTTTTTTATCGACTCCCATTCAAAAAAATATACAATGGATTATTGGAACAGATTTTAGATACGGCTCGTACAATCAAACCTATGCATCCATTAGCCAATATGGCCCTTATAATGATGCTTTTAAAGATACTTTCCAATTACAGAATGCCTTGTACACATCCGTCTTGATCAATGACAATACAAAAAAATGGTTGCTTGAATTAGGAGCTAGATACAATAACCACAATCGTTTTGGCAATAACCAAACATTTACAATAAATCCTTCTTATGTATTAAGTAATCAAGTAAGATTGATAGCGAGCGTGTCGACTGGATTTAAAGCGCCATCACTATATCAACTGGGCTATAATGATGCTTTAAAAGCAGAAACTTCGTTCAATACAGAGTTGGGGATTTCATTTAGAAAAGGACAAGTATTTGCAAGAGCAGTTTACTACAATAGAAATATTAAAAATGGTATTGACTACAATTATATAGACTATAATTTTTTCAATTTTATCCAACAAAAAGTCAATGGATTAGAAATTGAACTACAGCATCCCATCACAGAGCAGCATGTTTTTTCAATGAACTATACTTTGATGAATGGGCAAGAGACCAATCAAAATAGAATCACCACAACGGATACCATTACTTACAACTATTTATTAAAGCGCCCTAAACACAGCTTGAACCTGCAGTGGCATTATACAATCAATGCAAAATTGGACGCTAGCCTTACTGGAAGATTTATTAGTGAACGCAAGGATGTTGGCGGCTATGCAAGTCCAGATGTGACTTTGAGTTATTATACACTACTGAATGCACATCTTCAATATAAGTGGAATAAACGCTTGGTCTTGTTTGCAAATGGACAAAACCTATTAAACGACAATTTTAGCGAAGTCAATGGATACAATGCCATTGGTAGAATGGTCCAATTTGGGATACGTTTGAATTAAATTTTTGGTGTTAACAATGTAACAATTGTCATTTTGATCATTTTAATGGCTTAGTAAATCTAAAAAAGCTTTGTATCTTCATACAAAGCTTTTTTTATGGGATTTAAAATAGATGAACTACTTACCATTGTCTTTACATTGTTCGCGGTAATTGATATCGTAGGTTCTATTCCACTATTGATTGCTATGAAAGAAAAATCGGGTGCCATTCAATCGCTTAAAGTGACCCTTATTTCTGGCGGCTTAATGATTTTATTTTTATTCCTAGGCAAACCTTTTTTACAATTATTGGGCTTGGATGTCAAATCATTTGCAGTGGGTGGTTCTATTGTCATTTTTTTATTAGGACTTGAAATGGTATTGGGTCATGAGATTTTCAAAGGCGATAAAAATGCACAATCTGGTGCTGTGGTCCCTATTGCCTTTCCTATTATTGCCGGAAGTGGAACCTTGACCACTATTATGTCTTTAAAAGCAAACTATGATGAACTTTATATAGCACTAGGTATTCTTATTAACTTAGTTATTGTATACGCAGTTTTAAAATCGCTCAATTTTATTGAACGTCTACTAGGACCTGCAGGCTTACTAGCAGTTCGTAAATTTTTTGGTGTCATTCTTATAGCTATTGCCGTTAAAATATTCTCTAGCAATGTAGGAGCACTGATACGTTAAAAAGATAAAATTTAAAAACTATACCTGGCTTGTACTACATAATTTCTTCCTAGAGCAGAAATCCCACTTGCGAAGTATCTATAATTTAAGTCGGCAATATTTTCAATTTGAAAACTGAAATTCAATTTCTTTGTTGGCTGATAGCTGGTATTGATATTCCAAATTTGCCATGCTGGCATACCATCCTTGGTTGCATAAATTTCATTGTCTTCTCCATTTAAGTTATAGTCCTCTATCCGCTTCCATCCATTGAATACAGTAAACAATTCGGCAGTAACCTTTTTTATTTCTTGCTTTAGCCCCACTCTACCATAGCTTGGAGGAATATGGTCAAGTTTACGATCGGCATAGTTCCCTTTCGTATAAGTATAGGTAGCAGCTAAAGTCGTATTAGGTGTTAAGTTAGCAGATCCATTAACGTTCACTCCATAGACAACTGCCTTGGCTTTATTTTGAGTGGCATACACATCACTCATGATACCTTGATATAGAATAGAACTTGCATTATTCCATTTGAACTTATCTACTACCAATGCATTTCTAAACCAGGTATAAAATAAGGAAGCACCAATGCTATAAGTTGAAGTTGTTTTAGATACATTCAATTCGGTATTGTAAGTGTACTCGGGTTTTAAATCTTTATTAGGCACTACTACATAACCAGTTCTTGTATCAAATACTTTGGTTAAGTCATCCACGTTCGGCGCCCTAAATCCGCTACTAACACCAAAAGTAACCCTAAGTCCATCAGCGCCATTGTAGGCCATGCCAATATTACCCGTGATGGCAGTATTATTTTGATTGGCATCTGTGAATGGGAAATGCATGAGTGCCGTGTCTTTGAAATTGGCATTCAATTGCACATTGTTCAAACGCAAGCCAGTATTCAATACCCAATTGCCTTTCAAAAATTGAGTATGCTGTGCATACAATGCATAATTGGAAATATTGGTAGGCCCATCACTATACCTTGTGGCAATGGCGCTGCGCAGATTCGAAGCAATATGATTACTATACGCAATAGAACCCACATGATTATAATAAGACTCTACACCAATATTTAATGCACTGGACTTGCCTTGGTGTAGTAAATCTAAATTCATACCAAATATATCTACCTCCTCGAATCTATGATCCTTATTATTGGAATTGAACCTTCTAGTCATTCTGCTTTCTTCAAGGTTTTGGTAATTGACATTTGTAGTTAATTTTTGAAAGTACCCATTCAAATTAGATGTAGTCAATTTATACCCAATCATATTTCTTACCTGCGGGCCATAATACCACTCTGAAAATACAGGCGATCCTTTACTCGTTTCAGTCAAACGATCGTAACGATTGATATCAGAAGAGTTAGAGATTTGTATATTCAATAGATGCTCCGTATTGTCATTGGGCTTAAACAATACTTTTTGTAATAAATCTGTTTGATTGTAGCCACTTAGTTTTTGAATATTCACAGATGCACTATTATCTTTTACGACATCAGTATTATTTTCTCTTACTACATAAAATAATCTTTTCCCGAAATCTGGATAAGCTGCTGATCTTTTATTTCCTTGGCGCATATCACCAAAACTGCTATTGGTAAATGAAGTGAGGTAAGCCCATTTATTATTGGCGATATTGACATCTATATGTTGGCGATGTTCATTTTGACCATTGCCGTAGCGATAGACTAGATTGCCATCTGTCTTCCATGGAGCTTTTTTTGAAACAAGATTAGACTTATACAATTGTGGCTGCTTGGTAAATAAATTCACCACGCCGCCCAATGCATCGCTACCATATAAAGTAGAACTTGGGCCATAAATGATTTCTACTCTATCTAAAATCATATTGTCAACAGTGATGATATTCTGTAAATGCCCAGCTCTAAAAATAGCACTGTTCATACGTACCCCATCTACCATTAGCAATACCCTACTCGCCTCAAAGCCTCTCACAACAGGGCTTCCGCCCCCTGCTTGGCTTTTTTGCACAAAGACCTGACCAGAAGCAGTTAAGATATCTGCCGTATTCGCTTGTTGTTGCAGCAATACTTTATCGGTTAAGGCAACCACCCTTTGTACGATATTTTTTGAGAGCGTTGGAAACTTATTGGCATAAATAACTACATCTTGCAATTGCTTACTTGAAGTATCAGATTGCGCCAAAAGTTCCAGACTCATCCCAAAAAATAACAGTACGCTTACTATTAAACGCATGCTCAATTTTTAAAATGAAAATGAATGCTATCAAATGAAAAAATAATTTGATAGTCCTGTCTTATGTATTAGACAGTTTCTGGCGGGTGTGAGATTGCTCCTGAATAACTACTTAAAATTGGCGTAGTTAAAGATGTATACTTCTTTTTTAGTAAAGTATAGTTGAATAAATTTTGGGTATTGAATGAAGGACATTCATACACAGCAAGGCTGAGGTTCAATTTGATTTTAGAAGAACTGGATTTAGATTTCGCCTCTTTATCCAAATGATTTAGTTTATGTTGATTAGCAACAATGGCTGCTTCTTCTTCATCGGATGCTGCTTTAATGACCCAGCCTTTCTTTGTTTGCTCAATGGAAACAATATCGTAAAACATCCCCTTGTAACTAAATTCACGTCCCTTCTCCTCCCACTGATAGCCCTCAGGTAAAATGGATTTATCTTTTACTACAAGTGTGATTTGATCGTCACTATGCTCATCATTTTCTTTTTCAAGAATTTCACCTGCATCAATACTTGCGAATCGTTCCTGCTCATGTAACTGTTCCTGAAGCTTATAAAAATAGCTTAGGCTACTTGTTGATAATAACAAGGCAGCAAAACAACATATGGCAATTACTTTTTTCAAGAAACCTAAGGTACGGAAAATGCAACGAAATTGTAATTGGTAATTTATAGGTATAAAAGTCCTATGTGTAGCCAAGCCCAGGATCGAACTGGGATTTAGCGCTTCGGAAACGCTTGTACTAACCATTGTACGACAAGGCCATGGTATAAAATTAGTGCATTCTAGCAAATTTTGAGAACCATCTACCGTCGAAACATTACTTTAATAGCCGCAGGCAGGAAAATAGATGTAGGAAGACTTAGCATAATCTGTATATCCTCCATTAAATTAGATGTATTGGATAAGAATTTAAAAACAGTGGCTGCACTATTTTTCTTAAAAATACGTGCGAATATTTCATCGCCTGCCATTTTTTGATGTTCCAGAATATACAATAAAACTGCATCGTAAAATTGATGTCTTGTCTGATGTACGGCAGGATTCAAGGCTTGATTCAATTTTAATTGATGTACAATTTGCTGTGTTTGCTGTTGAATAAATTGAAAAGCATAACCTGTACTTGCCTTAACTGCATCTCCCATGGTGCCTATTGAAACAACCGCGCCATGATTTGTGGTCAATTTTTTAGAGGTCATTGGTATAGCACCCATTTCGGTATGTTGAATTTGATACGCTTGTCCTTTGTAATGTTCCTCCATATAAACATTCAATACCGAATCGTATTTTGACTCCACCAAAATGGAAGGTGAAAATAAAGTATACTCCACCAAGGCTTTTTTATCTGTTAAAGGAAGCAGGTACATAAAAGCAGTTGCATCCATTTGAGGCACATTAAAGTCCATTAATCTTGCAATATACTCATCAAAAACAGGGGCATCAAACTCCACTACAATACCTTTAAAATGTTGCCAAAGTGTTGATTGGATGCGCTCCCCGTTGATGCTTGAAAATACATAGTCTGCAATTGCAGCACCCCCTTCCCAACTGACCCTTGCGCTGTTGGCGTTGATGGAGTCAATAGTCAAGATCTTTGAAGCAACCCATTCTACATTTTCAAAACCCTTTGCAAAAGCACTAATAAATTGGTAAAAATCAATCCCTTGAATCATTTTGTATTCAAAAGGAGCAGTTGGTAAGTAACGATGCATCGCACCTTTTAATACTTCTATATTGGACCATTTTTTACAAACAATAGATTCAAAGGGCCCTGCGCTGTCTTCCCAAAAACACCAAGTTCGGTCGTTGCCTTTATTAAAATTAGCATCCGCCACCAAAATCTTTTTTTGGCTTAGTATAGGATCCTGCAATAAATGGTATAACAAAGAATAGCCGGCACATCCAGCACCGGCTATTATATAATCATATTTATTTTGGACTTGCAATGCGTTATCCATTGTTTTGTATCATTTCGTCACGTCTTACTTTATCCCAATATTTTTTCGCTACAATTAGCATACCAAAACTTTCACTCTCTTCTTTACCTAAATGTTTGTGGTGCATTTTGTGTGCCCAACGAATGGCTTTGATATATCGATTATTTGATTTTGTAAACCATTTAATTCTCTGATGAATGATCACTTCGTGTATAATAAAATAAGCCAATCCATACATGGCAACACCTGTTCCAATGCCCGATAACCATGGCATAGCATTGAATGTACCATAAAAAATACATGCCATACTAGGAAGTGCAAAGATCAAGAAGAATGCATCGTTCTTTTCAAAAATATGGCCAGTAGGCTGATGATGATCTTCATGTAAATACCATAAAAAACCATGCATGACATATTTATGCGTTAACCAAGTAACACCTTCCATAATGGCAAAAGTCAATAACATAGAAATTAAGAAAATCATAAAGAAAGATTTAAGAATGTAAAGGTACTATAACAAATTTAAGCTTGCTCTAATTTTTGCTTTGAAAACAATAAATAATTTTGCGTAATCTGGTATCCTAATTCTGGTACTTAATAACGCCCCATGATTGGTCTGTTTAATCTTATTAAATAAAGCATAGTAGTATTTAAACGCTACATAAACCCCAAAACGACAAGGAACCGGAAGGGCCTTGATACCGTCTAAAGCTGCATCAAAATCTGCTTGTATATCCGCTTCTATTACTTGCTTATCTGACAGGCTAAAATTAGTAAAATCGCAATTTGGAAAATACATACGCTCCATGCCCACAAAATCAGCTTTGATATCTCTTAAAAAATTTACTTTCTGGAAAGCAGCGCCTAAACTTTGTGCCGCTGGTTTCAATGTTTCATATTGTGCATCGTCCCCATTACAGAATATTTTTAAACACATCAACCCCACCACTTCGGCACTTCCAAAAATGTATTGATTGTAACTTGCTTGGTCATGAAACTGCTGAGAAAGATCCATTTCCATACTGTATAAAAATGCATCTAGTAAGGCTCTGTCAATATTAAATTGATTGTAGGTCAATTGAAAACGATGTAAGATTGGATTTAAACTGATTCCATTATCCAATGCTTGATAGGTATCTGCTTTGAATGTTGCTAGTAATGTTACTTTATCATACTCATGAAAAGTATCTACAATCTCATCTGCGAAACGCACAAATCCATAAATATCATAAATAGGTTGGTGCAGTGACTTGTCCAATAATCCAATAGCAGAAGAAAAACTTGAACTATACAGTAAAGTGGTAGACTTACTACTTTGTGCGGTTACTTCGTTGTATAATTTTAATGAAGACATCTTAAATTATGCTTTATGTTTTTGATCAACAAGCTTAGCCACCACCTCCCCACTAATTAAACTTGGTGGTACACCAGGACCAGGTACTGTTAATTGACCAGTGTAATATAAGTTATTTACTTTTTTACTTTTACAACTTGGTTTTAAATTGGCTGTTTGCAATAATGTATTTGCCAATCCATAGGCATTGCCTCTGAAGGAATGGTAGTCTTCTTTAAATTCTTTTACTGCATAAGAACGCTTATACACAATCGAACTTCGTATAGACTGACCAATACGCTCTTCAAAACGTTGAATGATCATCTCAAAATATTGATCTCTAATCTCCTCAGTATCTCCTTCTAAACCAGCTGCGATGGGGATCAATAAAAATAAATTTTCGCAGCCCTCTGGTGCAACAGTTGGATCTGTCACCGAAGGCACACTTGCATAAAACAAAGGTCTTGTAGGCCATTTTGGATCGGAATATATTTCTTGACCATGTAAACCAAAATCAGTATCAAAAAACAATTGATGGTGTAATACCCCTTCTAATTTTTTATTCAATCCAACATAATACAATAAAGAACTTGGCGCCATTACCCGACTATCCCAATAAGCAGCAGTATAAGATTGATATGCAGGTGCTAATAATTTAGTTTCAATATGATGATAATCGCCTGCACCAATAATTACATCCATGGTGTATTCTTGCTTTTCACCTGTCGCAGTTTTCAAAGTATGGACGGCGACTGCTTTACCAGATTGCACTTCGATCGATATCACTTCCTCCCCTAATTTAAATTTTACGCCTAATGAAGTTGCCAAATCATACATCCCTTGTACAATACTATACATGCCAAATTCAGGATACCAAGTACCCCCTTTAATATCTGCATAATTCATTAAGCTATACAATGCTGGCGTTTTTTCTGGCAAGGCGCCTAAAAATAATACTGGAAATTCCATCAAGGATTGAATAGATGGATGTTTAAAAAATTTAGCCACATGCTTTTTCATCGATTGAAAAACATCTAATTTAAAAACGCCTTTTACTAAGTCCATATCCAAAAATTCTGTCAATGACAGGCCCGGATTATGTACTAGTTTTCCTACACCTACATCGTATTTGAATTTTGCCTCCGCCATAAAAGCATCTAATGCTTTAGCAGCGCCCGGCTCCACTGATTCTAATAAATTTTGTAATTCCTTGTAATTGGCTGGTATATCCCAACCTTCTTTTTCAAAATAAACTCTGTAAGAAGGATCCAGTCTTTTAAGTGCGTAATAATCACTTACTTTTTTTCCGAAGGAATTAAAATACCTTTCAAAAATATCTGGCATCCAATACCAACTCGGACCCATATCAAATGTAAATCCTTCTGCCTTAAACTTTCTAGCTCTACCACCAGGAAAATCGTGCTTTTCAATCACTGTTACTTCCCAACCCATTTTTGCTAAGAAACTTGCGGTAGATAAACCTGCAAAACCCGCTCCAATAACTATTACTTTTTTTGATGTCGATGACATGAATTTAATATCGTTGAATTTTTTGCTTTAAAATTTTTCTAGCAAAGTGAATTCTACTTTTGATTGTACCTAGAGGCTCATTTAGTGCATCTGCAATTTCATTGTA
>Ga0304730_1001678_pt1 | contig 16457 bp, 10 predicted proteins | sample M_130628_MF_Meta_FD_190474 | JGI IMG/M metagenome (GOLD analysis project Ga0304730, IMG submission 190474) | Freshwater microbial communities from Lake Montjoie, Canada to study carbon cycling - M_130628_MF_MetaG (v2) (version 2) | ecosystem: Environmental > Aquatic > Freshwater > Lake | place...
AAATAAATTGGATTTAATTTTGATGAACCTTGAATCAAATTCGGGGTGATAGTTCTGTTGGGTCTTCCGCATCGTCATCCTGAACTTGTTTCAGGATCTATGTTTATTAAATAAATTGGATTTAATTTTGATGAACCTGAATCAAATTCGGGGTGATAGTTCTGTTGGGTCTTCCGCATCGTCATCCTGAACTTGTTTCAGGATCTATGTTTATTAAATAAATTGGATTTAATTTTGATGAACCTGAATCAAATTCGGGGTGATAGTTCTGTTGGGTCTTCCGCATCGTCATCCTGAACTTGTTTCAGGATCTATGTTTATTAAATAAAATTGTAGCTTCGATAAAAATTTTTTTAATTTAACAGCAGCGGTTAATTTTCCGCCATTTGCATTTTTGGCGGTCGCGTAGGAAAGATTTTTTGTCCAAAGGATTTTGTTGCGGATGAGCTTTTTGGTGATGTTCTACGTATTTTTTATAAGCAAAATCGCCGTTTATATAATCTCGTAAAAGTTGGAAAAATTTTTTCATTTATTTTTTAATTCTTTAATCTTAACGCAACTGCGAACTGCATCCGCAACTACAACCCAAAGAATCGCCATAAAACTCAAAGCAATTCCTGAAACTAATTTCTGATTAAAAATCATGCGTTTTATATTCGAAATTTGATCATTGGCAATTAATCCAGAATCAATTTTAAATTGCGCCGCATTTGCTAGCGCTAAAAATCCAATTTTGACATCGGCAGAAAAAACTTTTTCAATCACGGCCCAGCTAATTGTCGCAAGTAAAAAACACAAAGGAATTGCTGTAATAAAAAAGAATTTCCGGCGCTCACTTTTATAAATAATTACAGTCGCCAAAGTCAGCGCAATTCCCGCCAGCATTTGATTCGACATGCCGAAAAGCGGCCATAAAATATTGACGCCGCCATTTGGATCAAGCACGCCCATATATAAAAAATAACCCCAAGCGCCGACAATTAGAAAGCTCGAAAAAAGTGAAGCAATCGTTGATTCGTGAAGTTTGCGATCGCGAAATTTTAATAAATCTTCAAGCATAAATCGCGCGACGCGAGTTCCGGCATCAAGCGTGGTTAAAATAAAAATCGCCTCGAACATAATCGCAAAATGATACCACATTGAAAGCATGTTGCTACCAAAAGCTGATGAAAAAATATTAGCCATTCCAACCGCTAAAGAAGGCGCTCCGCCAGTTCTGGAGAATAAAGTTTTTTCTCCCATTTGATCGGCGAGATTTTGCATTGTTGAATTTTCTAGTGGAAATCCCCAAGAAGAAATTGTTTGCGCCGCATCAACTCCAAGAGCGGCGGCGGGCGAATTAATGGCAAAGAAAATTCCCGGTTCCAAAACGCAAGCCGCAATCATTGCCATAATCGCAACAGATCCTTCAAGTAACATGCTGCCATAGCCAATTAAGCGAACGTCACGTTCATCAGAAATAATTTTTGGAGTTGTGCCAGAAGAAACCAAAGCGTGAAATCCCGAGATTGCGCCGCAGGCAATTGTGATAAATAAAAAGGGAAAAACTTTGCCACTAAAAATCGGGCCAGTTCCATCAATAAATTTAGTTAATGCTGGCATTTGAATTTGCGGATGAAAAACTAGCAGCGCAATTGCCAGCAATAAAATTGTTCCAAGTTTTAAAAATGAAGAAAGATAATCTCGCGGAGCCAATAATAGCCAAACTGGAAGCGTTGCCGCAGCAAAGCCGTAAATTATAATTGATATTGCTAAAAACTTGCCGCTGCGATCAAAAATCAACGATAAATTTTCATTATAATGAACAATTTTCCCGCCATAAACTGCGAGTAAAAATAATATAATTCCTACTAAACTTGCTTCAATCACGCCGTTGGGGCGAATATAATAAAGATAAATTCCCACCAGCATCGCAATTGGAATAGTCATTAAAACCGTGAAAGAGCCCCACGAACTATGCATCAAAGCTTTCACAACAACGAGTCCAAGAACGGCAATTAATATTATAATAATTGCCAGAGTTCCGATCATCGCGGCGTAACCAGCGGTTTTTCCGATTTCATCTTTGATTAATTGTCCCAAAGATTTTCCGTCGTGACGCATTGAGGAAAATAAAATTATCATATCTTGCACCGCGCCGGCAAAAACTGAGCCGATTAAAATCCATAAAGTTCCGGGCAAATATCCAAATTGCGCCGCGAGAGTAGGACCAATCAACGGGCCAGGGCCGGCGATTGCGGCGAAGTGATGTCCAAAAACAATCCATTTATTTGTCGGCACAAAATCTTTGCCATCATTAATTCTGTTGGCGGGAGTGGCGCGGCGACCATCAACATGTAAAATTTTTGCGGCAATCCAAGCGCTATAAAAACGATAGGCTACAAGTTGAGTGCAAATGCAGGCGGTTAAAAACCAAAGCGAGGAAATTTTTTCACCGCGAATCAGCGCAATTCCACCAAAAGAAGCAGCACCGATAAATCCAATTGCGATCCATATGAAGAGCTTTAAAAAATCTTTTTTCATTTTATCTCATTTGTGTTGTAATTTTTGTTTCGATGAAAAAAAATCACTCACTTCATTTGGGGCAATTATTTTTTACAATTCCGCTTTCAGAGCAATAAAATCAACATCTTACAAAGGTTTTCATGGCAGAAAAAAATACTCTTTCCATTTTGGAAACTATCAAGAAAAAAATGCATAAGCTTGATCAAAAAAGCGAAAAAACTGTTGCGCCCGCAAGTAGTAACGAAGAGTTTCAATATATATCTTCAACTGCAAAAGTAGAAACCGCAGCTGTTTTAGAAACAAAAGTTTCCGAGCAAAAAATTAATACAAAAATGCCGAAATTTGAAGATGATTTGGACTTAGAAAATTTGGAAAAAGAAATAGCCCCACCAGTTGCGGAAGCGTCTAAAAATAAAAACCCCGAAGCTCTTGATGATTTTAATCTCGATGATTTTGATCTTGATAGCGAAGCAAAAACTCCGGCTGTAGTTTCTTCAACAGCGGGAATGAAACAAAATGAAGTCGGTGATTTTAGTGAAGATGAAATTGAAGATTTTGAAGATGAAATTGATATTGCAGAAGATGAAGTAGTTGAAGAGGAAGTTGAGGAAGAGCATCAAGAATTATTAGCTGAAGACGTTGACTGGCTTGGAAATAAAATTGTTACTGATGAAGTGGAAGAAATTCCAGCAGTTGTTACGCCAAAAGTTGACGATCTTGATTTGACTTTCGGCGAAGAAGATCACGAAGAAACAGACAAAACAAAACACGATGAATTGGATTTAGAGCATCTTGAAGAAGAGCCTGTTGAAGAAGAAAATGAAGAAGAAGATGTTCTCGATTTAGAAGCTGATGAAGAAAAAGATGATGATTTAGATTTAGAACATCTCGATGAAGAGGAGCATAATGAAGAGGAACATGAGGAAGAAGATGTTCTCGATTTAGAGGTTGACGAAGAGCATAAAGATGAAGATGATGATTTAGATTTAGAACATCTCGATGAAGAGGAGCATGAGGAAGAAGATATTCTTGATTTAGAGGTTGACGAAGAGCATAAAGATGAAGACGATGATTTAGATTTAGAACATCTCGATGAAGAAGAGTATAATGAAGAGGAGCATGAGGAAGAAGATATTCTCGATTTAGAAAATCACGAAGAAAAAAAACCGCCAATGGAAATTAAAGAAGAATCTGATGAAGAGGATGACTTAAATTTTGATGATTTAGAAAGTTTACCTCCAAAAAAATTAGAACCGCAAATTCATAAAGATCTAGATGATGATTTGGATTTAGAATTAGAAATAGCAGATAAAAAACTAGAAGCTCTGAAAATCCAAACTCCGCCATTTCTTGCTCCAAAAGATACATTGGCAAATGGAATTGATTTATTTGATTTAGAAATGAAAGAAAAACCAATATCGCAAACAGCTTCGAAAATATCTTCAAATAATGAAATTGATCTGGAATTTGAAAAAGAAATAATGGGTTTAAAACCAGCTTCACTTCCGGAAAAATCAGTTGAAGATTTTATTAGCAATCCTGCACCATTTCAACCGCAAGTAACGCAGCAAAATTATAGCTCTCAAAGTCAGGTTTCTGTTATGAATTCACCAAAAGGAACAAATAATACGGGTAATGGAATTTATGATTCAACGCTGCGTCAGGTTGGCGATTCAGTAAGAAAATTAATTGATGCAAAAAATGTAGTTTCAGGAATTTCAACTTTCTCGCAAGGTCCAGCTTTTGTGGAATTGGCAGCTCATTTAATGGAGCCAAAATTAGAAAAATGGCTGAATGAACATTTGCCAGAGTTAGTTGAAAAAATTGTTCGCGAAGAGATTAAAAAAATTATTCCAAAGGATTAGTTTTAAAATTCCAAAAAAATCAGAGCAAAAAATTTGAGCTATTACAGATATTTTGGTGCAGAATAAATCTTACAAAGAGTTTGAGACATTCCCAAAATTTTTAAATAAACGCCAAAACTGATTTTTCGATTTTATCTAAGGCTTCATTAACATGGTTAGATGTAATAATAAGCGGCGGTAAAATTCTTACCACATTATCGCCGGCTGGAATTGTTAATAAGCCATTTTCAATTAGCTTTTTTACAAATTCGGTATTTTCAATTTTATCATCAATTCTGATTCCAAGCATCAAACCAACGCCGCGCACTTCTTTTATGATATTAAAATATTTCATCTCTAAATCCTGAAGTCCGCTTTTTAATTCTTTGGCAACTTGGTTCACATTATTCATAAATTCTGCTTCAAGCATAACATCTAAAACCGATTCGGCTACAGCCATTGCCAGCGGGTTTCCGCCGTAAGTTGTGCCGTGAACGCCTAAAGTCATTCCGCTTGCAGCTTCTTTGGTGGCAAGACATGCGCCCAAAGGAAAGCCGCCGGCGATTGCTTTAGCGGTTGAAACAATATCGGGTTTTACGCCGTAATATTCATAAGCAAAAAGATGTCCCGATCTTCCCATGCCGCATTGTACTTCGTCAAATGCTAGTAATAAACCTTTCTCGGTTGCCAATTCTCTTAATTGGGAAATAAATTCTTTAGTCGAAACTTTAATTCCTTCTTCGCCCTGAATTGGCTCAATCAAAATGCCAGCAGTATTTTCGTCAATCGCATTTCTAACTGCTTCGATATTTCCGAATTCAACATTATCAAAACCCGGAAGAGCAGGTTCAAAACCTTCTAAATATTTTTTCTTCGCTGCCGCAGAAATTGTCGCCATCGTTCTGCCATGAAACGCGCCAGTGAAGGTTATAATTCTATATTTATGCGGTTGATTGTGGGTGTAAAAATAACGTCTTATCATTTTGATCGCGCATTCAATGCTTTCGGCGCCCGAATTGCAGAAAAATGCATAATCAGCAAAAGTGTTGTCAACCAGTTTTTCAGCGTAATTATTTAGCTCATTAATATTGTAGATATTGGAAACGTGCCACAATTTATTGGCTTGTTTTGTAATCGCTTCGACCATTTTTGGGTGACAATGTCCAAGCGCATTAACCGCAATTCCAGCGCCGAAATCGAGATATTTTTTGTCTTTTGAATATAGATAAACTCCCTCGCCGTGAGAAAAAGTGATGTCGAATCTTTTGTGAACGGGAAGAAGTTTTGTCGATGTGGTCATTTTTTGATTTTAGATTAGAAATTAGGATTTAGAACTTATTCTAAGTCTTAAATTTAAATCTAAAATTGTTTTTTGTGCTTCTTGATTCATTTGAAACCAGAGAAAAAATTCTACAAGAATTTCTAAAAATTTGTCCATTTGACGGATGGAGCAAAACAGCGCTTCTAAAGGCTTTTTCTAAAGCTGGAATTGAAGAAAAATTCAGTGATCTGATTTTTGAAAATGGCTTAATTGATTTAGCGGAATTTTATATTGAATATCAAAACCAGAAAGCGCTTGAAAAAATTTCTGAAATTCCAAATTTTCACAACGAAAAAATTCGCTTAAAAATTCGTCAGGCGCTTTATGCGAGGTTTGAGGTCGAAAAAAATAACCAACTTACGCTTCAAAGATTGATTAATTTTTACATCAATCCTAAAAATTTTTCTTCTCTTGAAATTGGCGCAAGACCGATGATTAATGGTTTAAAATCAGGTTACTTAGTTGCAGATTCAATCTGGAAAAGCATTAATGACCAATCAACAGATTTTAATTTTTACACAAAAAGATTAACTCTTTCGAAAATTATTTTGCGCAGTTTGCTGGTTTTTGTAAAAGATGAATCGCATGATTTTATTAAAACCAAAAACTTTATCGACGCACAAATTGAAAAAGTGATGAAGTTTGAAAAAAGAAAACATCAGTTTAAAAAAGCCTTTGAACATGCTTTTTTAAATGAAGAAGGCGCAATAAAAACACCAAAAGAATTTGTAAAAGATCTACCGTTTTTTCGGTTGATTAAGTTTAAATAAAATATTCCAACTGATCGCAGAATTTGATTTTTTAAAAACCAAAAAATTATTGCGGATGCGCCAATTCACTTGCCGCGAAGCAATTCAAAATTACCAAATTCGACAAAGTCGAATTTGATTCAGTATAAACAAGAAATTTAACAAAATGTCATCTAGTTTAAACATGCTCGATTTGGCTTTTTTAGCCTTCATTTTAATCTTCGTTGCAACAGCTTTCTTTCGCGGTTTTGTCAAAGAAATTTTTGCTTTATTAAATTGGATTTTAGCGCTCATACTTTCTTACGTTCTCGCACCTTACGCCGCCGAATTAATCGAAAAATATTCCAAAAATGCTTTAGTTAGCGACATCATAGCGCGCAGTTTAATTTTCGTTGTAGTGTTTTTTGTATGCGCAATATCAAGTTCCAACTTGCGTGACGCGTTAAAAGAAAAAATGCCAAAAGCATTTGATCGTTCGCTTGGCGTATTTTACGGTTTGGTCAAAACTATTCTGGTTTTTGGTTTTGTAGTTTCGCTCGCTTTCAATCTTTATGGATTTTTGCTTAACAAAAAAATTGAAGAATCTTCTGTGGAATTGCCAATTTGGTATAAAGAAGCTAAATCTCACGATATTCTAAAACTTTCTTCCCAAATGCTTGATCCGGCAGTTAAGCTATATTTTGACGCAGCATCGAAAAACTTTGAACATGTAATACCAAAATCAAAGAATCTTGATGAAAAAATCGATGAAGTAATCGACCAAAAAAATTCTAAAAAAGTTGTTGAAGAAAATTCAGTCGAATTGGAAAAGGCTTTAGAAGATTCGGGCTATAACAAAAAAGACCTCGAAAAAATGAACCGCTTAATGGAAATTATCGGAAAATAATAACAAATTATAATTAAACTTATGTTCAAGCTTACAGGAAAAAATGCATTAGTAACCGGCGCAACTGGCGGGATTGGATCTGAAATTGCCAAAGCTTTGGCTAGTCAAGGTGCGAAAGTGGTTTTATCTTCAACTAAAGAAGAAAAATTACAGGAATTAGCGGCAGAAATTGGCGGCGATGTAAAATATGTTGCCTGTAATTTATCAGATGCAGCGGCGGTTGATGCTTTATTTGACAAGGCGGAAGAACTTGTTGGTCAAATTGATATTTTGGTTTGCAACGCCGGAATCACCAAAGACAATTTAATATTACGCATGAAAGATGACGATTTTAATCATGTTTTAGATGTGAACTTAAAATCGACTTTCATTTTAAACCGCAACGCGATTAAAAAAATGATGCGTCGTAAATATGGCCGCATCATTAATATCGCTTCGGTTGTTGGCGTTACAGGAAATCCGGGACAATGTAATTACGTTGCTTCCAAAGCTGGCATGATTGGCATGAGCAAATCTTTGGCGCAAGAAGTTGCGACTCGTGGAATTACCATTAATTGCGTTGCTCCCGGTTTTATTCAAAGCCCAATGACGGATATTTTGAATGATGTGCAAAGAGAAGTGATTTTGAATAAAATTCCGGCAGGAAAAATGGGTGAATCTTCCGACATCGCAAAAGCTGTTGCCTTTTTAGCCAGCGAAGAAGCGTCTTATATAACTGGTCACACTTTGCACGTTAATGGTGGTATGTTCATGAACTAAATTCTTCGCGATTGATCCCTAAATAAACTTTTTTAAATTTATAAAAACAATGTCAACAACACATAAAACAAAAGTAGCAATAATCGGCTCCGGCCCCGCAGGCTTTAGCGCCGCAATTTACGCCGCACGCGCCAATCACGAACCAATTATGATTAACGGCATTCAACCCGGCGGCCAACTTACAATCACAACTGATGTAGAAAATTACCCCGGTTTTGCCGATGTTATTCAAGGGCCGTGGTTGATGGAACAAATGGAAAAACAAGCCATTCACGTTGGAACAAAAATTTTTCACGATCACATTAAAGAAGTTGATTTTTCGGCGCGTCCATTTCGTTTAATTGGCGAATCTGAAGATATTTTTGAAGCTGATGCGGTAATTATTGCAACTGGCGCGCAAGCAAAATGGTTGGGTTTAGAATCGGAAAAAAAATTCCAAGGTTTTGGCGTTTCGGGTTGCGCAACCTGCGACGGATTTTTCTTTAAAAATAAAGAAGTAATCGTCGTTGGTGGCGGAAATAGCGCGGTTGAAGAAGCTTTATATTTAACCAATCACGCCAAAAAAGTTTATGTGGTTCACAGGGGCGAAAAATTTAAGGCCGAAAAAATTCTGCAAGAACGTTTATTTAAAAATCCCAAAATCGAAGTGATTTGGAACGCGGCTTTGGACGAAGTTTTGGGAAGCGAAAATCCAAAATCAGTGACTGGCGCGCGCCTTAAAAACACCGTTGACGGTTCATTTCGTGAAATGCCAATCGATGGAATTTTTATCGCAATTGGTCACAAACCAAATTCTGATTTATTCAAAAAAACTGGCTTAGAAATTGACGCTGAAGGCTATATTACAACCAAACCAAATTCTACAGCCACAAACATTCCCGGTGTTTTTGCCGCTGGCGACATTCAAGATAAAATCTACCGCCAAGCCGTAACCGCCGCCGGAAGCGGTTGTATGGCGGCTTTAGAAATTGAAAAATTTTTAGCGCATTAGTTTTTTTAAAAAAACATAAAACCACTAAAATATGCAAAACCTTTTAAAAGAGCTAAAAGCTGCACTAATCAACGAGCAGCAATATTTTTGCGACGGTGAATTGCTAAAAAATCTAATTATTGAAGACGCTTTTAAGTTAGAGCCAAAGTTGCTTAGATGTTTGTTAAAAAATTCAATTACTAAAAAACATTTTTTTAGTTCAGTTGAAAATTTTGAAATTTTTGACAAAATAAAATTTCAAAATTTTGTAAATAATAAAAGTTTTTTGCCCAATTCTTTTACGCGTTTTCAAAATAAAATTGGCTTAGTTGGTGATTTTGATGGCTATTCTTTTGAAGCAAAAAATAAAGATGTGGTTTTGGCTTGGGCTTACAAAGATTGTGTTCTAGAAGGCGGGCAAGATAAAGACGATCAAAAACGCGACGAAATTTTTTATAATGAAATTCTTTCGCCCGATGAAATTTCGCGTCTCGAAGAGTCAAAAGTTTTAAGCAATTTTGAAAAATTTTGCGCTAAAAAAACTGATGATGGATTTGAAATTGAGTCAAAAAAAGTCGAAGAAATTTCTTTAAACGACAATCTTTTAATCAAAGGCAATAATCTTTTGGCGCTTTATTGCTTGCGTCAAAAATATGCTGGCAAAATTAAATTGATTTACATCGATCCGCCTTACAACACAGGTTCCGACAGTTTTAAATATAACGACCAATTTAATCACTCAACTTGGCTTACTTTCATGAAAAACCGCCTAGAAGTTGCGCGCGAACTTTTGGCTGATGATGGAGTGATTTTTGTGCAGATTAGTTTTCACGAGCAAGCTTATTTAAAAGTGATGATGGACGAAATTTTTGGACGAGAAAATTTCTTAATGATTCTTAATACGCTTACGAAGCATCCAAATAGAATTTTAAAAGCAGATAAAAATTACCACGATTGTATCGAATATTCTCTTTTATATAAGAAAACTGCCAAATCTTTTATTAGTAAAAGAATCGAAGAAAACAAAATAGATGATTATGTTTATTCAATTGAGGCAAAGAAAGCATCCAAAGAAATTCTGATAAATGGTAGACAAGTTTTGGTTTTTGAACCTAAAGATTACGTTGAAAAGAAGGGCGTTGCTTCAAAGAATAATTTAAAAAAAATTAGTATCAGAGGAAGTTTAAAAGAAGGAAACAGCAGCGGAAGATTTTACGAAAAATATATTTCCAAAATAAAAAATGATTACCCAGAAGGAACTCTTTTTTTCATAGAAAACTTCGGAGATGACATAACTGGAAGCAGATTTTTTTATACTCCTTCAAATGGTTCAAAAAATGGCGGATATTATCAAGGACTTCCAAATCAGTTCTTGGAAACCAAGCAAGTTCCTTATCCAAATTTTATCGATATGGTTGATGCTTACAATAACGCTGGTTACGAAGGTGGTATAGAATTAAGAAATGCCAAAAAGCCAGAATTGTTACTCAAACATATAATTGATATTTCGACCAACGAAGGTGATTTAGTTTTAGATTTTTTTGCAGGCTCTGGCACTACGGCAGCGGTGGCGCAAAAAATGAAACGTCGCTGGATTGCAATCGAGCAAATGAACTACATTAAAGATTTGCCCGAAGCGCGATTGAAAAAAGTTCTAGAGGGCGAGCAAGGCGGAGTTTCAAAAAGCCTTAATTGGCGGGGTGGTGGCGAGTTTATTTATTTTGAACTTTTGCGCTGGAATGAAAAATATATTGAACAAATCCGCGCAGCGCAAAGCTTTGAAGATTTATTAAAAATTTATCAGCAAATAAAAAACCAAGCGTTTTTTCGCTATGATTTTGAAGAAAAATTGATGGACGAAAATCTTTCGCAAGATTTTCAAAAACTTGAATTAGGCGAACAGAAAAAATTATTGTGCAAAATTTTAGACAAAAATCATCTTTACGTAAATTTAAGCGAAATGAATGACTGCCAATATGAAATTGGCGATGAAGATAAAAAATTAACCAAATTATTTTATCAAAAATCATGAGCGAATTAACTTTGGATCAAGAATATTTTGCTGTAGAAAAGCGCGGTAGAATTGAAGTTAAAATTCCAAATCACATCACGCAGAATTTAAATCCACAAATTGCGCTTCGACCTTATCAAGAGCAAGCTTTGAGCCGTTTTTTTGATTATTTAAATAATCCGCAAAGCAGCAAAAAACCAGTTCATTTGCTTTTTAATATGGCAACCGGAAGCGGCAAAACTATTGTGATGGCGGCGGCAATTTTACAGCTTTATTTTCAGGGTTATCGCAACTTTTTATTTTTTGTAAATTCATCAAATATTTTGCAAAAAACGCGGCAAAATTTTTTACAAAATTTATCGCAAAAATACCTTTTTAATCACTCGTTAAAATTTGGTGAAAAGTCAGTAAAAATTCGTGAAGTTTCAAATTTTGAAAGCGCTAATCCAGACGAAATCAATATTTGCTTCACCACAATTCAGGCTTTACATGGCGCGCTGAATAATCCAAAAGAAAATTCGCTAACTTACGAAGATTTTTCTGATAAAAAAATTGCCATCATTTCAGACGAAGCGCATCACATCAACAGTCTGACTAAAAAGCCCAATTCTTTAGGAAAAGACGAACAAAAAGATTTAACTAGTTGGGAAAATACAGTGATGAAAATTTTGCAATCTAACTTGCAAAATCAGTTGCTTGAATTCACTGCGACAATTGATTTAAAAAATCCAAATATTGCCGCAAAATACGCTGATAAAATAATTTTTACCTACGACTTAAAAAAATTTCGCCAAGATGGCTATTCAAAAGATATTTTTGTTTTAAGCAGCGATTTAAGCGCAATTGACCGAGCTTTGCAGGCGATAATAATTTCGCAATTTCGCAAGAAAATTGCTCAAAAAATTGGCGGTTTTGATTTAAAGCCAGTGATTTTATTTAAGTCAAAAAACATTGATCCATCGGCAAAATTTCGCCAAGAATTTCATCAAATGTTGGAAAATTTAAGTGCGGTGCAAATTGAAAAAATTGAGAAAAATTCAGCTAAAAAATCTCACAAAGAAGAAAATATTTTAAGCGATGCTTTTGAATTTTTTGCCGCAGAAAAAATCACTTTTGAAAATTTAATCGAAGAATTGCGCGATGATTTTTCAGCCAGCAAAACCATAAATATTAATGACAAAAGCGAAGCCGAAGAAAATCAAATTTTGATTAACTCGCTTGAAGATAAGTCTAATCCAATTCGCGCCATTTTTGCGGTTGATAAACTTAACGAAGGTTGGGACGTTTTAAATCTTTTTGACATTGTCCGCCTTTACGAAACGCGTGATAGTGGCAAATCGACCAATGCCGAAGCGCAATTAATTGGCAGAGGTGCGCGCTATTTTCCATTTAAAATCAACGACAATCAGGAAAAATTTAAACGCAAATTTGACCAAGATTTTACAAATAAATTAAAAGTTTTGGAAGAGCTGCATTATCATTGCATCAGCGAGTCGCGCTATGTTAGCGAAATTAAAAAAGCTTTGATTGAAAGCGGAATAATGGAAGAAGTAAGGCTTGAACGACAACTTAAAATTAAAGATAAATTCAAAGAAACTGACTTTTATCAAAACGGTTTAATTTTTTTAAATCGCAAAATCACCAATCAGCGTGAAAATATTTTGGGACTAAAAGATTATAAAATCTTAAATCCAATTAGGGGCTTTAAAATCAATAGCGGCAATGTTTTGCAAGATAAAGTTTTTGCAAATGATTTAACTTTAAAAAGTGAAATTGACACTGATAAAATTAAGCTTGCCAAAATTTCATCAAATTTAATTCGCAGCGAAATTGACAAGTTAGATTTTTTTAAATTCGAAAATCTACAAAAGCATTTTCCAAAATATAAAAGCCAAAATGACTTTTTTTTGGAATTAAAAGCAATTGAAGTTGAAGTTACGGGAGATTTGTTGGAAATAAAAAATTTAAGCGCAAAAGAAAAAGCCAAAATTGTTTTTTATGCTCTTGAAGAAATTAAGAAAAATATCGAAGCAAAAAGCTTTGATTACCAAGGAACTACAGAATTTAAGCCAAAAATGCTTAAAGAAATTCTGCAAGATAAAACCTTGAAATTTGCAATTTCGGCTAATTCTAGCGAGCAAGAATTAGGCAAAAGTTTTTTAGATATTAGCTCAAAATTTTGTGATTTTGGAATAGATTTAAACTCAAAAGATTGGTACGTTCACAATGATAATTTTGGCACTTTAGAAGAAAAAAACTTTATTAAATTTTTAAACGACAAAGCCAACAAACTAAAAGAAATTTACGCAGAATTTTACTTGTTAAGAAACGAAAAATATTTCGATCTTTTTAATTTTTCTGACGGCAGAAAAATTGAACCAGATTTCGTTCTTTTTTTAAAGAAAAAGCAGCAGAAAAAAATTTTGATTTATCAGCTTTTTATTGAGCCAAAAGGCGAACAGCTTTTTACAACAGATTCTTGGAAATCTGATTTTTTAACTGAAATCAAAGCTCGCGCTAAGGTTGAAACTGTGTTTCAAAATAAAGAATATGAAATTCACGGATTGCCTTTTTATAACGAAAAAATCACCAAGCGAGAATTTGAAAATTCGCTTAACCAAATTTTAGAAACTTTTAGCTAGAATAAAAATTCAGATAAAAAATTGAAGAAATTAGAAATTAAAATCTCAAAAAAATTTGCGAAGAAATAAATTTTGATAAAGAAATATTGATTTACTACAAACCAAAAGAATCAAAATAAACCGCAATAATAAATTACAAAAAACATGACAAACGCATTAACTTTGACAATTGAAAAAAATGGTGTGGCAAATTTGGTTTTTGATTTGCCGGATGAAAAGGTAAATAAGCTTTCGGCGCCAGTGTTGGAAGAGTTGGAAAAGGCGTTGAATGTGATTGATGGAAATAAAGCAATTCGCATTCTTTTAATCACCAGCCACAAACAAAATATTTTTATTGCAGGCGCCGACATCAATGAAATCAAGGCGATAAATGATCCAAAAGATGCGTTGGCGAAGGTTTCGCGGGGTCAAAATGTGATTACAAAAATTGCCCAATTAAAAATTCCAACAATCGCCGTAATTGATGGCGCTTGTTTGGGAGGCGGTTTGGAACTGGCTTTGGCTTGTAAATATCGCGTTGCAATTGTTAATCCAAAAACTTTATTAGGTTTGCCGGAAGTTAATTTAGGAATTATTCCCGGTTTTGGTGGAACGCAGCGTTTACCAAAATTAATTGGTTTACAAGAATCGCTAAAAATGATTCTTTCGGGAAAACCGGTAGATGCCAAAAAAGCCCTTAAAATCGGGCTTGTGGATGATATTTTTCGTGAAGAATTTTTAGAAGAAAAACTTAGTCATTTTGTTACCGAAATTATTAAAAGCGGCGAGCAAAATCGCTATTTAAAAGCGCGCGAAGATGCCAGAAAAAAACGCTTTATTTTTGAATCACTCTTATTTGGCAAATATATCATGTTTTACATGGCCAAAAAAGACCTATACGAAAAAACCAAAGGTCAATATCCGGCACCATTTTATGCTTTGGAAGTTATTAAGAGAACTTACGGCGCAAAACATATTGATCGTGGATTAAAAACCGAACTTGAAGCATTTTGCGAATTGGCGGTGGGTGAAATTTCAAAAAGTTTAATTGAAGTTTATTTTACTTCCGAGGCTTTGAAAAAAGATTCTGGAATTGAATCAGAAATCGCGACGAAAGATGTAAAAAATGCCGCAATTATGGGCGCTGGCGTTATGGGCGGCGGGATTGCTTGGTTATTTGCTAATAATAATTTAAATGTTCGCATTAAAGATATTACTCAAAAAGCGATCGCGCTGGGTTATCACCAAATTATTTTAGTTTTTAATCAGCTTAAAAAAATTAGAAAAATTACCAGCGAGCAAGCCAATATTAAAATCGCTCATGTTACCGCTGGCGTTGATTATGCCGGTTTTGATAAAGCTGATTTTGTGATTGAGGCGATTGTGGAAAATATGGTAGTTAAGAAAAAATTATTAGCAGAAGTTGAAGCCCAAATTTCAAAAGATGCCGTGATTGCTTCAAACACTTCATCACTTTCAATTTCTGAAATGGCTTGCGCGCTACAAAATCCTGAACGTTTTGCCGGAATGCATTTCTTTAATCCAGTAAATCGCATGCCTTTGGTTGAAGTAATTCGAGGTGAAAAAACTTCGGAAAAAACTATCGCAACTATTGTAAAACTTTCAAAAAAATTAGGTAAAACTCCAATCGTTGTGAAAGATGTTGCCGGATTTTTGGTAAACCGCATTTTGCTTCCATATATGAATGAAGCCGCATATTTGCTAGAAGAAGGCGCTGATATTAAGCGCGTAGATTCTATAATCGAAAGATTTGGCATGCCGATGGGACCATTTATTTTGGCTGATGTAGTGGGAATTGATGTCGGTGTGAAAGTTGCGCATTCATTGTTTGAAGCTTACGGCGAGCGCATGAAAGTTGCGACAATTCTCGATGAAATTTATAATAATCACAAAGAATTACTGGGTAAAAAATCAGGCAAAGGCTTTTACATTCATCTGAATAACCAGATAAACTGGCAGATTGATGAAATTTTACAAAATGTCAGAAAGGCAAAAAATATTCACCCAACTTATATTCACGATTCAGAAATTCTCGATCGCTGCATTTTAACAATGGTTAATGAAGCCGCAAAATGTCTCGAAGAAAATGTAGTTAAAAATGCTCGTTATCTTGATATGGCGATGATTATGGGAACGGGATTTCCAGCGTTTCGTGGCGGTGTTTTGCGTTATGCTGATTCGCGCGGAATTGTGCAAGTTGTAGAAAAATTACAAGAGTTAAACAAAAAACACGGTGCGCGTTTTGAAGTTAGTAAATTGCTTCAAGATATGGCTAAAAATGGTCAGAAATTTTATCAGTAAGAAAATTTTTCCATTATGAAAATCATCGGAATAGATCCCGGACTCACCAAAACCGGAGTTGGAATTATTGAAATCAAAAATAATACTTATTCCTTTGTCACATCTCAAACAATTTATTCAAAAGCTTCCGACCCTTTTGTAACGAGGCTGCATCACTTTCATACTTCTTTGGTTGAAATCATAAAAATCTATCAGCCCGATGAAGCGGCAATCGAAGAGACTTTTGTGAATAAAAATCCAACCTCTTCCCTTAAACTTGGACACGCTCGTGGTGCATTAATTTTAACTCTGGGATTATGTGGTTTGAAAGTTGCAGAATATTCTGCCACAGCAGTTAAAAAATCTGTTGTAGGAGTAGGGCGCGCAGAAAAAGACCAAGTGCAAATGATGATGCGAATATTACTTCCAAAAGCTACTTTTAAAACTGAAGATGAAGCCGATGCTTTAGCGGTGGCGATTTGCCATCAAA
>Ga0304730_1001682_pt1 | contig 16449 bp, 15 predicted proteins | sample M_130628_MF_Meta_FD_190474 | JGI IMG/M metagenome (GOLD analysis project Ga0304730, IMG submission 190474) | Freshwater microbial communities from Lake Montjoie, Canada to study carbon cycling - M_130628_MF_MetaG (v2) (version 2) | ecosystem: Environmental > Aquatic > Freshwater > Lake | place...
TTTTTCGAGCTCATTTTTTATTATTCCTTTGCTTCGAGTAGATCGATGAAAGGTAATACCAAATCGATGCACTTCATCTCGTATGCGTTTAATTAAATTCAATGTTGCACTTTGATAAGGCAACTTCAGAGATTCGGAGTCTCCTGGGTAAAATATTTCTTCAATATTTTTAGCTAAGCCTACCACAGTTATTTTGCCAAGCAATCCTAATTCATGAATAGACTCTAATGCAGAACTAAGTTGTCCTTTACCTCCATCAATAATAATTAATTTAGGAAGAGGTTTACCTTCATCTAGCACTCGTTTATAGCGACGGTATACGATTTCTTTCATGCTCGCAAAGTCATTAATACCCTCTACTGTTTTAATATGAAAATGTCTATATTCTTTTTTGAAAGGCACTCCATCTTTGAAACATACCATGGCAGCAACAGGATAACTTCCTTGAAAATTTGAATTATCAAAACATTCAATATGGTCTGGGATTTCAGATAAATGTAAATCTATTTTTAATTGCTCTAATAAAGCATTGTTTTGTTCAGTGGTGCTTTCTGAAAGGTTGAGGGTTAGTTTTCGTTTATGCTCTTGCATCATGTATTCTGCATTTTGCAAAGACAAATCTAATAATTTCTTTTTGTCGCCACTTTTGGGTACGGTGAATATTAATTCATCATCAATTGAAATTTTAAATGGAACAATGATTTCTTTTGAAGTACTCTTGTATTTTTCGCGGAGTTGATATAAAATAGGCACTAAAATTTCTTCATCAGATTCTTGCAACGTTTTAGTAATAGTAACAGAATGGGTATGAATAATCGTTCCTTGAACTATGATCATAAAATTGACAGCAGCATATTTTTCATTTGAAACAACAGAGCATATATCTACATTATCTATTTTAGTATTTACAATGATGGATTTACTTTGATAGGTTTGTAGATATTCAATTTTTTTCTTGATGATTTCAGCCTTCTCAAATTCTAAATTTGAAGCCTTTTCCATCATTTCTTTTTTATAATTTTTTATAATATCGCCCAACTTTCCTTTCAAAATATCTTTGACTAGTTGCACTTGCTCATCATACTCTTCTTTACTTTGAAAGGCAACACATGGTGCTTTACAATTTCCCAAATGATATTCTAAACATTCTTTAAATTTTCCCTTTTCAATATTTTTTGGATTCAGATTTAAAGAGCATGTTCTCAACGGAATCGTTTGTTTTATCAAATTTAATAAAGAATAAACTTGAGCCACATTCGTATACGGACCTAAATATTGAGATCCATCTTTAATCATTTTACGAGTAATAAAAATTCTTGGAAAAGGTTCATTTTTTATAACGATATGTGGATAGCTTCTATCATCTTTTAAAACCAAATTGTATTTTGGCTGGTATTGTTTGATGAGTGAATTTTCTAATAATAATGCATCTTGTTCACTATCAACGATGGTAAACTCAATTCGTTTTATTTCAGAAACAAGCTTTTTTGTTTTATAATAATCTGAAATTTTATTGAAATAAGAAACTACCCGTTTGCGCAAATTTTTAGCCTTGCCCACATAAATAATTTTGTCGGTAGCATCAAAATATTTGTATATGCCTGGCTTGTTGGGCAACGATGGCTGTACGATGGAGAATTCTTCTTTTGTCACAAAGCGAAATTAAATTATTGCTACTTAAAAATAGTTTCAGCTTTTATGATACTTTCTGGTTTGCCAACATCTATTAAATGAGAACCAGTATGATCATAACCAATTATTTTTTCTGTTTTCGCTAATTCTAAATAAACATCTACCATTGAAAACTTACCTTCTTGTTTCATTAATTTAAAAATAGCAGGATGGATGATATGTATTCCACTAAAAGCAAATTCAGTATAGTTCATTTCTTTTTGACTGATTTTTTCTTCGTTTGTGTTTTTATTTCTCCACCCACACAATTCATTTTTTTCATTAAATAAAAAACATCTTGAACTTTCACGTTTGCTAACTCCTAATGTGGCTATTGGATTATTTTCTTTATGAGATAAAATCATTTTACCTAAATCCAAATCAGTTAAAATATCAACATTCATCAACACAAATGGATTACTGTCTTCCAATAAGTAGGATGCCTTTTTTAGGCCTCCACCTGTTTCTAAAACCACATCCGTTTCATCTGAAATTAAAATATTTGGAATTTTATTTTCTTGAATAAAATCAATAATCTGATTTGCAAAATGATGTACATTGATAATAATTTCATCAATACCAAAACTTCGTAAGTAGTCAATATTGCGCAATAAAATAGGTTTGTTGTTCACTTCAGCTAATGCTTTAGGATGACTGTCTGTGAAGGGTTTTAAACGAGTGCCTAATCCGGCAGCTAATATCATTGCTTTCATTTCGAGCTTATTTTTTTCCGTGTAAACTTTTCACTTTTACGGTTTCAATTCTTGTGTCAGAAACGTGTAACATTACAAATTCATAATTACCTACAATAATTCGCTCCTTTTGTTTTGGAATGGATTCGTGATTTTCTATAATAAAACCTGATAAAGTTTCTGCATCCTCAACAGGCAAATCAAAATGATATTTTTCATTTAAATAATCTATTTCTAAGCGGCCAGAAAAAATGTATTCATTTGATGACAATTGTTTTTCAATATATTCTTCTTCGTCATATTCATCATGAATTTCTCCAAAAATTTCTTCTAATATATCTTCCATGGTTACGATGCCGGCCGTTCCTCCAAATTCATCAACAACCCAAGCAATACTTTTTCTTTCTTTTGTAAATTGATTTAATAAATCTACTGTAATCATTGTCTCTGGCACCATAGGAATGCTGTGCATAACAGACTTGATATCTTTTGGTTTTTTTAACGCGTCAATGCTGTGCAAGTAACCAACTACATTGTCAATGTTATCTTCGTATACAATTAATTTAGAGCGTTTTGTTTCAATGAAAATATTTTTTACTTCTTCAACAGAAGTGTTAATTGGTACGGCTTCTATTTCATTTCTTGGAACCAAACATTCTCTAATTTTCACCTTTGAAAGTGATAGTGCATTTTCAAATAATTCAGAATTACTATCATCTTCATTATCGATATCATGACCGGTGCGCATTTGTTTCACAAAATGCTCTAAATCAACACGACTAAAAATTGTTTTTTCTTCATTTATTCGAACTCCAAATAAGTACCTCAAAATAAATTCAGAAATACGAACAAACAATTGTGCAATTGGATATAATAAATAATAAAAAAACTGAATAGGCAATGTTAAAAAGGAAAGGATAGATTCTGGTTTCGAACGAAATATAGCTTTGGGTATAAACTCAGCTAAAAATAAAACCACAATAGTAGCAATTATTGTATCTAAAAATAAACGCAAATATTCATTATGAGGTAATCCAACCGCATTAAACATTACATCGGTTAACTCAGTCATCAACAAACCATAAACTACCAAGCAAATATTAATGCCTACTAAACTTGTACCAATAAACGTAGCAGGATTTTCCATGAATTTAGAAAGCACCTTACCTGCATAAGAACCTTGTTTTCTTTTTAATTCAATGTTTAATTTATTAGTGGAGACAAATGCAATTTCAACACCCGAAAAAAACCCAATTAGTATTAGTGTAATGATAATATATAATATCGTAGATAACATAATGTAAATGTTGGTATAAAAATAAAAACTATTTTTGAATAAATGAAGTGATCAATTGTTGGGTTTGCTCACAAGCCAAATCTAAGTTGTCATTAACAATGATATGATCAAAATGATTGGCAAAACTTAATTCTTCTGTAGCTTTAGAAATTCTTTCTTTTAAAGACTCTTCGGTTTCTGTGCCTCTTTTTCGCAATCTATTTTCTAACTCTTCAATGGATGGTGCTTTGATAAAGATAGTCAATGCATTTTCTTGATAGTATTTTTTTAATCGCATTGCTCCTTGTACATCAATATCGACTAAAGGGTATTTTTCTTGATTCCAAATAGACAGTAGTTCAGATTTCAGGGTGCCATAATATTTCCCTGGATAAACCATTTCATATTCGGCAAAAGATTCTTCTCTAATTTTCATTTCAAAATCTTGAGCAGAAATAAAATGATAATTGACGCCATTTACCTCACCTAAACGGGGCAATCGTGTGCAAGCACTTACACTAAATTTTAAATTTGAAAAATGCTTTAATAAAAAATTGACAATCGTAGATTTTCCTGAACCAGAAGGAGCAGTAATAATTATTAATTTGTGCGAATCGTCTGCATCCATTTATTTACTCATTAATTTTTCTAAGTCTTTTACACAATCTTCGGCACGATTATATTTTCCAATAACCACTCCATTCGCATCAATTAAAAATGCTTGAGGTACAAACATCACCCCATAAATAGCGGCTGCTTTACTTTGCCAACCACCTAAATCACTCATGTGAAAAGGCCAAATTAAACCATCTTTTTCGATTGCTTGCATCCAAGGTTCTTTTGTTTTATCTAAAGATACACTTACGATTGTGAAACCTTTTTTAGCTTTTTTATATTTTTTTGTACTGTATTTTTTATAAAATTTTACTAAATCTGAATTGGCCATTCTGCAGGGTCCACACCAACTAGCCCAAAAATCTAAAAGGATCACTCGTTTGCTATTAATTTCTGTTAATTTCAATGTTTCCCCTTTTGGATTTGGAAATTCTAATTCTGGAGCTGGTTGTCCAACTTCTATTTTTGTATTTTCATATTGAGCATTTGCAAATGAAAAACTTAACAATGCCGCAAGAAATAAGATTATTTTTTTCATAAAATAGTATTCATATTGAACATCAAATATAAGTATTTTGCTATAAAGACACTTAAAATGATTTGTTATAATAAAATAATGGATAATGGGTATCTTTACTAGTATGGAAAGTATTCCGAAATTAATTGAAACAGATTTAAAACCTTGGTTTGATAAACCAAAATTAATATTGGATTGTGCGGCACAAACTCAAAAAGACTTGGCTCAATATGGAATTGAATTTAGTTTTTCAGGAAATGCAGAAACAATTTATGAGGAATTATTTTCACAAATTCAACCACAAATTGAAGCACTGTTAAAAAAGGGAATCTCATTAATGGAAATACTTTATAGAGTGGATGTAGATGAATCTAAAGTAAAAACAATTTCTCGTGATAACGAACTATTGAGTGCTTCTATTACCAGGCTTATTTTGTGGAGAGAACTTCAAAAAGTAGTAACTAGATTTTTATTGAGTCAATAAAATATTGTTTCTGCCTTTAAGGTAAATCAATTTCTGCTACTTGTAATACTTCTTTACTGCTTCCAACTTTATGTATAAAACAAAGGACTTTGGCATTTGATTTATTTATAACCTTACTTGGCATTTCAAAGTAAAAAGTTCTTTCTAAAACTGTTCCTTTTGACTTAATCGGAGTTGTTGATAATATATTAAGGCCTGAAATGGGAGTTAAAATTTTACGAAGTATATGTTCGTGCTCATAGTCTTCAATTTCTACGCCTGTAGAGTCTTGGAGATCTACAATACCATCCTCAATCACAAATAACGAAATTGCTAAATCGCTTGAAAAATTATCAGTAAAAATAGTTTTAGTATTTAATTTATATGCATTGTTTGTAAACTCTGCACTCAATTCTAAATTGACAGGGGTGGGAGTATTTAAAAAATTAGCGATGACTGTATTCCAATCATTTCGATCATAAAAATAAGAATTTCCTGTATTATTTTGATTATTTGGAGCAGCTACTCTATTTATAGCCGCTGATGGTTTAGAAGGATCTACATTGCCTAAAAACGTAACTAAATCTAACGCATCTTGTGTATTAAAATCATATTTAGAAGGAGGGGTAAATGTATTTAAAAAAGGAGAGTAAATGGAAGCTGATAATATTCGATTAGGATTAGCTGCTTTTATTGAACGAAGCATTGCAGCACCAGCAGGGCAGTTAACACAATGAACACCAGTAGCTTCTTCTACAAAAACAACCCTTGCTTGTGCTGCTGGAATTTGCGAAGTTGTATATATAGAATCGGTAAATGTAATGGTTGGTGTTAAAATAATACCTGCTGGATTTTGTTCTTTTATACAAGCAAAAAATAATATTGCTACAAGAAATGTTCCTAAAATTATTTTTGGATTAAATGTCATAATTCGTTTTTTAAAAAGTTGAAATAATTCCTAATTTGAAACCACTAAATGCTGGTTCATATCTACACACACCCCCTGTGCAATTGATACCATCTACTTGTTTTACGTATTGAACCGTAAAACGATGAGGTCCCACTGAACGAGCAATAAATAAATTAGGATAATGGTGTGCTTTACTAACATGTTCCTTGTTGGGTTTTATGTTGTACATATCTGAAACAGCAAAACTCCATTTTGGTGCAATATTAAATTCTAACAAAGCAAAGGTCCATGATCCATAATCTTGTTTGGTATTCATATATTGCAATTCAGTTCTTATGGATTTTTTATTATTAATTTTATAAATAATTTCCAAAAATGGGGTTATTGCATTTACGTCTGGGTACAATTCTTTATTTGTTTTTTGTTGATATATAAATTGATTATACAATAAATATTGAGCTCCAAAATGAAAAATAAAATTTGGTACGCTTCTTATCTCAGCTTCTGCAAATACTTCTCTAAATAATGTAGCTCCTGTATCTAAAGAATTTATTTTTGTGTATGATGCATTGATAGAAATATTTTCATTTGGTGATAATAAGCCACTAATTGAACCACCCATTTCTGAAAATTGTGATGGGGGTGTATAGCGAGCAATTAATCGTTGAGGACGAATTTGGGCAATAATGGGTTGCCAATTATAAATGCCTTGCATTAAAATTTCTTTTGGAGATGTTCTTAATTCAAAATTTTCTGAACGTTTAAAGGATGCATTTAAACCCCATTTTGATTTTGCAAAGCCTATTGTTGAATATAAAACAGTTCCTGCTAAATTTTTTAAATGGGTATTATAATGCAACGCTTCTTTTGATTTTGTAGCAGCCTCTACATACCAACTAAAATCTCCATAGTTTAATGTATTATAAAAAGTAGTTGCAAGGTTATTATATGTAGGAGCAAAGCGATCTGCCAATGGCATCGAATTAATTGTTGCTACCACATAATCCATACTAGCTTGATCCATGGTTCTGTTGACAAGTCCAATTCCTGGAGTAACATGCGCTTTTTTACCTAAATCGAAATCACCTTCTACATTCGCACCTTTAATAACTGGATTATATCGTTCGAATAATTTTTTGGTTTGCCCGGTAAATCCTTTGGCTGTTAAATTTTTATTGATTTTATATTTTACATGCATTCCAAAAAGTGCATTGTCTATCAATAATCCCCTGTCCTCATACGCTCTAAAAATAATCCCGCTTCCTATTTGGTCATAAATGTGCCCAGCAGTAATTGTCATATTTTTATATTCTTTACTTAAACTAAACATACCAATACCAGCAGCTGTTAATGCAGACGTTGGTTTTTGAAGATTTGAATTATTGAATCCATCAAAACGAACCGTTCCTGTAAACCCATTTCCACTATAACGCAATCCTAACCAACCTTCACCGCCGCTTAAAAGATTATCGTATAAAGGATTTCCTGCAGCTTTAATATTGGTGTCTCGTTGAAAAAAATTCATAGACATCATTAAGTCTCCCGATAAATTTCCTTGTTGTGCAAATATGTTAATTGACAACAACATCACACATGAAAGTAGTAGTTTCTTCATCTAGTATTTTAAAAAGTTATACAAATGTAATTGTTCTAATCGAAAATAGTTAGGAATGCGTTTATCATTCTCAATTTGTAGATTAATGAATGAGAATAAATCGTCTGTTTGAATAATAATAAATTTTATCTTCAGCCATTAATTGTTTTTTAAAAAATAAACGATAGCCGCCCCATTCATCTTTTTCTAATCGGTAATATTCATTTTCATAATTTATCAAACCATTGCTTTCATTCATCCACCAAGTTCCGTTTGTTTTTATTTTCACAAAAATTGTGGTGTCATTTATTCTGTTAACTTCAAAACTATCTTTTTCAGAAACCGAATAATATGAGGCTATTTGGATTATTTTTTTTGAAAGATCCATTCCATATTCTGTTTCTAATGACATTGGCAATCTTGATTTGTCTCTAAACTCATATACATCAGAACAGTAATTAGGAATATTTAATAAAAATATTTTACCGCCTTTTGATTCAGGGAATTTTTGAATAAAATTATAATAAAGCTTAGCACTAGTTCTCCTAGCTTTTACCGAAGGAAATATGAAATATACAAAAACTGTTATGTAAATTAAAAGGATTGGTATTCGTATAATGGGTTTAAAATAAAACACCACAAAAACGAATGCTTGTAAAAGAAATACACTTCCAAAATAAAGATATCTATCATTCTCGATTCTATACAAATACATAAAATAGCTTTCTAAAAAAGGATAGAGAAGCATAATTCCTGAAATAATAAAAAAAGAAAAACAACCAGATTTTTGATTTGTCCTTTTTAAAAACAAACAAAGAAATTGCCAAGAAAATAGTTCCTAAAATGATGCTTGTTTTTTTCCAATGCGTACAAAATTGATAAACAATTTCTCGCGTTTTATATTCCGAAAAATGAACAAATGAAAATAATTTCCCAATTTGTTGAGCAAACGTAGTAGTGAGTTTAGCTACGTTTAAAGAATGGGGTTCGTTATTTCTATTCGGAATCCAACTGCCAAACAATGAATGATAAAAAAATAAATAAATTCCTACAAAGAATATTTGAAACATGGCTATTTTCAATATATAAGGAATTGCTTGTGATTGATTAGTTTGTTGAACTAGCAAAATTAAAAACAGGAGAAAGAAAATAACAGGAAAGAAAAAACTTATTTCTAACGTCAGCAAAGCAAAAATAAATAATGAATGAAAAACTATGATTGATTTTATAGTTGCTCCATTATTCATGAAATCGCAAATCCAATGAATTCCAAATAATAATACAAAAAGAGTAAGTGAATAATGGGAGGTAGCTGCCCATACAATATTTTCGGATTGATATGGCGAAACTAAAAACAAGATAGATCCTACAAATGCAATCCATTGTCCATTTTGTAACGCTAAGGCTGCATACAATTTTTGAAATGCTTTAAAAATAAACGTAGTATTTAATGTATGTAAAAAACTGAATACGATAAACCACCCTAAAGGATTGGTGCCAAATAAAAAGTAAACGATAGCTAAAAATCCAAAGTAGCCATAATAAAAACTTTTCATGCCATAGGAGTTCAAATATCCATTGAAACCCCATTTTTTCAATTCCCACAATCCCGAAATTCCATCATCAATTAGCATCGCTTTATGACCTGGATAGTAAATAGCAAATACAAAAATCCAACTCACTAAAAAGAGGATAATTGGAAAATTTTTAGACAATAAAAAACGTTCGATGAATTTCATTGACGCTAATATACTATTTATTTTACTGACTATATTTCAATTGAAATAGAATGGAAATTATATTGAAGAAAATTTAAATTTTAACTTTTAAAAACTATCTCAAACTCTTGTAGTTGGTTAATCCACACTCTAAAAATTTAGTGTATTCGCTTTCACTTGGTGTAAAACCTCTTGGCGTATTTAAGATTCTGTTGTTCACAGGATCTATTAAAGCATAAAAAGGTTGTGTAGCCGATTTAAAATGACGCAATGATAAATCAAACCATTTATCTCCAACGGTTGTCGCAAATTTTTTGTCTAAAAATGGCGAGGCAAATTGTTCATTTTTAGGCAATTCTATTTGTTCATCAACATACAATGAAGCGATGATGTATTGATCACTCAACAGTTTATTGACAGATGATTTTGTCCAAACATTTTCTTCCATTTTGCGACAATTTACACATGCCCAACCTGTGAAATCAATCATTACTGGTTTATTTTGTTTTTTACCTTCAGCAATAGCATCTTCTAAATACAAATAAACATTGATACCTTTTAAATTGTGTATACGAGCATTGCTTCCTTTTTGTAATTTTTCTTCTTTGTGGAAGAAACTATAAAATTTTGGAGGCGGAAAACCACTTACCAAACTAATATCTTTACCAAAAAAATCGAACGATAAATAGCCAGCAAAAACGATTGAAAAAATAGCCAATCCTTTCATTACAGCAGTGCTTTTAAAGGTTGGATCTTCTTTGAATTTCAATTTTCCTAAAAGATACAAGGCTAATAATATCAATACTACAATCCATAAACCAATAAATAATTCACGTTTTAAGAAACCCCATTGTTTCACTAAATCGGCATTTGATAAAAATTTCAATGCAAATGCTAATTCAATAAAACCAAAAACAACCTTTAATACTGTTAACCAGCCTCCCGATTTTGGCAAGGCTTTCAATAAATTAGGGAACATAGCAAACAATGCAAATGGAACCCCTAAACCGATTCCAAAGCCAGACATGGCCGGTGTAATTAATTTTGAATTGCTAATGTTTCCTAATACCAATCCTAAAATGGGACCCGTGCAAGAGAAAGACACAATTGCCAATGTTAATGCCATAAAGAAAATTCCACCCGCACTGCTGATGCTACTTTTAGCATCTATTTTGCTTGAAACCGAAGATGGTAAACTAATATCATAGTATCCAAATAATGAAAATGCAAAGATGATAAAGATGACAAAGAACACTAAATTCACCCATACATTTGTCGAGAATGAATTCAGAGCATTTCCACCCCATCCTAAAAATAAAAATGGCAAACTCAATAAAAAATAAACTAAAAATATAAAGAAACCATACATGATTCCACGTTGAACTCCTTTCTTTTTATCTCCAGACCCTTTTAAGAAAAAGCTTATCGTCATAGGAATCATAGGCAACGTACATGGGAAAAATAAGGCAGCCAATCCACCTAATAATCCATATAAAAAGGCAGTCCACATGGATAGCTCTTCTTTTTGAATTTCACCACAATCACCCACTGGCGTTCCATAATCACCATAAACTGTGGTCGTTTTTCCAGCGGTGTTTATTTGTGCAATAGCTGTAGTATCAGCGTTTTCATTCGTATTTTTTGTTGTGGTATCTACTGGAGCAGCAGTTGCAACTGCAACGGTATCTACTTTTTTTATTGAGTCTTCCTTACTTGCCAATTTACTTCCTTCGGCAATTGCCATATCAAAAACTACTTTTTCAGTTGTTTCTCTTTCACATGTTTCATGATCACAAGTTTGATAAAATAAAGACGCATTGATTTTATCTAGCTTTTTATATTTAATTTTCTGAATATACTTTACCTCATTTTCAAAATAAAATATGGTTCCAACACCATCTACTTCTTCTGTTATTTTTTTTCCATTTTCTGTAGTTTTTCCAACTAAAGTAATGTTCGAATTTTTTTCAAAAGTTACTTTAGGAGCTATCAACATACCATCTCCTCCGGGATTATAACAATACAAATGCCAACCTTTGTAAATTTTAGCTGTAATAGTCAACACTGCCTCTGTTTCAGAAAGTATTTTTGTATTGGTAGAAAGAGTTACTTTTTTAGGTCCTTGTCCTTGCGCAAATGCAAAAGTGGATAGTAAAACTAAAGAAAAGAAGATTGCTATTTTTTTTAAAATCATAATTTTTTATTTTAATTCTACACTAAAAGGCACGTCTGTAGGTGGTAAACACATTTTTTCGTTGCAACATTGATACGTCAATGTACCTTTCAAAGCAGTGGCTGTATTAGAAATTACGCTGATGGTAAATTGTCCAATTCCTTCAACATAATTGACTTTACCTACAAATTCCATATCCTGGGTGATATGTTTCCCTTCCAATGAAAATGGTTTTGAAATGGTAATATTTTTATTCTCTACAATGGTAATGGCGGTAGGTATTAAGGAGCCATCTCCACCTGGTTCGGTAGTAAAAACATGCCATCCTTTTTCAATGATGGCTGTTGAATAAATTGTATAGGTATTTTCTGATGATTTTTTACATCAAACTTCCATATAACAGGGGTTTGTGTTTGTTGTGCATTGACTGCAAAACTGAATAACATGAAAAAAAGGAAGAGTAGGTTTTTCATATTTTTAGTTTTTAATTATTCAGTAAGCTTCTAAACAAAAGCATCCCATCTTCATTTCCTAAAATAGAGGATGTGGCTCTTTCTGGATGAGGCATCATACCAAAAACGTTTCTTCCTTCGTTGCAAATACCAGCAATGTGGTTAGTAGAACCATTTGGTGTGGCATTTCCAACTTCCCCATTTTCATCACAATATCTAAAAATTACTTGGTTATTTTTTTCAATGCTTGCTAAAGTTGCAGCATCAGCAAAATAACGACCTTCGCCATGTGCAATTGGAATTTTTAATGGTTGTGGTGCAATGTCTTTATTTATAGCAGATGCTTGATTATCATTTTTAATAAAAACATTTTTGCAAATAAATTGTTGATTGTCATTCATCAATAAAGCACCTGGTAATAATCCTGATTCGCACAATATTTGAAACCCATTACAAACTCCCAATACTTTTCCTCCATTTTGCGCATGCTTAATTACACTTTCCATCATAGGGCTAAAACGAGCCAACGCACCACATCTCAAGTAATCACCATAAGAGAATCCTCCTGGTAAAACAATACAATCATCTTTTGTAAAAGCAGACAAATCATGGTCTTTGTGCCATAACATAATTACTTCTTGACCTAAATCGTGGCGCAATGCATGTTCCATGTCTCTATCACAGTTAGATCCTGGGAAAACTACTATTCCAAATTTCATTTTATAATATATATTTTAGTTGCATAATCCATTGGATGGAAAATAGCAGGATTAATAAAAAATAGAAGGTAAAGGTATTAAATTTTTCTTTATTGTTTTGTAACGATTGTGACAATATAATGCTAAAGGGGGTTATAGCCATTAGCCATGTGAGCGATGGAAACCTCACAGAAAACAAACCTACAATGGATGCAAATACAAAGTAGAAGCCGATGCAATTCCACTTTTTACGGACTCCTGTGGTATTTTTATTTTGAAATTGATTCACTAAAAATAAACCATAAACCAACATAATCACCGTAATAACACTCAAAGTAATAAAAATTGGAGTAGCAATGATTTTTGTAGGGAAATGCATTCTAAAATAAAGGTGTTTTGTATAATTATGCCACTTTCCAATTAAAAACAAATACAAAGCACCAATATAAAATGGCGTAATTACACCAAATATATACGCTAAAAATTCTTGCCATTTAAAGGACCTAATCATTAATATGAGCAGAATAAACAAAATAAATAAAAGGATGCTGGGAAAATAAAATAATGTAGCGAACCCTAAAAACAGACCTGCATTAAAAAATATTTTTTGCGGAGAATATATATTGTAAGCACTTAAAACATTCGCAAAGGCTAAAAAAATAAAAACGTTGGCAAAAAAAACTGTTGAAAAAATGCTAAAACTTGGCAAAAAAGAGCTGTAAAGGATAATTGCAAAACCAGGAATGAAGCTTTTGCGTGCAAAAATTTTTTCTCGGTTAATGATAAAATTAAAATAAACTGCAAATACTATAAAAAGGATGGTTGATAAACCAATATATAAACTTGGATGTGCAATATAAAAATTATACAACCCTTTCCACTGAAAGAAAAAACCTTCCTGAAAACCTTCAATCGTTTCAACTTTAGGGGGATGTAAAATATATTTTAGCCTCATTATAAAGCTCATTACAACTAATACAATAGCCGTAGAAATATCGTTTCGTTTAAATATACTTAGCAAATTTATTTTTTATGCGTAGCAAAGATAAGTTTTAGAAATTCTAGTAAGAATTAATTATGAAAAAACTAATCATATTTTTACAGTTAAGGTATGCTGACAATAAAACTTATGAATATATTCGCAGAAATGGATAATGTCTCAAAAATCTAATAACCAATCAACAAAAAACACAAATTATTTTTTGAAATACACGGCAACATAAGTTCATTGGCTGAAATCTGTTTGGTTGAACGTGGCATTACATTCCAATCATCTATTTCTTTAGTCGTTTGTATTTCTTTAATTGATAGAACTCCTTTGTTATTGGCATAACAAGCCATCAATCGCCTGTTTTTAGTATTCATATCATTAAAAATATAAACTTTACCCAACTTATTTTCTAGTAACCCAAACGATGAATAAATGCCACCGTCGTCCTGAGTTTGCTGATCTTTTAACAAAGTTTGGCTCCAAGCTAATGTTCCATCTGTTTTAAGATTAAAAATAATAACCTCATCATAATTATATTCTTGAACCGTTCTGGTTATTTCTTGCATGGTATTCATGCCTAAGGTAAGAACGGGTCCAGATGAAATTGTTCGGGTAATTTGAGAAAATTTTTCAGCAATCAGCTCAATACCTCCTTCTTTTTTTAATGAAATGGCTCTCATTTGTAAATTACGAAAATCCGAAATGCCGTTTTGAAGTTGAAGAGCCAATGCAGTGAAATGAACTGTGCTTTGCGTTTTATTTTCATCTACAGTCAAATAAAATATGCCTTTAGGTAACGAAAACTTATTATCAGAAAAAAATCCGCTTACATAAAGTTGATTATTTTTATTATCGATTATTAATTGTAGATCTGAAACCGCATGATTGTTTAAATTAGTTTGTACGATAGTAAAGGCAGATTGACTTTGAGTTGCGATCAATACATTCAATTCTTCCACCGAACCTTTATTGGGATTTCGATTGCTTGAAGTAAGATATATCGTTCCATTATTACTGATTGCCTGTTCGTTTAAAAAATAAAAATTGTCTTGTGCAATGGTTTGAGAAATATTAGTTTCTATAGCCAATTCTTTATTAACTACAACAGCTTGTAACTCCCACTGATTATTACTTTCAGAATAATTATAAATTAAATGTTTTTGTTTGTCCTCACTATGAGCAAATTTAAATTCTGTTCGCTCTTTTAAAAAAGCGGACGTCGTTTCTAATAATGAAATCGGTGATGAAAAAGTGGTGTCTTCTTGTAATTTACTAGCGAACAGGTTAATTTTTTTAGCTGATTTTTGTTCAAAAAAAACCAATAAACCATCTTTACTGCTCATAAAATGTATATTGGCACTTGCTTTTTTTATGAATGGGAGTTCTATCCTTTTTTCAAATTCCATATTCGAATTATAGAATACAACTTCTGCTTTTTGATTTGCATTGATATATACCGCATTCAAATTTTTATATTTCCCAATAATAGCAAAATCATCATTTCTGAAACTGATTTCTGTTTTCTCACTTAAGACTGTTTTTTGCGCAAAATTTGCATAGCCCGTAAAAACGATAAGTACTATCAATAATATCTTTTTCATGCAATACATTCGCAACGTAATTTGCACAAAAATACTTAATTTTTATCATGAAAATATTAATAGCAGGTGGTTCCGGTTTTATAGGTAAACAACTTTGTAATTTACTAGAAAAAGATCAACACGAAGTATTCATTTTATCTACGCAAAAAATATTGTGTGAAACCAAAAAGAATTTCATTTACTGGAATCCTAAAGAGAAATTGATTGACCCCGCATTTTCATTAAAAAACTGTACCATTATTAATTTAGCAGGTGCGGGTGTTGCCGATAAACGTTGGTCTTCTGAACGGAAAAAAGAAATCATTGACAGTCGGATTGATAGTTTGCAAACTTTATTTAATGCCATTGAAAAAAAGCAAATTGAATCCAATCATTTAGTGTCGGCATCGGCTATTGGATTTTATGGCGAAGCAAATAAAATATTCACAGAAGAAGATAAGAGTGATGGAAGTTTTTTATCGAGTACATGCCAGCAATGGGAACAGGAAGCCATGAAATTTGAACAATTAAATTGCATCGTTTCTATTGCCAGAGTGGGCATTGTTTTAGGCAAAGAAGGGGGTGCTTTAAAAGAGTTTTTAAAACCATTGCAAATGGGTATTGCAGGTATTCCTGCCTCTGGAAAACAAATTTATAGCTGGATACACATAACCGATGTGGCACGAATTTTTTATTTTTTAGCAAACGAAAAAAAGGCAGGTATTTTTAATGCGGTTGCTCCAAATCCTTGCGCCATCAACGAAATTTTTACAGCTCTTAAAAAATACAAACGAACATTTTTAACTGCTCATTCGCCCGAATTTGTTTTGAAAATAATGTTAGGAGAAATGAGTATTGAAGTGCTGAAAAGCTGTAAAGTCAGCAGCCTAAAAATTGAGCAAGCAGGATTTTCATTTTTACACAATGACATTGAAGATTGCGTGAAAAGCTTTTTTTAACAAAAAGTTAAAAAACTTAACATCATCACAAATCTCAATGTCTCATTTCTATATCTTTGTAACATGCAACGACTCAAAACACGTGAAGTAAAAATTGGCAATCTTATTATTGGTGGAAACAACCCAGTTCGTATTCAAAC
>Ga0304730_1001683_pt1 | contig 16448 bp, 12 predicted proteins | sample M_130628_MF_Meta_FD_190474 | JGI IMG/M metagenome (GOLD analysis project Ga0304730, IMG submission 190474) | Freshwater microbial communities from Lake Montjoie, Canada to study carbon cycling - M_130628_MF_MetaG (v2) (version 2) | ecosystem: Environmental > Aquatic > Freshwater > Lake | place...
GGCTGCCGCTGCCCGACACGTACTGCGCCGACCGCATGGCGTAGCCGACTTCGATGGGGAGAAACACGTCGGTCTGGTTGCCGACCACCTTCACCGGCTCGCTGAAGTTGACCTTGAAGGTCAGCGGCTGGCCCGTGCCATAGGTGCCGGCTGCCGGCAGGGCGACGGAGCGGACCACGGGTGCGATCGTGTCGGGCAGGCCCGGCATGACGGCCAAGGCCAGCCGTGCCTCGAGAGACTCGAGCTTCAGGGCACGCTCGCGATCGATCTTCCGCCGCCGCGCGGCCTCGCGGGAACGGCGGGAGGGGAGACCTGAATTGCGGAAGAAACGAACCATAACGGAGCCCTTCGGGTCGGTGCAGTGCAGCAGCGGCGGCGCATGCCACATCCCGGGTTTATCCAGCCTCTACAGGCGTCGCCATACCCCGAGGCATACCCCGACCTAGAAAATGACGCTTTCGGCTCGGCCATGAGCCAATCCGACGGGTAAAGGGCTGTATGCGGGAATACCCGGGACTCATCGGCTATGAGAACACTCGGTACGATGCCCGTACTGGAGAAGCCCTTCCTGCGCGGTATCCCACCAATGGTGATTGAAGCGATGATTCGAGTTGCCGTCGTGGAGGATGACCCGCGCATCCGGGCTGCGATCGTGGCTCGCTGCCAACGGCAGAGCGGCTTCAAGGCCGTTGGCGACTGGGAGTCGGCCGACGACGCTGCCAAGCAGGCCGACTGGCGGGGCATCGACGTGCTCATCGTCGATCTCGAGCTTCCCGGCAGCCTTTCGGCGATCGGCTTGATCGGCCGCGCCCGCGAGAGGAACCGCCACATCCTCCCGATCGTCCATACGATTCACGACGCGCGGGATGCGCTGTTTGCCGCGATCCACGCCGGTGCCGTCGGCTACGTGCTCAAGGGGGAGTCGCTCGACACGCTCGTCGACGGTGTTCTCGATGCCGTTGAAGGGCGGGCGCCGATCAGCCCGGCCGTGGCCCGCTACCTCGTCGAGGCGTTTCGGACGGAGGTGCCCGCCGGTGTCATCAAGCCACTGACCGACAGGGAAACCGAACTGCTCAGGGCACTCGCCGCCGGACTCACCTACGCCGACGTGGCCGACCGGATGGGCATCAGCCGGCACACGGTCCACTCTCACGCCAAGAAAATCTACGACAAACTCCATGCCCGCGGCTGCGCCCAAGCGATCCGCAAGGCGACGCTCAGCGGCCTGCTCGATCCGCCGGCGGAATAGGCGACGCCGCATCGAAGTCGGAGCCGACGAGCGAAAGCGGCAGCGGCACGACGATGCAGACGCTCGCCCCGCGGAAGGAGGACCCTGACGGGCGGCCGAGCCGCAGCCTGCCGCCGCACGACCGCACCCGTCGCTCCATGCCGACGAGCCCATGGCGGCCGCCTCCCGCCGAGCCCGGCAGGCCGTCTGGAAAGCCGACGCCGTCGTCGCGCACGCGAACGCCGACCGCACCCGGCCGGAATCGGATCGAGATCACGCAGCGGTTCGCCCGTGAATGCTTCGCGACATTGGCAACCGCCTCGCGGACGGCTCGGCCGAGCGAGAGCGCCGCGGCGGCGTTGGCTATGGAGGCGACGGGCGGCACGCCCGCCACCCGCCAGACGACCGCGATGCCCCGGACTCCGAGGGTCTGCTCCGAGTGGGTCCGGAGGTCGTGCATCCAGTCGGTCCAGCGGATCTGCCCCTCGTCGACCGCATTCATGAGACGGCGCAACTCGCGGACGCCCTCGACGGCGGCGTGCTTGAGCTGCTCGAGCGCCTCCGTGTCGGCCGTGCCTCGGGATTCGAGCAGGTTCACGAGATGGGTCACGTTCACCGTCGCGGCGCCGACGCCATCGTGGAGGTCGTGCACGAAGTCTTTGCGTTGCCGTTGCTCCCGCACCACGAACAGCTGCCGCTCGGCGAGCCGCAGCGATTCCTCGGCCTGCAGTAACGCGGTCGCACTCTCGCGGACAGAGAGAATCTGTCGCTGGTTGATCATCAGGATCACGCCGAAGGTGAAACTGACGACCCAGAAGATGGTGCCGAGAAAGACGATCACCTGCGGCAGCTCGCGGGCGAACATGGTGGTCGGGCCGTCGCCTGCCGCCATGAGCACCGAGCGGAGGACCACCACGGCCGCGTAGGCCAGCATCACGCCGCCGGTAAACCGCGACGACACGAGCAGCCCGGCATTCCGTTCGTGAAAGAGTTCGTTCGCGGCGGCCACGAGCCACACGACGTACATTGCCGCCGTGCAGGCGATGCGGGCCGTGGGCTGGGGATCGACGAGCAGGTACCATGCGTGCACGCCCAGGATGACGGGCGTCGCGAGCACAGGGATGCGGAACCGGGGCCGCCGGCCGACGAACACGGCCGCGCCAACCGCCGTGCACGCCAAGGCGGCTGTCACGGCCAGGAAGCCGGCGGCATAGAGGACCGGATGCTCGCCGACGATCCGCCGGGACACGAGGACAAGCATCGAGCCGGCGAAGGCGAGGCTGCTCCAGGCCCACAAGCGCACGCCCCGCATCTCGGGATTGAGCCGTGCCAGGACGACGAACGCGAGCACCTGCAGGCCGGCGATGACGGCCGAAATCAAGGCGAGTGTGGCTGGGTCGAGAATCATGACTGAGGGTTGATCGCCTCGGAAGGAGGATCATATTCTATAGCAACGCTTGACCCGCTGGATCAGCTCCCACCGCGAGTTCGAGGCAGTATGCCGACGCCAAACGCGCAAAGACGTTTCGAACCGGGATTTACGCTGGTCGAGGTTCTCGCGGTGACCGCGGTCGTGGCGGCGGTCGTGGGGCTCGCGGTGCCGGCGGTGCAGTCGTCCCGAGAATCCGCCCGTCGCCTGGCCTGCGGCAACAACCTGCGTCAGATTGGGCTCGGCCTGAACGCCCACGAATCGGTCCACCGGTTTGTGCCAGCGTGGCGCAAAGAGTTTTCCTGGGCGGAGTATCCCAAGGACCCGCCCAACCCGAACTTCTCGGTCGTGAACGCGGGCCGCACGACGCTCGGTCCGCTTGGCCAACTCCTGCCCTTCGTCGAAGAGGGGAAAATCGCCTCGCTCTTCGATATGACCCGCGGACTGGCCGACCCCATCAACCTGCCGCCGCCGTTTCCTGCAGGACGAAACTCACCTGCGTGCTTTTCCCCCGTGCCGCTCTTCGTCTGCCCATCCACGCCCTCTGGCATCCCTTCCGACTATGGCAGCGTGTACACGGTAATCGGCTACCCACCGAATACCCCGCTCGTGCTGCCGAGAACCGACTACGCGCCGCTGCGTGGACTTCATCCGAGCCTGGCCGCATGCGCCGGTCTCCCACCCGACTTTACGCACAACGCGATGCTCGGCACGACCGACTTCGTGAACAAGCGGACGGTGAGGTTTCGCGAGATCACCGACGGGCTGTCGCGGACGCTGGCGTTTGTCGAAGAGGCCGGCCGACAGCGAAGGTTTTTCATGGGCCGACCCCTGGGTGATTCCGCCCCCGGCGGGGCCACCATTCTCAATGCGTTCTACGGTGACTGGAACACTGCCCGTCATGCCCGCGGCCTGAGTGGCGAGTCGGAGGCAGACCCGCAGCAGGCCGGCTGCTCGGTCGTGAACGTGCTCAACGACGACAACCCCTACGCATTCCATCCTCGTGGCGTCGGGGCGGTGATGGGAGACGGCAGTGTGACGTTCATGCCGAACGAGATCGACGCCACCGTTTTCGCCGCGCTCGTCAGCCGCGACGGCTCGGAGTCCATCGCGGCGCCATGACCGGCGGCGGCGTGGCTCCCGGTTCGCACAACGTGTCCGCCACGGACGGAAAGGAGGCGCGATGAGCGCCGGCAAATTCTCTCCGACGGCGAGGAATCTCGCGATCCTCGGCCTGGCCTTCGGACTCTGCGTTCTCCTCGTCGTTCTCCCCCCGCCCACCTCCCTCGCGGACACGATCCGCACCGCTGTCGATCCGGGCACGGGCAGACCGAGCTACGCAGCCGCCTACCAGGGCGGCGAGGCCGCCATGGCCGCCCTCGGCGTCCTGGCCTTCTGCCTCGTCCTCTGGGTGACCGAAGCCCTCCCGTTCCACATCACGGGCCTCGTCTCCCTCGCCCTCCTGACCTTTCTCAGGGTGGGACCGTACAAGGAGATCATCTCGACGGGCTTCGGCAACGACATCGTGGTCTTCTTCATCGGAGTCCTCGTTCTCGGCGCCTTCATCACGAAGTCGGGCCTCGGCAAGCGCATCTCGGCGGTCATCCTCTCCGTCACCGGAAACGACACGAGACTCATCGTCCTCGGCTTCCTCGTGACGGGAACTCTCCTCTCCATGTGGATCACCGACATGGCGGTGGCCGCCATGCTCATGCCCCTCGCCCGCGCCATCCTCCGCGAAGAGGGGGTCGTGCCGATGAAGTCCAACTTCGGCAAGGCCCTCATGATCTCGGTGGCCTGGGGCGCCCTCATCGGCGGCATCGCGACGCCGGCAGGCTGCGGCTCCAACCCCATCGCCCTCCAGTTTCTCTCCTCGATGGCGGGGATTCACCTCTCCTTCCTCGATTGGATGGCCTACGGCGTGCCCTCGGCCCTCCTCATGGTGCTGCCCGCCTGGGCGATCCTTCTCGCCTTCTTCCCTCCAGAGATCAACCGCCTCAAGGTCTCCAAGGAGGACCTGCGTCGCGAACTCCAGGACATGCCCCCGATGAGCCGCGAGGAGGGAATCACCCTCGCCATCTTCGTCCTCACCGTCCTCGTTTGGGTCTTCACGCCCCTTCTTCAGGGCCCCCTCGGCATGGTGATCGAGATCTCTTTACCGGCCCTCCTCGCGGCCTGCCTCTTCTTCCTCCCCGGCATGAGCCGGACAAAGTGGAAGGAGATCGAGGCCGAGGTCGACTGGGCGGGCATCCTTCTCATCGTCTCTGGCCTTTCCCTCGGCCAATACCTCTACAAAACCGGCGCCGCCGAGTGGCTCGCGGTCTCCCTGCTCGGCCGGGTCGGCGACGTCCCCCTTTTCGTCCAGATCTTCCTGGTGACCCTCGCGGTCTGCCTCCTCAAGGTCGTGTTCTCCTCGAACACCGTGACCGCGACCATCCTCATTCCTCTCGTCATCGAACTCGGGAAGGCCACGGGCATGGACGTCACCGCGATCACGCTGGCGGCCGGCCTCACCTCGAGCCTGGCCTTCATTTTGGTCACGACGACGCCGACCAACATCATCCCGTTCAACGCCGGCTACTTCAGCATCAAGGACATGGCCAAGGCCGGCCTCGCCATGACGATCGTGGCCTCCCTCGTGGTCGCCCTGGTCTTCATGGTCGTCGGCGGCCTGCGCGGGGAGTTCCCAGCGGCGTCGCGGGGGGTGTCTTCGATCGGGGCCGCGCCTCACGGCGACGTCAACGCGTCGGTTCGAGCACCGATGCGTGGGCGCTGACGCAACGCCAGGCCCCATCCATGAGCACCCACACGTTGGTGAACCGCGACCGTCGGTCGTAGGGCTTGCCATCCCCGTCATTGCCGGCTTCGTCGTAGTCGCCGATGTCGACCGCCACCGTGCCGCCGCCATACACCCTCACGTCGATCGAGCTGAGCTCGGAGCGGGTGGGCTGCCCCTTGCCCGTCTTGATCGCAGCGATGCCGTCTGCCTTGCTGAATCGCTCGCCCGAAGCCGCGACATCCACGAAGTCCGGAGCCCAGATTCGTTCGAGGATCGCGGCATCTTTCTTGAGGATCGCAGTTGCCCACTGCATCGATAGCTCCTTGATGCTCGCCTCGATGGCAGCTTCTTGAGCCGAGGTCACGGTCCCAGCCGTCTGGGCGTGGGCGACGGGACAAACGGCAGCAGCAACCGACGCCAGCACGAGAACGAAGAGAAACATCAGTGAACGCACCATGGACTGAGATGCCTTTCTCGAGGGAAGACCGTTGAAATCAACCGAGTTGTAACGACGCCGCGGCTCCGTCGGCAAGGTGCCGGTAGCGGGGCATGCCCTTGAAGGAGGCCCACAGATCCAAGCTCCTCGAGATGACCTCCGGTCCGTTGTCGACGCCCCGATCAAGGTGAACCTCGGTTGCGGCCGCGAGGCACCTTTCCGAGCATGATCCAACGGTCGGCATTCAGGCACGCTGCAGCAACTCGACGGCTTTCACATCGATCAGGCTGCGGTCGACGACGCGATCCTCTTCGGGATAGGTGATCACCACCTTCGACTTCGTGATCGCCACGCACTCTGGATGCAGGATCTCATGGGACTCGCCGTTCGAGAGACGAATGACGAAGGGCTCGAACGGTTCACGTCGAATAAACTCGCGAATCGTCTCCATCGTCATGGCGACCTCCTTCTAAAATGAACATCTGTTCATGCTACCGAAGCCGCCGGAGGTCGTCAACCGCTTGGGCTGCTGGTTGGGCGTGACATTGGATACCGGCCCGCGGGCGACAGAGCGTGATCCGGACGCTTGATACCACGCCCAATGATATGCTCCTCCGGGGCGATGGCTCGCGAAATGTTTCACGCTCCGCGTCGCTCGGTTTTTGCTTTCGCAAAGGATTCGTGCCATGAATATGCGTGCCGCCATGCTCGAGGATTTTTCCGGCACCGCGGGGATTCGCGTCGTCGAGATCCCCGTCCCGACGCCCCGCCGCGGCGAGATCCTCGTCAGGGTGATCTGTTCGCCGGTGAACCCGTCCGACGTCCTGTACTGCTCTGGGAAATACAGTTCTCCGCCGAGGCTCCCGGTGGTTCCCGGATTCGAAGGATGCGGCAACGTCGTCTCGTCGGGAGGCGGTTGGCTGGCCAATCGCCTCGTCGGCAGGCGGGTGGCCGGGGCCGTGCAGTCTGGTCAAGGCTTCTGGGCCGAGTACGTCGTCTTGAAGGCCGTGGAGGCCTTGCCGATGCCCGATGAAGTGAGCAACGAATCGGCCGCCTCCGCCTTCATCAACCCGCTGACTGCTTTGGGCCTCGCCCGGCCCGTGATCAAGGGACACCATCGGGCGATGATTCACACCGCCGGGGCCTCCCAGCTCGGCCGGATGCTGATCCGTCTGAGCAATCGCCATGCTTTCCCGCTCATCAACATCGTGCATCGCGAGGCTCTCGTCGCCGAGCTGAAGGCTGATGGTGCCAAGCATGTGCTCGACAGTAGTCGGGCCGACTTCCAGGAATCGCTCACGAGCCTGGCCCGAGACCTCAAGGCCACGTGGGCCGCCGACGCCGTAGCCGGGAGTATGACGGGCATCCTGGCCGCGTGCATGCCCTCCGGCAGCACGATCGCGGTCTACGGCGTGCTGTCCGGGAGCGAATCGACGGCCAATCCGGGCGACCTGATCTTCCGTGGTCAGAGCGTTACCGGCTACTGGGTATCCCGGGAGTTTCAGGATCGCAGTCCACTCGGGCTTCTGCGCACCGCGCGGTTTCTGCGGAGTGGCCGTCGGCTGCTCACCACCGACCTGCAATCCAAGGCCCAGGCACACGTGTCGCTTGAAGACATCGCCACGAGCCTGCCGAAGCTGCTGCAGTCCACGAGCAAAGGGAAGATTTACATCCGTCCCGGCGGTTGACTCTCTCCGACCGTATCCCCGCCGCCGTTGTCGTCGAATGCCCGAGGCACAGCGCGACCGGCCGAATCCGAAGCGGAGGATGCCGCAGGCGAGGCATGACCGCAGTTCCCCTTCGATGTGCGGCGAGGACGGCTGCTCGGCGACCGCCCGATTTTCGAACCAGCTTTCGAGGTGCTCTGCGACGATCTTCTAGAGCGGCGTTCGCTCCGGCTGGCGTTGCTCGTAGCGGCGGGAACTCGTCGTGCCGCAGTGCCCATCGGCGGAAGCTGTTCCTGTCGTAGCGATCCTGCGAGCACCGGCTGTGGCGAATGGTCCGGTCGTGCGGGCGATGCCTGCAGACAGTCCGGCAACCGGCTGCCATCAGCCGATCCAATCCGCTCAGGGGACCGGGGTGGCTGATCGGCTCGATGGCAGCCGACGCCTGGCGGACAGAGGAGGATCGACCATGCGGTTCACTGGCGGGCTGCTTGTGGCAGCTCTTGTCGCGGCGATCGCGGGGCAGGCGGCGACCGCCCGCGAGCTGGGCACACCGATCGATCTGTCGAGCTTCGGCGATATCGAGCAGGAGTCTTCGTCCGTCGAAAGCGACATCCCGCTCACGGAGGTGGCCCGGCAGTTCGGCACAACGCCGCGCCGGTTTTACCTCTCGGGCATGATCGGCCCATCGTTCGCAAACGTCACCAGCCCGGACGACTCGACGTTAGCGAGTTCCGAAACGCTCTTCAATGCAGGCGGCGCACTCGGCGTCGCGTTCGAGCGGGAGCATGGCCGGCTACGACTCGAGGTCGAGGGCATGGGCCGCAGCACCTACGACGCCCCCTTCGCGTCTCCTCTGAGGCCCGACGCCGCCACGGTGCTCACCAACAACTGGTCGGTGATGCAAAACTTCTGGCGCGACCTGATGATCACCGACCGGTTCGGTATATACGGTGGTGGCGGCATCGGTGCGGGAGGCTACGTTTTCGGCCAGACGGTCGCAGGCGAGACCGGATATACCACTCCGGCCGCCAACTTCGCCTGGCAGGCCGGCGGCGGCCTGCTCTGGCAACTGAGTGATCGGCTCACGTTCGACGTGGGCTACCGCTACTTCCACATCAACACGATCCAGCAGGCCGACTACGTCGTTCCCAACCAGTTCGCTGCCAGCGAGCTGATGTTCTCGCTGCGGCTCTACGAGCCGTTCCGCAATTGGCGGCGATAAGACTCGCAGAGTCGCCGGTGACACGCCCCCCTGAGACGGCATCACTTCAAGAGAGAGAATCTCGAAGTGGGGAGAGGCCAGACTGTCGCGGAGGCGGTCAAGGCTGGCTGTCGTGGGCGCTCACTGTTGGACGGCACAAACCACACTGAGAAACTGGGCTCGTTAACGGAACCAGGTCACACGCGCCAGTTTGATCGTCACCTGAGCCGTGACGGCTGAGCACTGCGCTCCGTCCCAGGCCTTCGCCCCAAACGCAGGTCGGTTGCCAGAGACACCGGCAGGAGGCACCCAGCGGATCTTGTCGCCGACCGACACGGATCGTTGCGGGAGCGGCGCATTGACGAGCGTTGACACCGTCACCCACGCGGGAAAGTTCGCCTTAGCGGGACGCCCGAAATCCGCGGTCCTAACACTGGCGTTATTGATGGGGTTGGTCAGGTAGCTCCACATACTTCATAGCATCATCGGGCAATTCGTAAGAGCTCTGGATGATTTCAAGTTCTTCATTGACGAGGTCTGGGCTGATAATGCCCGGAAGAATCTGTACTGCAAAGATTTCCTGCAGTGCATCTTGAAACTTCACAAAGGCGACAACCTGCCCTGTTTGGATATTGACAACCCACACGCCGCTGTTGCGTTCAATGTTCTGCTCGGTGATGGGTATGCCACTGAACACTGCGGTTTCCCTCACCTGGGATAGCCCGATGAAAGCAAGGGGACCAAAAAACTCCAAGCCCCGCGTGAAGCCAGGAAGAGTGACGATAGCCTCGGGCTTGCCTGTTTTAAGATCCACAACAGAGAGAGTGCCTTTGCCAGATTCGAGCACCCAGAGTTGCCCGTTGTGCCAGCGGGGCGAGTGCGGCATGGAAAGATTGCGCGTGATGATTTCGCCGGTGGGCACATCCATCACGATACCACCATTTTTTTTATTCGCTCGCCAACCCGTTGGTGTATTTGTCTCGCCAAAGGCGGTAACAAATTGTGGCTTGCCATCAACCATGCCTACGCCATTGAGATGGCAGCGATCATTCGGGGAATAGCCGGTGATGAAGGGCGGTTTCCAACGGGGCACGAAGCTATTGACCTGATCCAAGGTGCACAAGCATGAAAACCGGGTGTTCACAACCCACAGTTCATTGTTTTCGCCATACGCCATTTCGTGGACAAGGATGTCGCCTGTGGTGTGCGAATCGCGGGGCATATAACAGGCATCGACCTGGCCAATGGGTTCGCGTTTTTGTGCAACTGCCGGCATGTTGCGGAAGTGGGAAATATGCCCTGGTGTGCCAATGGAGAGAATCTGATGGTTGGCCGCCAGGCCCATCGGTGAATCAAATGCCCGGAAGTGGGTGTTGAGCTTGCCATCTTGCGGTCTGAGAAAAACCAACTTCCCGGCTTGATACGTGGTTACCGCAAGGGAAGAGCGCATCTCGGCCAATATGTGCGGGAAGTTTTCGGTATGCACGCTTCGCAGAGGTGGAAGTGCATGAGCTTCGCCTTCTGGCGTAGCGTCGGGTTTATTTCCCCTTTGTTGATTGGCGGTCAAGCAAGCCCCCTTATGGATAAGTCAAAGCGAATACGGGCTCGCGCACTACCGCAATTCACCAACCCCCGGCGCGATCTGCTGGTACTTTCGCAGATGCGGTATGCTGCGATCCATCCATTCGGCCTCAGCCCGCTCGATCACGTCGACGTGGCCAGTTCCCCGGTCGAGCACTGAGAAACTCGGCTCATTAGCGGAACCATGTCACACGCCCCAGTTTGATCGTCACCTGAGCCGTGACGGCTGAGTACTGGGATCCGTCCCACGCCCTCGCCTTGAACGCAAGTCTGTTGCCAGAAACACCGGCAGGAGGCAGCCAGCGGATCTTGTCGCCGACCGACACGGATCGTTGCGCGAGCGGCGCATTGACGGCCGTGGACACCGTCACCCACGCCGTTCCGCTCCACTTCTGTACCGCTCCAGATTGAACCGTCTGGATCACGATCGACACTCCGTTGGCCACCTTGAGTGCCGCCCGCAGCGTAGCGTAGGTCATGACATAGGGGGTGCCTACCTTGCCGCCTTTGAGGGTCGCGGCTGGACTTATCGTCGGCCTATTCGCCGGATTCAAAGACGTTGCAGTCACCTCGGCAGAGCCGTTCGCGTAGCCAGCTCGGGTGGTGGTGATCGTTGCGGTTGATGAAGTGTTGGCTGCCACTCCGCTCACGGTGACAAGACCCGTGTTGGATATCGCAACGGTGCCACCAGCGGTGGCGGTTCCACCATACGTAAAGGCCCCGTTGTAGTTGCTGATCTGCACGGTGAAGCCATCTGCTGTTGCGGTCGGCGTGCCAAAGGCTGGCGTGTTAGCAACATCTACGACTGTGGCAGTCTGTCCTGTGAACGCTATGCTATTGACGAGTACGCTCACGCTGGAGACATCAGACTTATTATTTGCAGTGATGATGTCGAGTCTGCCGTCGCCGTTCACATCGCCCAAGGCCACGCCGCGTGGATGCCTTTCTGTCGCGAAGGCGGTTTCTGCTGCAAAAGTGCCGTCGCCATTGCCCAACAGCACACTCGTTGTGTCGCGTGAAAGGTTCACGGTGACAATGTCGAGCCTGCCATCGCCATTCACATCGCCCAAGGTCACGGAGTATGGACTACCGTCCGTGGCGAAGGTCGCTTGAGCTGCAAAAGTGCCATCGCCCTCACCCAACAGAACGCTGACGTTCTTGGAGCTGGAGCCATAAGTCGCGGCGATAATGTCGAGATTACCATCGCCATTCACATCGCCCACAGTCACGGACTGTGGATAAGATCCCACGCCGAAGCTGGCTTGAGTTCCAAACGTGCCATCGCCATTGCCCAGCAGCACGCTCGCACTATTGCCGTAATAATTCGCGGTGATGATATCGAGCCTGCCATCGCCGTTCACATCGCCCAAGGCCACGCTGCGTGGATTTGCTCCCGTGTAGAACGTAGATGCAGCTGCAAAAGTGCCGTCGCCATTGCTCAAGAGCACGCTCGCGCTGCTGGAACCATAATTCCCGGTGACGATATCGGGTCTGCCATCGCCGTTCACATCGCCCAAAGCCACGCCGCGTGGATTCAGTCCACTCGATCCCGTGGTGAACGTTTGCTGGCCTTGGAAAGTGCCATTGCCATTGCCCAGGAGCACGCTCACGTTGCTGTCGCTTCGATTCGCGGTGACGATGTCGAGCCTGCCATCGCCGTTCACATCGCCCAGGGTCACGGAATACGGACCGCTACCCGTCGCAAAGCTGGCTGGATCCCCAAAGGCGCCACTGCCGTTCCCTAACATCACTAAAACGCTGGCGCCACTCGAACCCCTGTTCGTGGTGATGATATCGAGTTTACCATCGCCGTTCACATCGCCCGAGGTTACGGCGCGAAGATACGTAGAAGACCCCGTGGAGAAGGCTTGCTGGGGCGAGAAAGCAGCAGTAGGGGCGCTCCCACCGGTGCCCAAGAGCACGCTCGCGTTATCAGAGTTGTAATTCGCGGCAACGATATCAAGTCTGCCATCGCCGTTCACATCGCCCAAGGTCGCAGATCGTGAATTCGTTCCCGTGGCGAAGGTGGCTGCAGCTTGAAAGGTGCCATTGCCATTGCCCAAGAGCACGCTGGCATTGGTGGTCCCAAAATTGGCGGTCATGATGTCGAGCCGGCCGTCGCCGTTCACATCGCCCAGGGTCAAGGAGCGGGGATTCGTTCCCGCGTCGAACATTTGCTGGCTTTTAAAGGTGCCATTGCCATTGCCAATGAGCACGGCAACGGCGGTGTTCGTATTTGCCGTTACGATGTCCAGCTTCCCATCGCCGTTCAAATCGCCCAAGGCCACGGCGAATTGATTACCACCTGCTGGGAAAAACTGGGACGCTTGGAAGGTGCCATCGCCATTGCCCAGAAGCACATTGACGCCGTTAGCGCTCCTATTCGCGGTGACAATATCAAGTTTCCCATCGCCATTCACATCGCCTAAGCTCACGGAGTATGCCCCACCCGCATTTTGCGTGCCGAATGTACCTTGAGTTGCAAAGGTCCCATTGCCGGTGCCCAGCAGCACGCTGACGTTATTGGAGCCTTGATTGGCGGCGATGATATCGAGTGTTCCATCGCCGTTCACATCGCCCAAGGCCACGGAGCGTGGACTCGTTCCCGTGGCGACCGTGGTTTGAGCTGCGAAGGATCCATCGCCCTTACCCAAGAGCACACTGGCGTTATTAGAGCCTTTATTTGCGGTAATGATGTCAAGTGACCCGTCACCGTTCACATCGCCCAACTTTACGGCGAATGGCTGAGTTCCCGTGGCAAAGGTTTGCTGGCCTTGAAAACCACCAGTCCCATCGCCCAGAAGCACGCTGACGTTGGCGGAGTTAAAATTTGCCGTAATCATGTCGAGCTTACCGTCGCCATTCACATCGCCCAAAGTCACGGAGGCGGGCTTGGATCCCGTGGCGAAGGTGGCTTGCGTTGCAAACGACGGCAAGGCGCTAATGGTCGCCAAGTTTGCGAGGCTCAGACCAAGGGTGCCGGCACCAGTGATCCCGGTAACATTTACGGTGTACTTTGCCTCTGAACCAGTTACGGAGGAGATGGTTCCGTTGGCCACCGTTCCAGTCGCAATCAAATTGAAGTCGGCAGCATCCACCCCGGTCACAGATTGATTGAAAGTCACCGTGAACGAAGCGGACTCGGAGACACTACCTCCGGGTGCATTGATGGATAGGGCATGCGGAAATGCCGGCGAGAAAGCACCAGCGGGCGGAAGATAAGACCCAGCAGTATAAGTAAACGATGTATTCGCTGTCGTTGAATTCGTTCCATCGACAGTACTTACTAACACATTTGCCGCGCCACGGGTTCCAGGAGGCGTGATTGCAGTAATTTTTTGTCCGTTCACCACGGTAAAACTGCTCGCAGCAATGCCGCCAATAGTGACTCCGGTTACATTGATAAAGTCGAGGCCGCTAATAGTGATGGTTGTCCCACCCGCTGTCGGACCGGCGGCAGGAGAAATGCCGGTTATGGTTGGAGCATTGACAATGTTGGCTACCTGAACTTCGTCGCCGCTGCTAATGCCATTCGTGGTAACCACGGCACCCAAGGTGCCAAGATCTAGAGCGGTATTAAAGGTCACGGTCAACGCGGTGGCTGTTGCGCTCGTGACGGTGCCTGTTCCGCTACTGAAGCTCACCGTGTTATTGGCTGCGATCGGATCAAAACCAGTGCCTGTAATGGTGAGCGTGGTGGCGTTGTTCGCCAGATTGCTGGTGTTCACAGTGACGGTAGGTGCGTAACTGTATAATGTGTTGGCTGTATTGGTGCCGCCCACCGTGGTCACTTCAATACTGACAGCGCCTGCATTGTGAGCAGGGGTGGTCGTGGTAATGCTCGTTGAGCTCGCCACCGTGAAATCGACAGCAGTGCCGCCGATGGTGACAGCAGTTGCGCCGGCCAAGTCGGTGCCTGTGATGGTAATGCTCGTGCCGCCTGCGGCAGATCCGGCAGAGGGCGAAACACTCGTTATAGTGGGTGCCGCTGGAATTGCCCCATCATATTCGTAGGCACCAATACTGGGCGTCGTAGAAGAGCGGGTATAGCCGCGTTGATCCAAACCAAAGATCGGTGCCGCATTACTGATGGTTGCGTCGCCCGCCGCAATTGCGGGGCTCAGAGCACCGAGTGCCATGGTAGCGGTGGGGCCACCATTGTTTTGGAGAGCGCCAAGAAGGGGATCGCCAGAGATGTCTCCCGAGCCTGGCGAGTTGCTGGAGTTATCATTTAAGGTTCCATCTTCCACAAGGTTGTTGAGATTGGTACCGATGTTCCCCCCGCCGAAGTAATCACCACCGATCGGGCTGTTGGCAATGATGGTGTTGGCGATGTGGAGGGCGCCATTGTTCTGGAGGCCGCCGCCAGCTTGTGAAGAATTTCCAGAGAATGTGCAATTGGTGATGCTGAGGGTTTCGTAGTTATTGATGCCACCGCCGTATGCTGTCGCTGTGTTCCCAGAGAGCGTGGAATTGGCGATGGTGAAGGTGCCTCTGTTGAAGATGCCGCCGCCATAGCGTCCAATATTGTTATCGAGAGTAGAATTTGCGACGGTGACGGTGCCACCGAAGACGGTGAAGATGCCACGGGTGCTGTTAAAGATGCCACCGCCGTAGGCGCCAGCAGTATTGCCAGATAGGGTGGAATTGACGATGTTGAGGGTGCCGCTGCCGTGGTTCAGGATGCCGCCGGCATCGTTGGTTGCAGAATTGCCAGAGATGGTGGAACTGTTGATGCTGAGGGTGCCAGAGTTATTGAAGGCTCCGCCACTGCCTGATAGATTGGCCCCGGTAACAGTCGCACCTGCGATGATTAGGTTGGCCCCAGCATTGATACTGAAAATACTGAAGTTGCCTTGGTTGGCATCGATGGTAAGCAAAGAAGCCCCGGGCCCCGTGATGGTGAGCGAGCCTGCGGCTGAAGTTGCAGCGATTGCTGGAAGCGCACTAGCCAGGGTGATCGTGCCGACGCCATTCGTAAACAGCGAGGCAGCGAACTCAATCTGATCGCTGGCACTTGTCGCGTTGGCATCGAGAATCGCCTGTCTGAGTGAACCCGCCCCAAAATCTGCGGTGGTCGTAACCGTATTCACCGACAGCATCTGCCGGAATTCCAGCGACTCAAGCGAAATCTGCTGGCCCGGCCGCCTTGAGCGGCGGCGCAGAGTGGAAACTCCGCGAGGACGGAAAACGTTCGTCAACGTTTTCTGAAATACTCGCCGAAAGGCTTGGGCGTACCAGTTGGATAGCGGCATTGACATTGAAGAATCCCTCTTTGCCCTGCTTTACGGGTCGATTGGCCGAAAAGTTCGATTAGAGAAGATTAGCTCGCCTTTCCGGACAGGCAAGAAATCGGTGTGGAGACTCTTATGCTTTGCCCCGACAACGTAGGGACAGTCGGTTTTATCCGTACAATCGGCACTTTTCCTGGTTCGGCAGCCAGAGCCGTTGCCCGCCTTGCCCAAGTACTCGTCGCTTTCCGGGCATCATCCTGCTCCTGATAGAGTGCTCCCTCGGCAAGACCCGCCTGATCAGCACGCCCGGATCCGGCGGCCACATCCCAACACACCAAGCGATCCGGTCGCAAATTGCCTGGGCTATTGCCCCCCCGCCCCGGGAGACGTCGCAACCCGACGTGTTTGCTTCGGCTACGCCTCGGTAAACGTACAGGGCTAGTCTATTTGAGGGCAAACTTCTACCGTAAGGACGGCAGTTTAAGACTTCCTGCAATCAGAGCGTTATTTTCATGAGCAATGCAATAACGAATCAATTGACAACCCATGAAGAGCCATGGATAGAGGTAACATCCTCTCGTAATTTCAGTAATTGGCTAGCACTCGAACAAATTAGCCTTGCATTCTCCACCTATCAGGCAGGAAAAGTTTTTCTGCTTGGAAGAAAGCAAGATGGGCAAATCTCCGTGTTCGAACGGACTTTACAGAGGTGCATGGGGCTTTGTTCCACTGATAATGGCTTTTGGCTGAGTTCCACCTATCAAGTGTGGCGCTTTGAAAACGCTCTGCGGCCTGGCCAAATGCATGGCGACCACGATGCGCTTTACATACCTCGGGCTGGGTACACAACAGGCGATCTTGATGTACACGACATTGTGGTCGAAGACACAGGA
>Ga0304730_1001684_pt1 | contig 16437 bp, 12 predicted proteins | sample M_130628_MF_Meta_FD_190474 | JGI IMG/M metagenome (GOLD analysis project Ga0304730, IMG submission 190474) | Freshwater microbial communities from Lake Montjoie, Canada to study carbon cycling - M_130628_MF_MetaG (v2) (version 2) | ecosystem: Environmental > Aquatic > Freshwater > Lake | place...
TGGCATCTCGTACTGGTCGCCGTACGTTGTCGGCGGCAGATTGAGGCCCGCCTCTTCAAAGAGAGATGGGCGGAAGTACATGAATGATGGGAAGGAAGCGAACGGAAGGCCGAGCTGCCCCTGTCCGCCAACAGCGAACGCCTCAACGGCGGCTGCTGGGAACTGCGACAGGTCATAGTTCGCGTCGCTAATGAGTGGTGCCAGATCGAGCCACTGGCCGTAGAAGCCGTTCGATCCCGCAACGCCTGCCGGCCCAACCACATCTGGTGGGTTTCCTGCTGCGTTCTGGGTGAGCAGCGTGTTCTTGGCATCCGCATTCGGTACCACTTCAAGGGTGACCTGAATGTTTGGATGCGCAGCATTCCAGGCGTCAACCACCTCTTGCTGCACTGGTACCTGAGTTTCTACGTCAGTCCCTGTTCCAAGGCCAACGAACCAGCGCAACTGAACCACTTCAGTCGGCGCGGTTGAGGATGATGAGCCACCGCATGCGACGGCAATAAGCATCATCACCGCGGTAATCGCGCTGAGACGCCACTTCCTCTGCTTCATGAATCCCTCCTACTACTCGCGAATGCGCCCCCCAACGGGGGGTGCCTGCTGTGCGTATGAATACGCCTCACGAGGGGGTTTTTGGGGGTGAGGCGCGACGGGCGCAACCTAGGAGAGGGGTTGAGCGTGGGGGGAGCCTAGAATCAGCCTCAGAACCACAGCAGAGGGGGGTCTTTGAAGGTCAGCATCATCGGGGCTGGGAGCACCTATACCCCCGAGCTCATTGACGGGATCGGCGAGGGGCGACTCGGCACCCCCCTGGATGAACTCGTCTTGATGGACCTTGACCCTGCGCGCCTGGAGATCCTTGGTGGCCTAGCGAAGCGGATGCTCGACAAAGCCGGCTGGAACGGACGATTGAAACTCACCACCTCGCGTGACGAAGCGCTCGACGGTCCAGACGCCTGCCTGGTGCAGTACCGCATCGGCGGATCTGCGGCGCGCGTGAAAGATGAATCGATCCCACTCCCCCACGGCGTCCTCGGCCAAGAGACGGTTGGTCCCGGCGGATGGGCAAAGGCACTGCGCACCGTGCCGCCAACGATTGAGATCGCCGAGGCGCTCGCGAAGAGCAGCCCGAAGGCGTGGCTCCTCGACTTCGCAAATCCTGTCTCCATGGTGAGCCAGGCGCTGATCGGCGCGGGGCATCGCGCGGTTGGGCTCTGCAATTCAGCGATCGGCTTGCAGCGCAACGCGGCAAAACACTTTGGTGTTGCGCCAGAACGCGTGGAGATTGAATCGGCGGGACTGAATCACGGCGCCTGGTATCGAGAGATTCGTGTTGACGGGGAGCCGAAGCTCGCCGACCTCATTGCAACCGAGAGCACAAAGCTCGCCGAGATGACCGGCTGGAGCGAAGCGCAGCTGCGCGAAGAGCGCGCGATTCCGAGTTACTACCTGCGCTACTACGCAGAGCCGGAGAAAGTGCTGGTTGAGCAGCGCGCCACTGGAACGCGCGGACTTGAAGTGGCAAAGATTGAGGCACAACTTCTTGAGATGTATAAGGATCCAGCGCTCGCAGAGAAGCCAAAGCTACTTGAGACCCGTGGCGGCGCCTTCTACTCTGCGGCGGCGCTTGACCTGATCGCGTCGCTCACCGGCGCAAAGCCGGCCCGGCTCGTTGTGAATGTTCGCAATAACGGCGCAATCCCCGATCTTCCAGACGATCAGGTCATTGAGGTGCTCAGCGAAGTTGACGCAACGGGTGCGCGACCGATCCCAATCGCGCCGCTTGGTGGCGCGCGCCGCGATCTAATCCTGAAGCTCGGTGAATTTGGAAAAGCCACCGTCGCTGCGGCGCTCTCTGGCGACCGCGCGGCGGCAATCGACGCCCTTGCGCTGAATCCGCTCGTGCCGAGCCACGACGTTGCTGAGGTGATCGGCGGCGAACTTCTTGCGGCACACGCGGCAAACCTTCCACGCTTCGCGCGCTAGGTCGCGCTACTCCGCACTAGATCTTTACGGGTTTCGCCTTCTTGATCGCTGCGCGAAGTGAAGTCTCTGCGCGTGCGCGCGCGGTAGGACCACCACCAGATTCGTCGAGCGCGTAGAGAAGCGCGCCAAGCGCTGGCGGTTCACGGAGCGGCCGCACCTCAGCGTTTGGGATTGCGGCGCTAAGCGCCGTGTAGAGGCGGGATCGATAACCGGGGAGTGACGAAAGGATCGTGCTGCCGATCAAGACGATCGGAATGCGCCTACGGCGCGATGGTGCGCGGCGCTGCGCTGCAACAGCGTAGGCAACAGCATGATCAATCATCAGTGTCTCAATCTCGCGCGCCACTCGATCACCGCGCTCTGACTCCTCAAGAAGAACGCGTCCGAGTGCACCAATCCCGCCGTATGGGACGCGGTTTTCTAGCACCGCGTCGAGGAGCGCGCGGAGTGATGGGAAACCAGTCGTGCGCAAGATGGCGCGACCGAGACTCGTTCGTGGGCCTCGACCTTCGTAGGCGCGCACCGCCGCACCGAGCGCCGCAACGCTGAGCCCACCGCCGCCACCGAAGTCGCCAGAGATATCGCCGAGTGCGGCGAAGCGCGCCGTCTTCCCCTTCTCGTTCACGCCGATCGCATTCACGCCAGCGCCACCAACAATCGCAATGCCAACGCCGTCGGTGGTGGCCACGCGCAGCCCAGCTTCAGAGTCGTTTCGTGTGGAGAGGTGATCCGCAATTCGCGCCGATCCTCGGCCAGCGAGCGCGCCACGCACCGCCTTCGCGTCGCGTGGCGTATCAATCCCCGCCATACAGAGGGCAACCGCGACTGGGCGCTCGCCGCTGCGCTTGGCGCGCGTAAATGCCGCATCAATACCAGAGCGGAGCAGCGCTGCCGCAGGCAGGAGTCCGATCCCTTGTGGATTGCTGCCACTCACGCGCACCCAGGCGAGAAGCTTTCCGCTCGTATCTGCAAGGAGGATGTCGGTCTTGGAGTTGCCTCCGTCAATGCCAACGATCAGCGCGGACGGCGTACGCGGCGCCCTGCTGCGTTGCTTCACCGGTCGGATCACCAGTCCACCTCACCAAAGTTATCCGGAATCTCTTTTGGTTCAAGTTGGTCAACCGTCACAAATGTCGCCCCCTCTTCGCGCAACCGCGCAACGATGCGTGAAATCTTTTCGTGCGTGTACGAAGGCCACGTGTGGAAGAGGAGGATCGCACCATCGCCGTGCGCGAGCGTGCTCGCCACCGCAGCGTCTTCCATATGCTGTGCCGTCTCACGGTTGTCCCAATCGTCACCCGACGCGCTCCAGAGCACCTGCTTGTATCCGAGTTGTTCAAGCGCCGCGCGCACGCGTGGATCGCTTGCACCGGCGCCGAACGGCGAACGAAACCAAGGCGCAGGATCACGCTTGCAGATCGTTTCAATTGCGCCGGCGGCCGCCTTGATGTCTTCTACTAATCCAGCTTCCGTGAGCAGATTCATCTTGGCGTGATAGTGCGAGTGATTTCCAATCAGGTGCCCGTCATCTGCAATGCGCCGCGCCTGATCAGGAAAGGCCTCAGCCCAACGCCCTTGCACAAAGAAGGTGCCGCGAACCTCAAGTGACCCGAGCGTCTCGCGCAGTCGATCCTCCGACCCAACCAGGTGGTGTGGCCGATCTGGATGCTCCGCATCAAAGGTGAGGGCAACGCGAAGGTTAAGCATGATCAGATTCTCCCATCAAGCACCGAGCGCGCGGCGAACCGTTGCCAACTCTTGATCCGCAATCGTCAGCGTGTGCGCGTGCGAGTACCAGTAGCCACCCTCTCTTGCAAAAGCGGGGAGTGCACGGAGTGTCGTCTCCACTTCGCTCCATGCCACACCAAGGTCGCCTAGTCGCCAACGAGTCCCCGCCGCCGATACGATCGCGCGGGCGCGCTCGTGCCCAATCCCCGTCAGTGCAGTCATCGCCAGTACCCCCATCACCACGAGTTCTCCGTGCATGATCGTCCGTCCTGTCACCGCCTCAAAGCAGTAGGCGAAAAAGTGCTCACTCCCTTCTTCAAATCGTGCGTGGCCGAGCGCATGACAGCGCCACCCGATCTCCCGATGGAGCTCCATTAACGAGCGGATCCCCGCCTCGGAACGCACCGCGATTTCAGGCGCGGCGGCGGCGAGGGCGTTGACATATCGTTCAGACGCTGCCGCCCCCTCCTCATCCCATGCGGGATTAATCCCTTGGGCGACCGCCAGCTCCCAGTCTGCCAACGCGGTGAGGCACGAGAGCACGTCGCCGATCCCTGCGGAGAGCAGCGCAGGTGGTGCGGATCCAAGGATCTCATAGTCAATCAGCACCTCTTCGGGAACGGCGTCACCTTCGTAGCGCACGCGCTCACCGTCGCGCAACGCACTCATCCTGGTGAAACAGGCGTCCACAGAAGCGAGTGTCGGTAGCTGCACGAGCGGAAGCGCCCGTCGCCATGAGATCCACTTCGCAACATCCATCGCCGTTCCACCACCAACGCCAAGCACGGTGACGCCGTCTGGTGCGGAACGCGCAAGGTCGTCAAGCGTGGGCTGGTCAAGTGTGGAGGTCATCAGAATCGCTTGAGGCGCTGCGCCAAAGTGCGGAGAGACGATCGCCCACGCCTCTGGTTGCGTCACAACGAGCGTTGCGCCAAGGCGGTCCCCGAGTCCGCGCGCGAGTCCGCGCGCATATGTAGCCGGAAAGCCGTGGCGCGCCACAAACGGCTCGTAGCCCTCACCAAGACTCGTTGGGCGATCTCCGCGCGTGACCGGTAGATCACCCCCGTCACGTCCGGTCTGGCCCGTACACCACTTGTCACCCATGGGAGAAGTCTGCCACGAACGTACGCCCTGCTACTGACTCGCCTCCCAGATCACCTTCAGCAGTGAATCTGCGCCAAGCGCGTCCTGGGAGAGCTCCCAGATCATGATCCCCGATGCCTCCTCCTTGGCGAGCGCCACCTTGGCGCGCAGGGTGGCGGGACCGTTGTAGTTCTGCTCGTTACTGAAGTAGAAGATTCGATCGCCGTCGGCCGTTGAAGGATCTGACTCAAAGAGCTTGCGGTAGGAGATGTCTCCTGGGCGCGCATAGAAGGGCACGCCGAGAACGCGCTGCTCTTTACGTAAGCCCTTGGCGGACCATGAGGCGAGCGCCTGCTCCGCAAGGCTGAGCGGCGAGTGGTTTGCGGGTTCGCCGTCATAGGCCATGACGTTTACGAAGTCCACGATCTCAAAGATGACGGGGTCAATCCCATCGGCGTGCGTTGCGTCGGAGACGACCGCCGTTGTCAGCAGGCTCCCCGACGGTAGCGCGGCACGTAGTTCGCGCATCAGTGCAACGAAGTGCTCGCTTGATGCGCCAGCATCTGGATACTCCCAGTCAATATCGGCACCATCAAGTTGGTACTCCGCGACGAAGTCAACCACCGCACGCACGAACCGGGCACGCCGATCCTCCGCCGCTGCAAGCTCCTCAAACTCATCATCCCAACCCCAACCGCCGACGGAGATGAGCACCTTTACGTTGGTGGCATGCGCGATCTCCACGACACGACGAAGCTGAGTTGGTGAACCGAACGTCTTCAGCTCACCACTCTTCTTTGGGAGAAGGAAGGCGTAGTTGACGTGTGTCAGGCGCGAGAAGTCGATCACATCAAGGACTGCCGCTGCAGTCACGTAGCCAACGATCCGAAAGCTGCGCTCTGCAGCGGGCTGTTCGTTTGGCGCGCCAGAACACCCTGTAAGGAGGACGCCGCAGAGGAGGGCACTGATCGCCTTTGTGAGGAGCATGAACTCAGCCTAGTCCACGACAGCCCTGTCTGGGAACTCGGTAGGGGGTGCTGGCGTTATGGTCATGTCGACGGCTTTGTTCCGTCCTATAGATGAGGTGTCCTATGCGTGGTTCAACGTCACTCCAACTTTTGCTACTCAGCGCCGCTCTCGTTGGCGGTGCCGCAGCGTGCGGCGGAGGCTCCAGCGAATCACCTAGCGGCAGCACACAGGTGATTGGGCCAGTGTTCCTAGACGCAACGCAGACCAGCGCCGAGGTTGCCGTAGGACGCACTCTGGTCTTCAGTGTGGAGGATCCTGGCGCCTGGACGATGGCGGCTGATCCGGCAGACCTCGTGGAGCTGACGCCAGGTGGCGAAAAGGATGGCGCAACGTTCAACCCAGGCGCCGCAGCACTCGCAGCCGGAAGCGTCACCGTCACCCTGACAAACGGCACGAGCGGTGAGGTGCTCACCTTCGCGATCACAATCAAGTAGCACGTACGAGCTGCTAGCGCTTCGTCGTCACCTTTACTGCGACAGATCGTGGTGAAGGGCCAGCAGGAACGGTGTAGGCGAGCAGGCGCACGCTGTACTTCGTCCCAGCATCAAGTCCACTAATTGCACAGGTAAGGAGCGGTGCAACCGCAGCGCATGACCGCGTGGCACGACCGCTTGCGCGTGCCTCCGCGATCCAGCCGGTCGGTAGGCTCCCAGATGCTGCTGCGGCCCAACGAACGGAGATGCGGCTACGCGTTGCGGTGAGCGTGGGAGTTGCCGGTGCAAGAGGAGCTGGCACAGCCCATGCGGTAACGCAGGTGCGACCACTGCCGCCAGGTTCGGTGCTGCGAAGTCGAAGCGTTGCGTACGCAAGAGAGTGTGTTGAGCTTGCTAGCGCATCGGGCGCGGCTGGAAGACCAGCGCCGAGCGAAGTGAGCCCCTGATTCGCTGGGTTCCAGATCGAAACGTTCCGCAAGCTGGTGCCGCCAGATGCGTCAAACGCTCCGCCAACAGCAACGCGACCGCCTGGCACCTGCGAAAGCGCCGAGATCCATGCGGTGCGGCGCGAGAGTGTCAGGCCGCCACCCACGCGCTCCCAGCCGTGACCGCTGAGCGCGCTTTCGCGCATGAGTGGGCTGCCGTACCAGCCGATTCCCACTCCAGCGATGAGTGCGCCGCCTGCGTCAACGGCAAAGGCGCGCGGCGCATCACCGAGAGTTGAGCTCGTTGCACTCACGCTCCAACCTCCGGCGGCGGTGCTCCAGCGTGCAACCAGCGCCTCACGTTCACCAATCAGCAGATGCCCACCGGCGTGCACCACACCTGAGGGGGTGAGGGCAACGGATTCGACAAGACCACTGATCGCTGCGCTCGGGGAACTCACCATCAGTTGAATCCAACCGCTTGCTGCATCCCAGACGCCAACGTTGACACTCTTCGCCTTCCCGGGAACGGAGAACCTTCCACCAATGGCAACGCGACCGCTCGCTGAATCGAGGGAGATCGCGCGCACCAGCACGCTTCCGCGGAGGCCACCACTCAGCGCCGACCAGCGTCCGCTCTTCAAATTAAGCATTGCAATCCCCTTCACCACCGTGCGCCCCACTTTTGTCAAAACTGTAGTGAAATCTCCGCCGACGAAGAGACGCTGACGTGCGCTGTCAACGCTGATTGCTGTCACGGTTGCTACCGTGCCGTCCGCGCGCATCATCGATGCGAAGGGGCTCCAGGCGCCGCTCTTTGGGTCACGTACCGCAAGACCCTTCACCGCAATGCCACCGGCGCGCGTCAACGTAACGCCGCCAACAATTAGGCGACCGTCTGGGAGCTCAGCGAGCGCGGTGGCACGTCCAGACCAGTCGCCGTCTCCGCCAGAAGCGAGATCCTGCCAGCCGAGTGCGTTGCCGCTCGCTGCGTTGTTGTCCCCGCAAACGAGAAGTGCAGCAGGGGCGACCAGAGGGAACGGTTCTGGATTCGCGCGCGCGGCGGCGGTGAGTCCAACGCCGCTCAGGCCAGCGATCGCCTGTGCTGAACTAGGGGCCGGAACGTCAAGCAAGTCAATCAAGTTGATCGCAAGGTCGTCGGCGTATCCGCCAGGCGCCCCCATCCCGTTCGCCGTGACGGCAATCGTGACGCCAAGCTCAGGGATGCGGCGAAGCGAGGTACTAACGCCGGTATAGCCACCAGTGTGTCCGTACGTTCGCACACTGCCGAGCCAACTGCGATCCATCATTGTGCCGATCGTGTACGACCACGCGAGTCCAGTCAGGTTGGCGATGCCGTTAATGAGTTGCGTCTGGCTACCTTCAAGCAAGCGATTATCCCAGAGGAGTTCGCCGAATCGCACCAGGTCGTGTGGTGTGGAGAAGAGATCGCCAGCGCCGCGCAGCACCGCGGCAACAGAGCGCGTCGGACCCCAGCCGCGTTGACCGAAGGGTCGCAGTGCACCGCCCGACCAGGTGTGCGGCCGCGCCGCGTCGGCAACTGGACCGAAGCCGGTCTCCTTTAATCCGAGTGGCTTAAGTAAGAGCTCGCTCATCAACTTCTCCCACGAGACGCCGGTTGCGCGTTCCGCCGCAAGTGTCACAAGCGTGAAGCTTGAATTTGAGTAAATAAATGTTCCGATCTCGCCGCGTGGGAGAAGGTTCTGTACCGCCGTCTTCGGCCCAACCTTCCCGTTCGGATGCGAGATGAGCCAGTCCATGCGTGTGTACTTATCTGTCAGCCAATCGCTCATCCCCGCTTCGTGACGGAGAAGATCCTCAATCGTTGCCTCTGCTCGGACATCCGCGTATGGAACCAGCAAGCTTGCACGCGTATCGAGCGGCATGATGCCGCACGCATCAAGGAGGAGTGCGATCGCCGCGGTGAATGGTTTACTGACACTCGCGAGTGCGAACGGAGTGTGAGTGTCAACGGCACGGCCGCTACTCCTATCCGCGCCGCCGCTGACCGCGCTGACTTCGCGACCATCGTCCCAACGAATCGTTGCGGAGAGGCCTGCGTACCGTGTGCTCCGTGCCTGCTGCCAGCTACTCACCCGCCTGTGGAGCGCATCCACAAGTGCTGGGCCAGCAGGCCGTATCGCTGGGAGCGGGACAGGTCGCGCGGCACAGGCCTTCCAGCCCCCGTTCGCTGCATGGGTCGCGCTCGGCGCTGCGAGTTGCGTCGAGAGCCCCCCGGCCGCCAAGAGGAGGGCGAGTGCCGTGCGAGCAGAGCGGATCATCCCCTGATTGTGAGGGAGCGGCGACGCAAGCGCAGGGGGGCGGCTACCCTAATCGGCACTGCCTTCTCGTGAGGGCTCTAGAGGAGGAGTCATGTTCGAATCAATCAACTTGCCAGCGGTACTCAACGCTTCGCTTGTGGCGTCCATCAACAAGCGTCCATGAAGATCACTGTCTACGGTGCAGGGTACGTTGGCCTTGTGGCTGCTGCATGCTTTGCAGAGGCTGGACATGACGTGCTCGCCGTGGATCCAGATCCGAAGAGACTCGCCTCCCTCAACGCGGGCCGCGTACCGTTTGTAGAGGCTGGCCTTGATGCGTTGGTCGCGAAGGGGATCGCTTCTGGTCGCCTAGCGTTCTCTGGAGATCCTGAGACAGCGGCTGCCTTCTCTAGCATGCACTTCCTCGCCGTTGGTACGCCGTCCGCAGCAGATGGGAGTACCGATGAGACACAACTGATCGCTGCGGCGCACGCCATTGGCCGCAGCGTAGTGGGTGATGTCGTCGTCGTGGTAAAGAGCACAGCGCCAGTCGGCGCGGCTGAGCGCGTTATTGATGAAGTTCGGCACGAACTTTCGCAGCGAGGCGTGGGATTCCAGGCAGAAGTTGTTGTAAATCCAGAATTCTTGCGCGCAGGTTCGGCAGTAAAAGACTTTTTTGAGCCGGACCGCGTGGTCGTTGGCGGCGAAAGCAGCGGTGCGGTTGCAGCAGTCGCCTCACTCTATACGCCGTTTGTTGCAGCGGAGAAAATCCTCACCATGGATGCCGCCTCCGCTTCGCTCGTGAAATACGCCGCGAACGCGATGCTTGCAACTCGCGTGAGCTTCATGAACGAGCTCGCCAACCTTGCCGAAGTGCTGGGGGCTGACATTGAAGGTGTTCGTCGCGGGCTCGGTGCCGATCCACGAATCGGGAGTCAATATCTGAATCCAGGCATGGGCTACGGAGGGTCATGCCTACCCAAAGATGTGGCATCGCTCATCGCCGTTGGTGAAGTTGCTGGCGTCACCATGGGCGTTGCACGAGCGGTTGCCGAGGCGAATGACGTCCAGCCGCATCGCATCACGGACAAGCTCGAGCGCCACCTTGGCGACCTAGCCGGGCGAGTGATTGCAGTCTGGGGGATTGCATTCAAGGCGGGAACCGACGACATGCGAGACGCACCGAGCCGCATTCTCATCACCGACCTGCTCACAGCGGGTGCCACCGTACGAGCGTTTGATCCAGCCGCGGGCGTAGGGGCAAAGGCTCTCTATGAGATGGAGCACGATGTCACGATCGTGGGGTCGGCAGCTGAGGCACTTCAGGGCGCTGATGCGCTTGCGATTGCAGCCGACTGGCCAGAGTTTCGAGAGGTCGCGCCAGACACGATCCTCGCTGCGCTGAGTGAACCACTCGTGGTGGATGGTCGCAACCTCTTTGATCCTGTCGCCATGCGAAAGTCTGGAATCACGTACTGTGGCGTAGGACGCGGCGACGCGTAATGAGGACTCAGGACGTAGCGATCGTCCTCTTTGCCTACAATCGGCCAGACAAGTTGCGCCAGACGCTAACCTCGCTTCGCATTGCAATCGGTGAACTCGTCTCAATTGCCCCAGCGGCAGCCGACATCCCAATCGTCGTGGCGCTTGATGGGCCACGCTCACGCGAGGCTGACCGTCGTGCAGTCCATGAAGTGGAGCTCGTAGCTCGAGCGAACCTCCCGACTGCAGAGATTCACAGGGAGTCTGTGAACCGCGGACTCCCCTCCCTCCTCCTGAAGACACTCAACTCCCTCTTTGAAAGCCGGTCCATCCGGCGCGCAATATGTATTGAGGATGACGTGCAACTCTCGCGCACGGCTCTTTTGGCGTTACTGCACGCTTCTGAGTTGGCTGGTGAGGAGGGGCATGTGATTGGCGCCGCACCACTCCACGCTGACGGAAGCGTGGAACACCAGGCCCTGCTCTTGAATGCCGCAGCCCATTCTGCCTGCGCCAGCTTCTTGGCCGGCTACATTGAGCGATTTTCACTCGATGGTGCTGAGGGTGAAGGCGCATACGGAGCACGAGACCACGCAGCAATAAGCGCCTGGAGTGGCAAGATCGCTCGGCAGGCTGGACTTCCAGCACCTGGTGGCACAAGCCAAGATCGCATGCGTGAGCTCGCGTGGAAGATTGCCAAGGTGCGACTTGAGGGGCTACCTATTCGCGCGGTGCGTCACCGTGGGCTCTGGGGGCAGCACAACACGCCCTGGTACGCCCTGCGCACAGGTCAACTCTGGCAGCGGCTGGATCAGCGTCCATGGCCTGAGGTCGAGCGAGAGGTTCGCGCAGCGTTCGCTAGACAGTGAGTCGAGCAGCGAGTTCTCCCGCAACGTCCTGCCACGTACGCGGAACAAACGTTCGCTGAATCTCATCGCTTAGACGTTCAGGTGCATCGCCGCGCCACCATTCATGAATGACGGCGCTCAACGCTGCTTCGTCCCCTGCAGGTACGACTCGAGCAAATGGCGAACCTGTAGCAGCGGGCACCGCATCCGTTGTGATCGCTGGTCGACCGGCAAGGAGCGCCTCGCGCACTGGAAGCCCCCACCCTTCAGCGAGTGATGGCATGACAAGGAAGCGCGACACACGGTAAAGCTCAGCTAGTTGCGCATCGTCTGCGGTATGAATCAGCGTGATCCGCTCGGCGGCACGAGGACTTGCTGCGAGTTCGGCGAAGAACTCGCCGTCTTGTGGATGGCGGCGGCCAGCCAGGACCAACCTGGGGGCGTCCTCCCATGCATCCCAAATGCGCACTAGTGCAACGAGATTCTTCCGAGGATGAAACGTTCCAACGCTGAGCACGGTGCGTTCGGAATTAGGCGGGGCTGCAACGTTTCGGCCTGCCTGTGCACTCAGCTCTGGATCAGCGGGCATCAGAAGCATGCCCTCCCTTTCGTAAAGGGTCTGCAGCTCAGCGGCAACCTCCGCCGAGACGGTGCAAATCGTGTCAGCTGCAGTAATCAGCGTTTCAACATCTCGCTTCGCCGCCTGTCCCTGCGCGTCCGCAAACCAACGCTGCGACGTCGCCGGAAGCAGATCGTGGATCAGCAGCGCAACGCGCACACCGTCGCGCTCTTTCAAAAGGCGCACAGCATCTGCCATCCCGGGCGCGATCCACGGGGCACCAAGCACGAGGATCCAGCTCCCAGATTCTGGCTTGATGAACGCACCGTTTGACCGTTGTGCACGAAGCGAGAGAAGAGTTCTCGCGACACTTCTTGCGCGCTCTTGGATTGATCGGGGTAGGTGCGACAGCGCGCGAAGCACAGGTTCTGCCAATTTCGCGGCAACTGAAGAGCCGTTAGCTGTTGGAAGACGTACCCGATTCATCCCAGAAGCGGACACGCTGACGCACTCGGCGCCATAGCGCTGCATCAGCTCATCCGCTAACCCTGAAGCGACGCGCTGTATCCCAGTTGGACGAGTTATTGCAGATCCATAGACGAGTAGATCGTTGATCACAATGTATATCCTTGCGCGTTCAACACCGCCTACGGGTCGTTGAGATGGGTCAGGCACCATAGACTGCTATACGCCGCGACCAGAGAGCACAACGCGTACTGTCCGCGCCACGATCTCTAAGTCAAACAGGATCGACCAGCGACGGATGTACTCAAGGTCGTCACTGATTCGCTCTTCAAAATCGTTGTCCATTCTGCGCCGCACCTGCCAGAGCCCTGTAACGCCTGGGCGTACGGTGAGCCGAAGGCGGTGGCGATCTTCGTATTGAGCAACCTCATCAAGGCCGGCTGGTCGAGGCCCAACCAGGCTCATCCTCCCCGTGAGGACGTCAAAGAGCTGTGGGAGTTCATCGAGACTGAATCTGCGCAAGATCCTTCCGAGCGGGGTGACCCGTGGATCAGCAACGATCTTGAACGCGGGTCCTTTCGTCTCGCTCTGCTCCCAGAGTTGAGCGCGCTCAGCGTCGGCACCTTGTCGCATGGTGCGGAACTTTCGTACATTGAACGGCCTCCCAAAGAGCCCAGCGCGCTTGTCCGTGTAGAAGATCGGCCGACCGTCGCGGACAAGAATAAGCAGCGTAACGATGAGGATCACTGGAGACAACAGTGCAATCAGTACTCCTGCCAACGTAACGTCAAGTAAACGCTTGACGAGCCGCTCAGAGGGGCTGAGCGATGTGGGGTAGATCCAGATCGCGCCGCCCTCCAGCACAATCGTCGGTCGAGGAAGGGCACGCTCCAGGCGTTCGATAGAAATTGAGATCGGTTCGCCTCGTGCCAGCGCGAGCTCTGCGGCTCGACCCAGTTCTGGGAGCTCGGTACGAGGAGCGGCGGCACTTTCGCTGCCTTGCACACGGAGTTGACGCAGCAGGGTGGAAAGCACCGCAACGATCACCACACCGAACAACACAAGTGCGCGGCTGGCGAGCGCCTTGTCGAGAAGATAGATGGCACCAGAGCAAGCGAGCAGCCAGATGAAGGCTGCCGCCAAAATCTTTCGCACCGGAAGTGATGTTGATGGATACCCAGGATCCGTAGCGCGGATCGCGAGCGGCCACAGGATGGCGGAGAGTGCGGCAACAGCCCAGAGGGCGATTCGATCTGTTTCTTGAAAGCTGGCTTGAGGTGCGCCAAGCGGAAGGTTTAACGCACCAAGAATCGAGCGCAGCAGCGCGGAGAGTGGAAGTCCAAGTAGACCAATCAACGCGTCCCCAGCGACAAGCTGTACGCCACCTCGCCCGATGAGGGGTACTGGCCGCTGAGAGTTGTTAGCTTTCAGACTCATCTTCAGATCTACGCGCAACGAGCCCCAACGCGACTCCGCCCATCACCGCTCCAAACGAGCGAAGGTGTGGCATGTCCCAGAGGCCGCAGACGATCACGGCCACCGCCGCGCCAATCCAGTAGACGGGAACATCCTTGCGGCGTGCCCATGCACTACGAAGCGATCCGGCAACAACGGCGAGCACAGCGCCCCCGAGCAAGAATCCACCGTCTGCAAGCCCTTGCAGCACGATGTTGTGACTGAGGTTCACGCCCTTCCCTCCGAGTTCGCCGTCGTTCCATCCGCGCACACTCATCCATCCTCCGCCAGTGAGCGGGTGCGCAATAGCGATCTGAATGCTCGCAACCCAGGAGAGGACTCGGTACTCGTCACCTTTAAGCTTCGGCAGACGCAGGTGCGACAGTCGCTGAAGAAGGTCTGGATATCTCACCATCAGCAAGATTGAAATTGCGGAGATCATGAGCACCGCTCCGCCAACAATATAGCGACGCTGAATGCCGCTGCTTAGAAGAGCTACGGCGATCGCTGCGACAGCGAGGGCGAACAGTGGTCCACGAGACTCAGTGAGTACGATTGTTGCAACCCCAAGTAGTCCCAAGAGTATGGCGGCGCGATGCGAGCGACTCCATAACGCTCCAATCGCAAGTGGAAGCGCGATGGCAATGCCCATTCCAGTTGGCGTTGGGTAGCCAAGCGCACCAAGTCGTCCGTAGACAATGCCCTTAAAGGCGAAGGGGTCAAACAAGATGATCCCAGCCCACGCACCGATCGCCACAACGAGCGCAAGGGTGAGCGTGAAAGGAATCATCCCTATTAGACGATTGATTGTGACTCTCGGTAGATGACTGACAGCCACCCACGAGGCGTACATCGCGACTGGCGCGCCGATCAAGAATAGGGCGTCATCAAGTAGTTGCGAGCTCGGCGCCCACTCTGTGCCGTCACCAGTAATGCGCGTCACCGGATAGAGCAGCATGACCAGCACCGCTGCACCAACGAGTCGTGCGTCTGGGGCCCACGGTGCGCGGTTACCACCACGTGAGCGAACGCGGTCAACGAGCAATCTAACTGCAGACCCAAGTACAGGAGCTGTGCGCGCCAACTCCCCGAGCCCTTGTGACATCTCTCCGCCATAGAACGGGACGAGTGCCACCGTCATCATGGTTCCGAGGCCGGGGCTGGAGAGACCAAGCAGCATGCCGATCACCACATAGCCGACTCCAGCAAGATATGAATACGATCCGAGCAGGTGGGCCCCAACCCATAGCGAGACGGCGAGGATGGCGAGGAGCCACGAGATCGGAACGCCAGCAACCTGCGGCGTAGAGCTCGTCGCGCTGGGAAAGAGCGGACGGCCCTGGCCATCCACGCCAGCAAACTGCTCCTGTTTCCTTCTACTCGCCTTACCCATAGAAGGAGAGTCTAGCCTCCGTGGATCAGCCTGCCGACTCCCGCACAATCATCCCCGCCGCCACGGTGCGGTTCGTGGACTCATCCACGAGGATAAAGGCCCCTGTCTGGCGATTGGAGAGGTAAGGGTCAACGAAGAGTGGCTTCGTGGAGCGGAGGCGGATGCGGCCGATCTCGTTGAGAGCCAGGCCGTCTACCCCCGTTGGCGAATGCACGCGCCCCGCTGGTATGGCTGCTGCGATGGGCTGCTCCTGCGCTAGGATCGCATAGAGATCTGCGCCTTTTGCAGATGGGTCAGTAGTGAGGTCACATGAAGAAGTTGAGCGTCCTTGCCCTAGTCACGGCACTGTTGACTGGAGCATGCGCGACGATCGAATACTCCGACGTTAATGTCATCCCGTCAAATACGCTGTACGTCACCCTTGAGTGGCCGACGGGTGCCCCTGAATCTGGCGAAGATCCCGACTGGAACACCTCATGTAGCAACCCCGCTGCGGCAGTTGACGAATTAGATGTCGCTGACTTCCTTACATTAGCCATCACGGAGGCTGCTTATGAAGGAGGCTTTGGAGTGATCCACCTCTGCGCCGGAACATATGAGACGGAAGACATTATTGAATTTCCGAATCTCGGATCAATCACCATCGAGGGTGACGGCATGAACGAAACCATCATTAGTGGCACTGGCACTGGCCCTGACAGCCATGCACTGCTTGCCATGGTTCCAGCGGAATGTTTGCCCAAGGACGAGCCGTGCCCAAGCTACTTTAATGTACTGACGCTCAAGGACCTAACACTGACGAATGGGGTCGGTGGGGATGAAGTGTTTGAAATTGATGTTGATGGCGATGATTTAGGTGATGGACTTTATGATGATGATGGAGTTCCAGTGCTGGCAGGAGGGGCTGTGACAGCGCCTTTGGTCGCAACGGAGCGGGTTCGATTCAGCAATAACTCGGCGCCGTGTGGCGGAGCAGTCGCGCTTTATGGTTGGACACAATCGATAAGTGATGGGGAGTTAACTGCGATTGATATTGGTGAAGACGCACTAGCCGCAGCGGAATACTTTTCAAGTCTAACCTCGTTAGGCTCTAGCCAGATCGTTGATACAGAGTTCATTGAGAACTCAGCAGCGGTTGGCGGGGCGATTGGCGGAGCGCTTCTTGGTACTTTTGTCGGCGGGGAGGAGATCATCAGCTGCCTCAACGCTGGTCCATTAAGCATTGTCAATTCAACATTTGAAAGAAACCAAGCGATCACAGAGACAGA
>Ga0304730_1001685_pt1 | contig 16435 bp, 11 predicted proteins | sample M_130628_MF_Meta_FD_190474 | JGI IMG/M metagenome (GOLD analysis project Ga0304730, IMG submission 190474) | Freshwater microbial communities from Lake Montjoie, Canada to study carbon cycling - M_130628_MF_MetaG (v2) (version 2) | ecosystem: Environmental > Aquatic > Freshwater > Lake | place...
CCAAACGGTCCAAATAGACTCCCTAAAAATGCGCCTCCCAAACTAGATGCGCCTTCTATAAGAGCACGGCCACCAGCTTCAAGATAACCCATTCCATTTTGAGTGCGGCTAATAAATTGTGGAATAGCAAATAATAATTGAATTGCTCCTGACTTACCAACCTTTGTAACGAGGGCTCCTACTGATTTTACATTAAATCTTTGTAATAAAGCTGCAACTCCTTTTGGTCCAGCCGCTTTTGCCGCCTGTGATACGGTTGTAGTCGAAGGAATGCTTTTCCCCAAGGCACTATTAATTGTACTATTAGAAACAGTTCCACCAGCGGCTTTACTTCCTAAGAAATCATTAATTGCACTGTTGGGTACGGTTGCAAAATTCGGAAAATAACCGCCAGCCGCTATACGACTTACATTTTTAAGACCACCACCAAAAGCTGCCATTTGTAATGGGTTTAATATTGCATCACTTTTTGGATTAAATTGATTTTTACTCAACATTACTGGTCGTCCGCCACCGTAACCATATTTAGATTGTTCTTGAGTTTCCTGTTTAAAATTCTTTGCTATGTATTCTTTAGTATTTGCAAATGCTGGGAAAAACCCTCCAGCAGCGCCAGGTGCAAAATCTGCTGGTTTTCCATTTTCTAAATAAATAACATTTTTACCACTACTGGTATTATTATCATTTTTTCTTTCAGTTGATCCTGGTGACTGTAATTCTTGTAAAATATTACTAAGAATGGTATTGCTAGTTTTAATACCTAAAACCATATTACTTTCCGTCGTAACAAATGCAGAGGCGCCCTGATCTTTTAAAAGGTTTTCTAATTCTGGGGTTAACCCTCCAGCCGCCTTAGCCGCATTTTGTATTTCTTGGGCAATAGCAGGCATTATGCCAAACTGTGCTTTTGTTTGAGCTTCGGCAGTTGCACCTGCAATATCTTTATTACTAGCCGCATCACCAAGATTGAATTTACTTCCTAAAGTTTTTCTAAATGCATCAGCTATATCTTGACTACCTTGAAAATTTTGTAAATTATCAAATACATTATTTAGAGTCGTTTCAATATCAGTAGCTTGAGCACTTACAATTTGGTCTATTACTGGGCTACCAGCTAAGTTTTCACCGACATTTTGTCCAGCAATTTTACTTAATTCCACTACAATCGATCCTAAATTACGACCCAATTCAGCCTGACCGCCGAGTGTTTGTGGATTGCCCATTATTTTCGCGCTGACAATGGATTCGTTTAATTTATCAGTTAAATCCCCTAGGCCATTAGTAATAAAACCTTCAAATCCACCAAAACTCGTTTTAGCCGCATTTTGAAAAATTTTGGCAATTTCTGTAAATTTTTGCTGAGCAAGTAAAACTTTTTGTTCAGTTTGAATAACCCTCTGCTCTTGTAAAGTTTTGTTAGCTGTTTGTAATTGGGTTTCTAAAGTCTCTAATTTTTTATCGGTTTCATTCCCACCATCACTAAATTGTGGAGATTTCTGAAGAGATTCTATTATCTGTTTAACGTTAAAACCAGTATCAGTATTAAAAGCAGGCAAAAGATCAGTTATATTATTTATATCAAAGCTATTTTGCATTTGAGATAATACCTGCTGTAATTGCGCAAAATTTTCACGAGCAACCTGTTCAGCTGATTTATTTTCGTCGGGCTGCCCTAGTGTTGCAGATTTATTGAATAAAGTATCATTAGATAACCCAATAGCCTCAACAAGCGTTTGCATCGCTTCAGTAATTGGCGCTTGAACGGCTTGTGCAAATGCTTGATCTATCCCTGCCACCCCAGCTATAGAACTACTTTGTAGACTAGCTCTAGAAGTTTCTCCAATAAAATTACTAGTGAGTTCCGCTGTATTAGTCAAATCAGCTACTTTGATTCTACCTTTAGCGTCCTTGATTGCAGCAGAAATTGCTATTTGATTTTTCGTTGATTCGATTATAGAGCTTGAATATTTTACGTAGTTTGTTTTTATTGTCTCTAATGATTTACTTAATGCTGCGATAACAGCACTACCTTGCCCAGTATTTCTAATTATATTTGCTTGTACATCTATCTGATCATTAAGTAATTGAACAAGCAGGCCGCGTGTTTGTGCTTCATTTTTAACTAATTTATCAACTTCTAGTTGATCATACCCTAATTCCTCAAGAGCCTTTGCATACCCATCAACATCTTGACTAAGATCTGCCAATCTTTTTAATTGTGCTAGAGATTCCCTTCCAGCTTCTGCGGGTCTTTTTTTCTTAGTTTTTTCATCCGTTACACTCAATTCAGCAATAGATTTTGCGAATATAGAGGAACCAGTTTTTTTCCTTTTTTCCGCTAGAGTTTTAGCTTCAGCGTCTCGACTCTCTTGACCCTTAAACAAACTACTAAAATCACCAGTTATACCAGGCTTAAGATCATTTAATCTTTGTATACCCGCGTCAACAGTTTCTTTTTTAGCAGCAGTATCATTTGCTTCTTGAAGTTTTTTTGTATTTTCTTCGATAGCTTTTCTTAATGACTCCTGATCTTTATTTATAATAGCTGTTTGCAATTTAGCTCGTATAGTGGGATCTTCTGTTTGCGCGCCGATGCTTGTCAAAAGCTTGGTCTGCAATGTCCCAGCCTCTACGCTCTGACCCTTGTTACGTAATTCGGCAATTTGTTCAAAAGTAGTTAAAGATTGTTGGGCTATATTACTGAATGCACTTAACTTTTGAGAAGCTTCTTTTGATGCTCTTGATAATTCGGGTAAATCAGTTGCCGCTTGCTTAAATACGTCAATAGAACTTAACGCCGCTGTAGCCGCGAATGCTAATACTGCCCAACGACCTTTAGCTTTGTCTGGGGCAAAACTGGCCGCTAGACCAGCCATTGATAAAGCTTGCCCACCAGCACTAACAGCGGATCCTGTGACCCTTTGGGTTTTGGTTTCTTGGCCAATAGCATTTTTTATAGTTTCAGCCAGGATCGGAGCTAAAATAGTTAGACTAGTTGCGCTAGCGCTAATTATTGAATTAATTTTGGCCGAAAAACCTCCCCCAGCATTTAAAAGATCTGTATTTTTTGCTATAGTTTTTGACAATTTATCAGTAGATATCCCCGCTTCACGATCTGCAACAAGTTTTAATTGTTGAGCCTCAATATCACTCTTTAATGATGTAAGATACGCTTCTTTAGCAGTTTTTACACTTTCTCCGAAACCTTGCAAAGCATAGGCGCCGAATCCAAGTTGAGTAACTAAAGCACCAATACTTGAGCCTAAATCTGCAGATTGGACGTCTTCCTCACCAAGCGCAAAATTTGGAACAAATCCACTAGCATAGCCACGGTTTATAACCGCGCTATTTCTTGCCGCACTTGTTGGCTCATCAATTTTATTAAATACTCCAAGACCTAATGGATTATAACCTGTTGCTGCAAGGCGTGGATGTTGTGCAATATAAATTTGACTCTTAGGAATTCCAGCGCCATGCTCACGAGATACCGCATCTTGTAAGGCGGAAAAATTTGGAATAAATCCGCGCGCGAAACCTTTTTCTTTTAAAAATGTCTTAAGACTAACGACTTTTTTTAGACCACCCGTTTTATCTTTGTCTATAGCCACTGCCTTTTTATATTCGTCTATAGCCGCTTGACGTTTAGCTTGATAATCTTTAAATCCAGGTCCACTGGTTACTTTTTTAACACCTCCTGGCTTTACAAGATTTAAAAATTTTCTAAATACATCATTAATTAAATCGCCCGAAGGTCTTGACTTTGCTTCATAAACACCAGGTGCATTATTGAATATCTTTTTAATGTTTGGAGTTAATTTTGTAAAATCAATACTGCGATTCTTTGGCCCTTGAACGATGCCGCCAATTGCATTTTGCACGCCTCCCTCGAAAGCAACACCCGCCGCGCTATTTACACCGCCTAAATTTGGCAATTCTGAAGCGCTGGTAATAAATTGGCTGGCACCTAAAGCTCTTCCAAAAATATTTGTTTGATTAACAATTTCTCTAGCCAACGCCTGATTTAAATTCGGAACGCTTTGACCAGATAATTTCTTAACAACATCTCGATTTGGGCCAGAAACTGGTATTAAACCTTTATATTTATTATTCAGATAAGAGGCCTCTGCTGGTATTTTAACAACCTGCTGTGTTGGTTGTGGAATTATTGCAGAAACTAATTGTTTTTGATATAAAGGATTATTACTCAAGTCTCCAAGATTAATAGATTCATCTTTTGCAAAATTAGGAATAAAGCCAGTAGCCGCATTTTTTGTGAATCTATCTTTAAAAAACTTTGCGTTTGCGTTACGTTCGGCAGCTTTTGCTTTTGACACTTTTTTTTCCGAAAATTCAGAAGTAATACTTGTTTGATTTGGCTTACTTGCTTGAACTAAAATTCCTTTTACATTAATAGGGTCAATTATACTTTTATTTGGATTATTTTCTTTAAAAAGATTACCTAACTCATTATTAGAATTATAATTCTCAGGTATTGCCCGTAAAAATTTATTTAAAACTAATTGATTTAAAAATCTACCACCTTTCATTTCTGCTAATTCAATTGTTTGACCGTTTATTCTATAAGCATCAATAGCAGAACTACCGCCCCAAGATAATCCTTTATTATCTTTCCAACCGCCACCTTTTAAGACGTCATCTAAAACTGCTGTTTCGTATTTTTTTCCACTTATTCCCGCTGTCCGCGTATTTTTATTCGTATTAGGATTAAAATATTTAGAGTCTATACCTGTAACTTGGATTTGGTCATTGCTTTCTAAATTTCCATTCTCTTTTGTTGATTTATCAAGCTTCTGGCGTACTCTTGAATTTGAAGCAGCAATAGCAGCAACTGTTACTGGTGCTGCAAAATTAGGAACAAATCCTCTTGCAGCCATTTGTACACCATCTCCATAATGCGGAATAACCATCGAATCACCATTTTTTCCGACATTTGGATATTCGGTTTCTTGGCTATTCATTACGAACTTACGCCCACCGATTGTACCTTCAGACAGATGTGGACGAACGGTAGAAGTAGCCCCTAAAGAAATCGCTGTATATTTTTCTACGATTGCGTCTGAAACAAAATTAGGAATATATCCAGCCGCTTTACCTTTTGACTTCGGAGTTGGTGTTACTGGGGTGCCACCAACAACTCGTACACCAGCGCCATAAAATTGTTTAGCTAATTGCGCAGAAATTTTTTCTTGAAGTATTAACTGTTCAGTTTGTGATTTTAAATTAATTAATAGTCTTTCAGCCGCAGTCGCTACCCCTTGTTCACCCTTTGCAGCAAGATCAAATAATTTAGGATTTTTTTGTAAAATAGCGGTAATACTTTCCTGCAAAGCCTTCTGCTGACTTGCCGCAGTATTTAATCCCAGTAAGCCCTTACCACTATCTACAGCAAATTTTGAAAAGTCTTTAACTAATTTCATCAGCACCCCACCGATTAAAATTAATCCTGGGCCAGCTAATATTTGCCCAAGACCATCTAGAATACCCTTACCTAATGTAGCACCGTATCCTTTTCCGTCGCTTTCGTTTACGCCACCAAGAAGGTCATTAGCACTTCCAAGAACTCTATCCATAGTTGGACCGAGAAGTCTTCCGCCTATGCTTGAACCAGCCTGTTTTGCGTTTTGTTGTAAAGCATTTATTTGAGCTGCATAAGTTTTATTCAGCTCTTCATTTCTGCGTATAGCTTCATCAGTGCTTGATGCCGCAGTATTCAACGCGTTATTATAAGTAGAATATTCCTTGCTTAAATCTGATAGCGTGGCTTTTAAAATGTTAATTTGAAAAACACCACCGACCTGTTCTGCTACAGCAGCTTGTTGTCTAGCACCAAGAGTATCATAAACTTTAGCCAAATCTTGTAAAAGTTGGATAGTTGATTTTACTTGCCCCCCACTAGTTGTGTCACTTATTCCAAGACTACCTAATAAATCTACAACTTTTCCACGTTGTAATCTTGTAAAAATAGTTTTAAACGAGTTACCAATAACAGCACCACCACGCGCAGTGGTTTGTTGCGCGGAGGTTACGAGTGCAATAAGTTCGTTTAAACTAACACCAGATTGGGCTGCGCTACTACCGACACGACTAATAGCTTCCGCAAGATCCGATGAACTTACAGCAAAAGCTGCATCAACATTCGCAAATTTATTTACAATTTCTGTCGCCGTAACAGCCTGTGAAGCAAACGAGTTAACTGCAGCCGTAAGAGCCTCAACACTTTTTACAGTATCTAGCCCACTTAATCTTGAAAGAATCAAAGCATCACTTGTACGTTTTAACGTCTCAGCTACGCCCAAACCTTGGCGAGAAAATTCGGTAGCCGCTTTTGCAACCTCATCAAATGATTGCCCAGTATTTCTAGCAATAGAAAATAAATCAGAACCAAATTTATTTAATTGAGATGTGGATACATTTAAAATTACATTAATATCTTGAAGAGATTTTTGCACTTCAATCGTAGAAGACACTAACGAAGTAAAAGCTTTTTGTAATCCATATATAACACCAGCACTAGCACCGAAGGCTATAACGCGAGCATTAGAAGCATCGAGGGATTTATTAAATTCGTTTACTTTACCAGTAATACGACCAAGAGGCTGCTCGCCTTTGGTTTTTAAATTAATGTTATAAACCTTATTGACAGTTTTTTGAATATCTCTGTCAAGTCTGCTTGTATTTCCTCCAATGTCAATATTAATTGCGGCCATAGTGTTTCCTTAATCCGTGGTATATAGTTAATTACACATTCTACAAATTATCGCGCGCATTTAAATAATCAAATTTTTCTATAGTACCGCCCTTTTCTCTAGCTATCTCTAATAAACTTTTTCCGCCTAATTTTTCAATCTTAACTCCCATTTTATTCAAATCTTCACTTGTTGCGCCTACATGACTTGATACCATATTAGCTCCATCAACTTTTGATGCTCTTTTAGCTATTATAGAAGATTTATTATCTTCCCCATTAGACTTATTATCAACCCATTGTATAAATTTTTCTGGATCACTGGTTATCTCATCTTCTACTGGTTTCCCATTTTCAGCATAATTTTTTATTAAATTTTTATACATCTTACCATAAACCAGAAGATCTATTTGATATTTTGTACATTCAGAAGCTGATTTACCCCAAAATCCCATAGACCCCTCCTCAAGATAAACTAAGTTTTGAAAAAATCCAGTGGCAGCAACATGCTTAATGTTAAGATGTGAAAAAAGGATTAAATTATTTGTGTGAGTACCCCTAATTTTTTCTACGCTAGCGTCAGATAAATCATAATACTCTTCTGTAGTAAAAGCGCGACGCGTTAATGCTGCATTTTTATAAGTTAATAATATCACAGTTTCATCAAGAAATCTTTCGTGCGCAAAATCTTCAGCAGTATAATTAACTACATCTTTTCTTTCTTTTATAAAAGTTAATAAAATCGCCTCATTTCTTCTAATTTGAGAATCTATTGAGTCTTTTTGAGATGGTAGTACTAATTTATTTTTAGTTTTTATTAAATTAGAAATAGTTTTTCTGAGCATATTCATCTCAGATTCTTTAGCTGCGCTCCACCATCCACCGCTGATTGCAGTCTCAATCTGATATTTTTCAGTATACAATCCGCGTTGCTGAGCTTCTTTTAAAATTAATTCGTAATTGCTATGTATATTAAAATGCTCTGCTAAACTAGGATGTTTAAAATAAAAGGTTTCTGTTCCGACGCTTTCTTTTGAAAAGCCATTTGCTATTTCAGAGTAAAGTCTGCCATATGCAAAATTTTTATCCACATTATTTTATTTATTTTCTTCTACCACCGAATCGATTATAATAGCTTCTTCTTTTTTGACTTCTTCTGTTTTAACTTCCTCTTTTTTATCTTCAGTAATAACAGTTTCTTCTACGACCACAGTTTCTTTAATTTCTGGCTCTTGCGTTGTAGAGTTCTCTACCATAAAATTATCATCAAATTGTTTGAAATCTTCTATAGACTCAGCGCGACCTAAAAACCAAAGTGTTATTAAATATGTTATGCGTCTAATGACTGATAGCATAAACCCATCTTCTTTTTCAGATTCTTCAATAAAATCATAAGCATCTAACTTTTCTTCAAATGTCGCTCCCGAAAATAACGGCTTATATTCTCCAGAATCGTCTTTTTGATTTGCTAGACTTAATAACCACCAAAGAATAGCGCGATTTCTAGCCTTAGCTTCCGCAGTATTTTCAAAAATAGATATTTGAGAAGATTCAAAACTCTGAATCTCCCTGCGGATTTCTTCTAATTCTTGAATCAGTAAATCAGAACGTTTTTTTTCTGCATCGGTACGGTCTGAATCACTTTTAATTAAAATTGATTGTAGCTCAAAAGAAGCGTCTCTAAATTTTAATAATAAATTACCATAAAGTTCGCGTTCTTTTTCACTGATACTTCCACCACCATCTGATAAAATAGTATTCCATGCGGCTTTTGGCAATACTCCAGCCTTTGCAAATCTAGACGTTTCAGCTGCATAGAAAAGTTCGCCGTCTTCTCTTAATCTGCGATTTGGTCTGAGTATAGAAAATTTCTTTATAATTTTTTCATTACTTCCGTCATCTTTTTTGACAGAATTAGTCGCTTCAAATTCATATAACCAATTTTTATTATTTTTATCCATATTATTTATATTATTTTTTATTTAGCTTAAAATCAAAACTATCCAACTGTTCTTCTATATTTCTTGTGCAATTATTACCATAATCAAGAACGCGTTTTCTAATACGTTGAAATTCTTCGCCGTCTATCTTATTATTACCTTGAAGATCTTCTAGCATATATAAAAATCCAAGATATAATTTTTTTACATCTCTATTTATAACACCTTTAATAAAATTATTTAAATCAATATCCATTAAATATTCCTTTACTAACCTTTTACCTAATACTACTTACACCATATAAAAAAAATGGGCACCCGAAAGTGCCCAAATTTTTAATTACTATTTTTTACTATTAATAATTTCCAGACATGAAGATACCTCTTGCAAGATCTTGAGGTCCGCCCAACTGTACCTCATAACTGGCTTTCATATTAGCATTGTCACCGATTGTACTCGAAAAACTTTGCGATACAAGTTTAGCGCCTTTGAATTGATACATCAAACCTACAGCGCCAGTACCTTGACAATTTGGCTTCTTAAGAATAATATCAAAATTATAGCTAGGGTTACTGCAAAGTAAGTCTGCTAAGTTGCCGCTTTCTAAGTCACCAATGTTTGCATTAACTTCTAAACTAGCAGTTACAGGGAAGTTAATTTCACGAGAAAACGCGAAACGATTACCAAGTTTTTGTAAAGGTGTACGAGCTAAATCAAATGAGAGTGTAAAGTCTTGAACTTTTAAGTCCGTATTACTAAACCCGAGAGCTCCAGTCATAGAGAACGTAATATCTCCAGGCTGTAAAGCAGCTACTTGACCAGCTGCACCAGATACCGCTTGTGGTAATTTAAAATTAACCCCAGTTAGAGTTTGACCGTCTACTGCATTAATTCCTGGGCCTTGCGTTCCAGAAGGGCTTCCGCCTACATTACTATACACACGAATATTAAGAGCTTCAAGATCAACACTAGCAGTAGGAATTTCACCAACAGCAGCATTAACACTATAAGAAGTCATAAAACCATTTCCTACACCAATAACACCAGTATTTGCAGCATTATAAGCGGCAGCATCATTACCTTCATCAGCAATTAATAAGTAATAATTTTTTTCATCACTTGTTTTATTAAGAAGGCCAGAAATACAAGACGTTGGAGCTGCCCCGCCAGTTGCAACCGTAAATCCCAAATAATTTTCATTACTGCCATCGGTTACATAATAAGAAAGGCTAGCTTTTACTGTTGGCGCTTCAACTTCAATACGATCAAGGGCAGCTAAATTACCATATTGGTTAACATCGGTAAAATTACGCGTAAAATCTTCATTAAAAGTTTGTACGCGTGATAGTTGTCTGACTGTATTAAGTCCAGTTTGCTGTCCAGTTGGAGCTACTTGACTAGCATATACCGCTAAAACGTTATAAATTGTTCTATTTCTTGCCATATAAATAATTACATTTGATTCTATTCCGAGACACTTTAATTTTTAATTTATCCTAGGATATCTTACATTATAAAGTTCAAAATCAACAATAGCTATCATTACTTTTTTATTTACGTACATGTTTGTATTTTCGTCTAATTTTGAAACGGTAACGCGATCAATATACGTATAATTAGAAGCAGGCTGTACATTACATAAATTTACATAATTAAAATTTGTACCAGTTTTAAAATCTCCTAAATAATTAAATGGAAGATCAGCTGGATTTAAAAGTGGGAACACTTTTCTAGCGCTATCATTTAATATTGAAATTACGCTATCTAGCGAAAAAGCATCTTTTGCAAGAACAATACATCTGATCATAGATTCAGTTTTATCTTGACCCCCAAACGCAAATGGAATATTTTCATTAGATCGGTTTTTAATAAAAATACATGGGTATGGAATTTCTTGATAACTTAATCCGCCAGTAATTTGAGTAAATTTTGGTCTAACGGTATACGCATTTTCAAATAATAACTTATCTTCACGCTCATCCGTAAAATAAAGATTAAACTCTTTTAAACTATATGCAGCAGTAAGATTATTATTAGTAATGATATTATTATTAAAAATAACTCTGCCATTATTATAGTCTAAAGATAATCCACTAGTATTTCTTGGAATAAAAGTTGTATTGCTATAAATTCCACTTGGAACTATTGCGCCATTAACACTCGAATCATAAACCCACTGTTTAAATGGTGAACTATAAGTAGAAGACACCGATTCATAAACTGGATCATATGTGGAATATAATTTTCCAGTATAATTAATAAAAGCCTGGCCTTTTGATAAGATTTCATGATCCAACCAAAGATAAAAACTGCTTGTAAGATTATTTAAATAAGAAGATTTCATTAAATATTATTTATTTTTTTTAAAAAGTTTTTATACATTGTTCCAAAATATTTTACACTACGAAATGATCTAGAAAAACCAGTATTTTTAATTTGAATGCCCGTTCCAGATCTAGAAGATTGAGTTCGTGCAAATAGATAGGAGCCTATTCCAGAAATTGTTTTTTCTATATCAAAAAGCCAACTTCTTCCACCTTCCCAAGGTAATCTACTAGAATTACTTAGTTCTGATTCAGAGGGTATATTAATTTGAAATTGGTAGGATCCATTAACAAATTTTCCGCGCTTATTTAATCTTATTTTTTTTAATAAACTCAATATTGGTTCAGTTGGATTAGAGCCACGATTAAAGCCTATAAAAGAAAATAAATTACCATATCCACCTAGTGTACCAGAAATATTTGATGCATTTTCTCCGCCATCTAATTCTTGTGTAACTGGATGATTAGAAAATTCATTTATTAAATCGGCTTTATATTGCTCTACCTCTTTATTTAAAATTTCCGCCACCATTTTTTTTACAGCGGGGCTATTTAAAATTTGCTGATTCAACAATTTTTTATTTACTTTTCCAGCCATATTAATTAGTTTCCTCGTAAAATATATTGTAAAAATCTATACCAAATAATCCATGCGGTTGACTTGATCCGAAAAATTGAACACTTCTTCCATCAATTTCGACATGCTGTGCATTATCCAAGAAATCAAATACATCTTTTTTAACTTTTAATTTTACAATATTTCCGTGTATTTCTTCTTTGATATCTTTAAAACCATTAAGAGTAGATGGATTTAACCACATAACTCTAGCTTGAAAAACCCCACTTACTGGCGCGTAAGTGACTTCAGTTCCATCTTGTTGCCCACCATATGCAAAATTATAAGTTAAATCAGAAGAAATGACTGTTCGTTTAGGTATTTTAAAAATAATTATATCGCGCGCAAATGTGTCATGAATATCATAAAAAACACTACGATATGCTAATTTTTGATCACTTGAAATTAGATCTGCCATATTAGTAAGTTACTCTTGCGTATTCTTGAATAATATAATTACTCACTCCTTGGGTGTCATCACCAGCCACTTGGTCTGGAACTGCATTATATTTAAGATAAAGTTTAACAGCTTTATCTAAATCTTCCTTAGCGTCTCTAGATAATGCTCTAAAATTCTTGGAAACTTCATTCCTATTGATTCTACTAATAGAACTATCCCCTTCTCGTAGATTAGTCCAGTCATTACCATTAGATATAGAACTTTGTGCAGCAAAACGTGCTTCATTTTTATAATACTCATAATCAAATAGCATTTTATATATTGCTAGTTGATCATTAGACGGCACAGGATCTAATATATAACCAAATGCGCCACAATCTGCATCGGCTTTTTTATTAGTAAAAACTGTACCAATTAAATTATTTAGTTTTCCTATATTTGCGTCATCTAAAAACCATGCCGCCAACCTGGAAATAGAATAATTTTCTGGTTGACCTAAATCGTTATATACACTATAAATGAATTTTGTAAAGTATTCGTCCACATACTATTTTACACAAAAAACTAAGCACCTTCTCTCAAGATCTTTTTTGCATGTGCATCTAAATCTTCTATAGATTTGACTCCTTCAGCTTGAACTGCTGTGGCATTATAACGTGAATTCCATTTAGAAAATTCCTGTACCAGGCGATCCATCAATACTTTACGATCTTCTGTGGGCACTAGCCCTACTTTATAAGCATGTGCTTGTAAATCAGTCATATTCATTTCAGTTAATTGTCCACGATATTGATCAGAACTTTGCGCGGTATAAACTGATAACGACTCACCAAGGATTTCATCAAGCGTCATTGGCGCGCGTTTTACCGTACCAGATTCATCTTTACCATGAATTTGTAACATTTGTTTGGATGGGCGACCCCTTTTTTTAGCATTCATATTAATTATTATTAATAAATATATCACGTTTATCTAATAATTTATTTAATAAATATTTTACAAAAAAAGAGCCGCCCCGAAGGACGGCTCTAATTTTTTATCTATTGATTTATTTATTATGTAACAATCAAACCAACAGCGGCACGAGCATCAACAGCCACGCGACCCTCTTCTACGAAACTGTAGAAGCCGACCTTTTGACTGCGCGATAAGAACTGATCGTCAGGAAGAACCTTGACTTGACCACGACTTTCGCTCTGAACTGCTACTGGACGTAAGAAGGCATTGCGACTTGCGTCTACACCAACGATAAGCTCGCTCGAAGAGCTTACGAAGGCACTGCCGCCATCATATGCCGTACTTCCAGCGAAGGTAGAGAATAAATCGTTATATTTACGACTAATTCCTAACTCAAGCATTTCGTTGATGGTTACGCCGAAGATTTCGGTTGCACCAGCGCTACGATAGATCTGCTCACGAACACTATCAGGAAGAGCAACAGATGTACTTGTTGCGCTACCAGTTCCAATATTACCAGCACGCGTGTTCATTGGCTGATAAGCAAATGCGCGAATCTGAGCTTTAACTTCTGGACTTACGAATAAGTCTGTCAAACCACGGCTTTGGAAAGCTTGTGGCGTGCCACCCGTGTAAGCAGAGTTAAGTCTGCGAACAAGAGTCCAGAGTCTATTCATGTCATCAAGTTGGAACACATCACTAGCAGTACTCTTGAGAATGTGGCGAGTACCTTGTGTACTTGCTTCGGCCAAGAGTTTAAGAATAACAGCCCATGCATTACGTTCTTGTTTAACAAGTAGTTCATTGGCCATACGCTCTAAACCAGCAGCAACAACGTCGAGGCGTGCCCTACGAACATAACGCTTGTCCATGGCGATAGCACTATCAAGACGATAGGTATTAATCTTCATCTCTTGCATGCCTTGAACAAAGTTTGTTGGGAGTCCACCACCGACAGTTTGCGACCAAACGCTAACACTTCCCTCATTTTGACCATAGTATAAGTCGAGAGGGATCGAAGGAGCGTCCTCATCGTCAAATTCTACGTCACGATAGATCATACTGGCCGTTCCAGCTTGTTCGAGAACTTGCTGAACAACAGTACTGATGAAAGCTGCGAAAGCTTCTTGGGCTTCTACGGCTACAGTTTTGTTATCCGAAGCAAGGGCTTTGATAAGCTCGATTTGCTCGGGATTTTTTTCGAATTGAATTTTCATATTATTTATATTTTTTCTTTCTATTTAGGATTAGAGCTCAATCTTGAGTAAAGCATACCCTTCGTCATTTTTAGGTCCGAGGAATTTGCCAACAGTTTTAGTTGCATAAGTTACTACTTTGAGTGAACCATCACCAGCGTCAGCAACAGCAGCGCCGCTACCAAAACTTGGTGTTCCGTTAATACCGCTAATAAGGACAGTACCCTTTGTTAAAAGAGGTGCCGCTTGACCGCTGATGATTACATCCATCTCGGCTGCCTTACGTGGGTTGAAAATTAATTTTTCTCCGTTTTCGTCAAACGTACGAACGTCTTTAAGCAGAATTCCAACGATTTGACCTTGCGTCGCGCCACTAGCGGCAACGGTTGTGGTCCAAGGAGCATTGAATTGAGCTGAGAGAGTATTCGCAGCAAACGATAAGTTATCTAAAGATGTTTGATCTTTGAGGTTAATTCCACTTCCTTGTGCGGTGAGGACAGCGCCTTTATCGACACTAGCTCCACTTACAGCAAAGAGGTTGATAACATCATGATCATCATAATCTCTGAATGGTTTTAAATTAGATGGCATATATTTTGTTTCTTTCTTTTATTTATTGATTTTTACGCTATTTTTATTAAAGGCCGCATTGATCTTTTCGACCAATGTAGACTCTTGAGGCGAGGAAGCGTTTGGAAGAACTTCTTCCTTTACCTCGACACTCGAAATTACTTCTTCTACAGTTTTTTCGCTAGCTACGACTTCAGCAGCCTTTCCCTGTTTCATTTCTTTAGGGGCTGGCTCGCCTTCTTTCATGGCTTCTTGTTTTACAACTTTGGCGGACTTTTTCTTAGCCGCTGCGAATGTAGAAAACTTCTTATACCACTTTTCAAAAGCCTCTTGGCTATCGAGAGTGTTTAAATCTTCAGCGATGATTGTACGATCTTCATCCGTCAAGTCGAACTCTTCATCGAGAATTGCCATACGATGTTGGAAGGTTGCTTCAACTTCTTTGGCCTTTAAGGATTCTTGGATTGCAACAAACTCTTCTTTTACTTTGTCGCTATCAGCCTTGATTGCGTCTAAATCATTTTTCAATGTGGCGATCTGGTCTTCAGCAGCTTTGAGAGCGGTTTCTTTTTCTTCGACTTTGGATTTCCATTCAACGGATAATTCTGCGATCTTGTTGGAAATAAATTCACGAACATGACTTGCAGCAACTTCCTTCATGGAGCTATCTGTAATATCATCAACATTTTTAATGTGCATAATATTTTTTACATTATTATTTGCTTCTAGGACACTTTTTTTATTTATATTATTTTCAGAAGCTGGAAGTTCATTTTCATTTTCTGTTTCCATTTCTGTATAATCTTCGCATCCACATTCGGGACAAGCATCAGCTTTTACCCCATTGTATCCGCATTTTGCGCATGTATATTTCATATCTGTAACTTCGGTACTTGTTTCAGCTGGCTTATCATACGAAATAGCAACGCCGCTTACTTCAGCGGCTGGGGTATTTGTAAAGCCAATTCCTAATGGAAGAACACTGCCTTGTAAATTTAATAAAATTATATCACCGTCTTCAGTAGCGCCATTTCCACCGAATACTTTAAGGCGATCTTTTAATTCAACGATTTTATCTTGGTCATCTATGATAGAAGCATCTGCTAAATTTTTGCTACCTTTAGCTATATTAAATTCATTAAATCCAAGCTCCCAACTTGCACTAACCGAAAGATATTGTTCAGAAGATGGATCGCTGCTATCTACGAGATCAGCGGCAAACTCTGGATTTACAATTTTCCATACGTAACCAGACAGAACAACATTAAATGGCTCCTTCTTTGCCTTGATCTCTTCAAGGGTTAATGGCTTGCTGGTTCCGAACTCACTAAAACCGTACCCAGTACAAACGCCAACAACAACTTTTCGATTATGTTCTATATTAAAAGGCTTATTAATAAAATTTTCGACCATGGCTAAGGCAACGTCAGTACTAATTATATGACCATTCTTATTTCCACGATTAACAACAAAAGCATCAAAAGCAACGCCCATTAAATCACGATTAACGTCAAGATCAATATTCTTTGGAAGATACTCTCTTAATTGGTCAACCGAAGCTACTGCTAAATACTTGTCTTCCTCGGATGAAACCATCGCTTGGACTATAATACCATCAAAACGAATTGAATATTTAAAATCTTTCATTGTATCCATTGATAAATTTACACTTTGTTCTTCTATTAGCGCAATATTTTTCAATTTAGATCCTATAATAATTTTATT
>Ga0304730_1001687_pt1 | contig 16429 bp, 15 predicted proteins | sample M_130628_MF_Meta_FD_190474 | JGI IMG/M metagenome (GOLD analysis project Ga0304730, IMG submission 190474) | Freshwater microbial communities from Lake Montjoie, Canada to study carbon cycling - M_130628_MF_MetaG (v2) (version 2) | ecosystem: Environmental > Aquatic > Freshwater > Lake | place...
CAGATAAGCTTTTCATTGCTGCCAATAATTACAGTCAGTCGTACGGAACAAGATTTGCAGTTGTTCGATATGGAAATGTAATGGGAAGCCGTGGTTCGGTTATACCCATGTTCCAAGAGTGCGCGCGCTTGGGAAAGCCGATGCCTCTAACTGATAAGAGGATGACTAGATTCTGGATTAGTTTGGATCAAGCCGTTAATTTCATTATGGACTCCTTTCGGATTATGGAAGGTGGCGAGCTTTACGTTCCACGTATCCCAAGTATGAAACTTGTAGATCTGGCTAATGCGATATCACCAGGAACCGAAATTACGGAAATCGGGATGAGACCAGGTGAGAAATTGCATGAAGAGATGATTTCGGCTGATGACAGTCGAAGAACTATTCTTCTTGGCACTCGCTATGTTGTGACGCCTCTAGTTGCAGAATGGGGCTATACAACACCATCGGGAACTCAGATGGAAGAAGGATTTGCGTATCGATCAGATACTAATGACCTTTGGATGACCCAAGATGACATCCGCAAACTTATTGAAATGAGTGAGTGAAACTTACCGTGCTGCCATATGGAAGACACGAGATCGACCAAGACGATATCGATGCAGTAGTAAGCGCACTTAAAAGTGATTGGCTTACCACTGGCCCTCTCGTAAATGATTTTGAGGCAAAAATTGAAGAGCTGGTTGGCGCACCTTCAGTGGTCGTATCTTCTGGAACGGCGGCGCTACATTGTGCGTATTCTGCTATTGGGTTAAAGCCAGGGGATGAAGTCATAACCCCACCAATTACATTTATTGCAACCCAAGCAACAGCCGCGCTATTCGGCGCGAAAATTAGGTTTGCAGATGTACAGGCAGATACAGCAAATATAGATCCGAAAAAAGTCGAAGAGTTAATTAATTCAAAGACTAAGGCAATAGTCGCCGTTGATTATGCCGGTCACCCAGTTGATCTAGATGAACTTCGTCTAATCGCAGACAAGCATGGTATCTATTTAATTGAAGATGCCGCCCACAGCATTGGTTCCTCATATAAAGGGCGCAAAGTTGGATCTATTGCAGATTTGACGACGTTTTCGTTTTTCCCAACCAAAAATATGACAACAGGCGAGGGTGGAGCCGTATCAAGTCTCAATTCCGAACTACTTGAGCGAGTGCGAGTATTTTCTCGGCAAGGCCTTGTCAGAGATCCCGAGAAATTCAAATTGGATCCACATGGGCCCTGGCACCAAGAAGTACATGAGTTTGGGCTAAATTACCGACTCCCTGACATTTTGTGCGCGCTTGGAATAAGCCAAATTTCTAAAATTAACAAATTTAAATTAGCGAGATCGGAAGTTTTTAATGCTTATAGTTTGGAACTTGCAGGTCTAGAAAACATCAAACTTCCGACATTGCGGGAATACGTAGATCCTATGTGGCATTTGTATCCAATAAGAGTCCCTGCGCAGCATAGAAAACATATATTCGAAGGTTTACGAGCCAAAGAAATTGGAGTGCAAATCAACTACATCCCTGCGAATATGCACCCTGTTTTTGATGCCGAAACCAATAATCTCGAAAATCTCGAAAATTCACGAAATTTTTATGCAGAGGAAATTTCACTCCCAATGATGGCTAATTACAAAATACTTAGCGCAGATTCGATTGCTTACGTTTCTAAAACCGTTATTGAATTAGTGAAGAAGTTATAGGATGGTAGATAGAATGCATAGTGGCGAAGTTATTGACGAAGCTAACGGCTTCAATATTTTGAATTGTTTAGAGTGCAAATTTATCCATGCTGTTGTATCTGAAAAAACTGATATTTACACATCTCATTATTATGATGAAGAGAAACCTGACTATATATCTTCAAATGAGTCCGAAACGGCATGGTGGGACCAAACTTACGGTGATCGGTTAGATTTTGCCGATGAATTAGCTGGGAAAGAACTTTCAAATTGGATTGATATTGGAACTGGCCCAGGTCTTTTCCTTGACGCTGCTAAGCGAAAAAATAAGATGATTGTGGGCATAGAACCATCTAGCCAAGCTGCCGTGCATGCGACAGCTAAAGGACACGAAGTGATTAACGGTTATTTTGATTACGAATTGTCACAAAAAATTGGGACATTCGACGCAGCACATTTTTCTGAGGTGTTGGAACATATAGAAGATCCTAAGGATTTTCTAAATAATGTATCTAAAATATTGAATAAGGATGGTTTGATAGTTATAACGGTGCCAAATGACTATAACGCGATTCAAAATGTATTTGTGAGTGAAACAGGAAAGAAAAAGTGGTGGCTTGCGCCGCCGTTTCACATTAATTACTTTTCGCATAAATCGCTGGCAACTTTGGTAGAGAGCTGCGGATTTGAAGTCTTAGAATCCACTTCCATGTTTCCAATAGATTTGTTTCTTCTGATGGGTGATGACTACATTGATAATGATCAAATTGGTAAAGAGGCACATCGCCGTCGGAAGAATTTTGAGGATCTGCTTGTTAAGCAAGACAATAATCTAAAGCGAAAACTCTATTTGGAGTTTGCTAAATTGGGTATTGGAAGAGAAATTGTCTTATATGCTAAAAAGAAGTAAATTCAGATCATGAAATATCTTGTAACAGGCGTTGCTGGCTTTATTGGTTCTTCACTAGCAAATCGGTTGATTTCAGAAGGCAACGAAGTAATAGGCGTGGATTCTATTCATAAGTATTACAGCAAAGAAATAAAGTTTAATAATCTGGAACCTCTTATGGATAAAGACAACTTTTCATTTTACGAGATGGACATTTGTGATCTGGAATCGGCATCCTTTAAGTCAAATTTCGACTGCATATTTCATCTTGCTGGCCAACCGGGAGTTAGAGATAGTTGGGGTTCTGGATTTGATTCATACGCCCACAATAATGTTCTGGGGACTCAAAGAGTTTTTAACTATGCCGCATTGAGAAATATACGCAACATTGTTTACTCATCTAGTTCATCCATTTATGGAAATGCCGAAGCCTTTCCTACATTAGAAGATTCTTGGCCACAACCTACTAGCCCTTACGGTGTATCTAAGTTAACAGGCGAGTTTTTAGCAGATTCATATACAAAGAACTTTGAACTTGGGGTGTTATCGCTTCGCTATTTCACTGTTTACGGCCCAAAACAGAGACCAGATATGGCCACAAACAGACTTATAAAGTCAGCCTTTACAGGTGATACTTTTGAGAAATTTGGTTCAGGGGAGCAGATTAGAGACTTTACTTATGTAGACGACATAGTTAATGCGAATATTCTCGCATCTGCTCGTAATACGGCTGGGACACACACCACGTTGAATATAGGCGGAGGATCTGGCGTATCTCTAAATGAGCTGATTAATTTAGTAGAAGAAATCAGCAACAAGAAAATCAACATTGCGCTAAAGGATGTGTCTTTAGGCGATGCTGCCAGAACCGGTGCTGACATAAGTAAAGCAAAACAAATGCTAAATTGGGAGCCTAAATTTGCGCTTAAAGATGGTTTGGCTAACCAGATTGAGTGGCAGTCAGACATTTTACAAATTAATTAATGTCATTCCGCTTAGCTTTTAGTGGACGTAAACCATCAGAAGGATCAGCCCGCCAGTCTCTATCAGATATTTCAGCTTCAACTGGGTTTTTGATTCCGTCTCCGATGGCAGTTAATCCCTCTCTTATGTTCGAAATCATTAGCTTTGCTTGCTCGGGAAGCCAGCAGTGCCCTGAAATAAATTCAGCGCCAGATCCATCCAGATCGATGTGGAGTTCAACCAGGCTAGCCTTTTCGCTCAATACCGCAGCATTTATTACAGCATCCGAAACGGTGTGATCTGACCAACCAGTCGGAAGGTTAAAGGTATTTCTTAAAGTAGAGATCACACTCAAATTACATTGCTCTGTGGGAGCAGGATATGATGAAACTGCGTGCAGAATTGATAAATCAATTCTCGGAAATTCACTCTGCAATAAGCGAACAGACTTATCAACTTCATCCATTGTCGCCATACCTGTTGAGATAACTAGGGGTTTTCCAGTTTTCGCGCAAGCAATAGCGAGGTCATGCCATAGCAACTCGTATGAGGCTATCTTATAAAAATCTACATATGGTTCCAGGATTGACACGGCATCTAGATAGAAAGGTGTACAAGAAAATTCTATTCCTAATTTTTTCGACTCTTCTGCCAATATCGGAATGAATTCTTCAGGTAGTTCCCACTGCTTACGTTCCAATAAATTTGGGTGTGCCGACAATGCCTCGATCGAAAAAAGCTCTTCAACTCTGAACAATTGGAACTTAACAGCGTCGAACCCAATTTCTTTGGCTGTTCGGATGAATTGTAAAGATCTATCCAGATTTTGATTATGATTGGAAGATACTTCAGCAATAAATTTTGTTTTCAATGGCTTATTCCTTTTCTTTTGAAATTCGGACTGAAAATTCTCTGGGCACATTAAGTGTTTTTATGATATTTTTTGCAGATGTATCATCCAATTCTCTCGCTGAAAATTGCAGTCTGAATAAATTTTTCCTAGCTGTCTCGATATAAGTCAACAATGCAGGTACATAAGAAATAGATTGATCCACATGGATGTAAAAGGAACGGAAGCTATCACCTATCTCTAGATAACCCTCAGTTACTCCAAAGCAATTAACACTAGATATTAAAGTAGACAGATGCTTACCATGCTCAACCCTTTTTCCCTTCAAAAGGAATTCCTCAGGCTGTCTGCCTCCATTATGAGTTTTCAAAAACAAAGTTTCGGCATCAAAGAATTCCGTTAGAACCACGATGTCACCAAATCTTAATGAAGAGGCAGGAATACCTTCCCAATCTAGAGTGTAGTTAATCTTAACTTCAGGTTTTTGCCCATTAGATATAGAGATTTTCTTCTGTATGCTTCCGAGCTTAGAAGCAATTTCCACAGTAATGACGTATCCTGTCGGAGTTTTCTCTATTTTTGGATCGACTTCAACCAGATCCGTTATTTTAGGCTCACCGGGAAGTTCAACTACAAGTTCACCAGTGTAGAAATCAGCGTTCCAGTCAATATTTTCAATTTCACCATGTCTAGTGGTACCAATTATAGGTTTATCTCCCAAATCTTTAAAAATCAAGCTTTCAATTGCTAAGCCCCGCTTCTTATTAAGAACCAGACAGAGTTTGAAACTTTCAACTGTAAGGTAATGATCAACTTCAGATATTTGCAAATCAAATGTTTGTGCATCAGCGGTCGATTCATTCAACTTCGAACTTGAGTAGAGCGTAGAAAGCTTTTTCTCCATAGCTAACGAATCAGACTGCCATTTAATCCATTTTGTTTCAGTTGTATGCGTTCTAAAGTCGCTGCCCCAAAGTTTGAGCAAATTCCGCCAGTCATCAGGGCTGGATTCAGAGGCAATAAGTTTTCTTGCGATATTGAAACATCGTGTATTTGCTAAGTTAGCATCTTTGCCGCCCACCGCCCACCTCAGAGGGTTGTACTTAGGTTGCTTTTTGGTCGGAATTGGCATTTCTACAGAATTAAGAATCAGGTCTTGTCTAGTTGTGAGTGCGCTATTCGCAACAAACTCGGAAGGTAAAATAAATTTTGATCCTGATTCCAAAGAAAATTTTAGGGCGCCTCTCACCAAATCCCACTCTTGAGGTTTTGCGTTGCCCTCTCCTTCGAACCTATTTGCTCTATATCCGAATGTTTCTGCGTCTCCGCCATAAATACAAAACGCCTCTTCAGCCACACCACTTGCCTTTTCAGAGAGCCAATTTTCCCATTCTCTAGGTGTTATGTCTCCATGCGTTAGCTTCTGCATTTTTTGAAACGCAGTTGAACTATTCCAAATAACCCCTATCGAGTTACCCATAAAACTTGTATTTTGGATTCTAAATTCAAAATCCGATTCCCAATGAGGATTGTTTGAATATGGATTCTCCCATTCCATCACAATATTATCGTAACCAGCATCTAGGTAATTCTGAACCAGGCTAGTCGACCAGCATTGTTCATTGATAAATCCAACTTTGGGAAGAGTGCCAAGAATTTCAGAATATGCGATATTTCCAAATTTCAAATTTTGTTCAGTTACAAAACTTGGCACGAGTGGGCTAATAATCTGGGCCCATCCACTTCCAAGTATTTCTATTTTACCGCTATTAATCAGTTCTATTGTCTTCTGTACCCAATGCGGATCTATCTCATTAATTCTATTCAGGGTCCAGCCACTTAATTCAATACCGAATTTGATTCCTGGTTCATCTAGCAACTCAATCAATGGCCAATAGCACCTCTCAATTAGTTTTCCTGCCTCAGATTCCTCTATTGAGGAAAAGGCTAAATTTAAATGCCAAGCGCTATAAATACTCCTCATGACATATTCCAATTCCGCGGATCCGCCATCTCAAAATTCAAACTATTTAAACTTTCTAATCTTCTAATTGATTCCCTCGGAAGAGCGCCTTTGTCGAAACTTGAATGAATTTCTTCTAACTGTTCAGGTGCATCCGCTCCAACTACGAGTCCTGATACCCCTTCGAGGTCATGAAACCATCTAATTATAAACTCTTTCCTGGCGATACCTGAATCTTTGATTATTTCATCGATGTTACCCAAAGTAGGCTTTAACTCATTGAATTTGAGATCCAGATCGGTTGAGTCTTTTAGAAGTATTCCCTGTAGAAAAAGAGAGCGCACATTGAGTAGTTGATCTCTGCTTAGCTTTTCTTTGATTGCTAAGTAAGCATGTTTATTTAGCAAGTTACATTCAATTTGAATGTTTTCGAAATATCTAACGGCGCTTAATGCGCTCTCTGAACCATAAGTCGTGGCACCGACTTTAGTTTTCCATTCACTCTGAACGTAATCTATTCTCTCTACGATTTCGCTTTTGTCGAGGTCTGGTTTCCAATTATGGAATTGAAGTAATTCTAAATTTTCACTCCCGTATTTATCAAAGTACCTTGAGATACAATCGACAAAGTCTTTAGAGTTACTACTTTCTCCGCCAACCCAGGCAACTTTTGACCAGATCTTAAATTTATAAGTTTCAGCAAAATCCACTAACCATTCTAAAGATGGTCCATAGTTCTGTGCTGTATCAAACGTATCAATCCCAAGAGAAATTGCCGTATTCACTAAAGCATAAGCTTTTTCTCGATCCACCAGAGGTGCACTTCGGTTATTGTTTGAGATTCCATATACATTTCCAAAGTTAGCAGTCCCCAAAATCAATTTTTTATTCAATTCGTTTGTCTTTCAAAATAGCACTTTGTCCGTTCTTACAATTCTTGAGAAGTTGAGACTTTAATCGCCCCACTTGTTTATTGGCATTTTTGATTGCTCGCTTACGCGTCAGCCCCTTTGCTATGACGACACCAATTCTCTGATTATGTTTGGTTATATTTTCTGAAATCATGGGTTTGTCGTAAAGAAGTTTTGTGAAGACAATACTTCCACTCTTGGGCAATGCAACTTCAGAAGGCTCTGGCAGCAGAGTGCCGCTTTCTACAAAGATGTATCGAGAAGCCACAGGCATGTATTTAACCCTTTTTTTAAAAAAAGTGCTTATATTTTCTCCGAGTGATTGCCTAATGGCTAATTCAACGAAACTTATTTTGGTAGAACTTGGAATTTGAACTGATGAAAACCAACCGCCTGAAAGTCTGGTTGCGACTTCAATTACAAATGGTTTCTCTTGGTGCCAAACCATGTCACCCTTTAAGACTCCAGTTTCTAGACCAAGAGCGGAGCCAGCCTTCCCAGCCATTTCGAATATGGACTTTCTAATTTTAGGGGAGAGCATTGATGGTTGCGAGCCACCATCTTCTATGATGTGGGGTTGAAACTGATCTAACTTGTCATAATTCCTATCTGCAAAACCAACGTGGTAAAAAGAACCGTTCTGCACTAATGATTCAGTACTTATCTGTGGCCCATCCAAGTATTCTTCAAGAATCAAACAGCCAGAAGGTGAGTGCTTAATTGACTCCTCAAAAGCCCATTTAAAGTTCGTGTCTGAATCAATCAGCAAAACACCCCTAGCTCCTCGACTATCAACTGGTTTTAGAACGTATTTCTTGCCTTCACATAAATTATCTACCAGGGAATCTATAGTCTCAATTTTCCAAAAATCAGGAACAAGTACTCCGGCTTCCCTAAGTACTTGTTTCATTAAATACTTATTTGAGACGTTTACTGAGGTTTCTATCGATTGACCTACAAGTCCCAAGTAAGTTGATGTTGAAGCTAGAGTCTCGGGAACATCGGCCGCTAATGCAATTACACCATGGATCTTGTTACTCTTACTTATAAATTGATTCATGCAATTTATAGTTTCACTAGCCGAGTAGGTATCAGCTTTAAAGAAATAATCTGCCAAACTAATCCCCGGCGCTTCACCATTAGCGTCTGACAAAATAACAGTGAGTCCCATTTTCTTTGCAACTTGCAAACCAGGAATGCTTTCTATGCCCCCGCCTATCACCCATAAGTTTGTCATGAAAAAAACATTCCGCCATTTACGTTCAATGTCTGCCCCGTAATATATGACGAATTCTCGGTCAAAAGGAATAACGCAGCTTCTGCAACTTCCGTATCATTGCCAATACGCCCCATTGGTATATTTGATGGATTGATCTCATTTCCATCCAGTATTCTGTTCAGCATAGGGGTTTGGATAATTCCAGGTGCGATACAGTTAGAACGAATTCCAAATCGGCCGTAAGTTTTTGCAATCGACCTAGTTAAACCTATCAGAGCAGATTTTAAAGAGGCATAATGAATCTGATCTACCCCGCCCCATTGACCGCCAATTGATGAGATATTCAAAATATTGCCCGATTCAAGTTCAAGCATTTTAGGTATCATCAACTGAGTAAGCCTGAAAGGCGCCTTAAAATTTACTCGGTACAAATAATCCAAATCGTCCGAAGTTATTTCAACAAAGTCTTTTTTCTGCTCGTAAGCCGCATTGTTAACCAGTAATAAACTTTCATCCAATCTTGAGATAACATCTTTGTAGAAATTCTCCACTTCAAGACTCTTTGAAAGTTCGACTCGGTACATTTCACATTTTCCACCAGCTCTTACAATTTCACTTCGAACCTCAGCGGATTCGATTTCGGATTTGTTAAAGGTTCCAATGATTTTGAATCCATTTTCTGCTAGCTTCGTCGCAATTGACCGGCCAATACCGGTTGCGGCACCAGTAATAACTACTGTTTTTTGACTCATCATTCTAGAAGTCTAACGTCAAATGATAGTATTTTCATCTATCTAATCGAATTTGAAAGTATTTTATCGATTATTCTTTTGTCGCTTCCGCCTATGTTAATTCTATTAAACTTGAATTCATAATTATTATTGATCTTAAGATTCATGTCTTCGATTGCCTCGATAAACGAAATAGAATCTGATGAATTTGAACCCTTTTCTATCACGGATTTTTCAAAAAAATGTAAGTCTTGCAGGTTTCTATCTTGCTTCAAAGTTTGTATTTCAGAATAACTCTTGTAAATACTAATGATGGGCGTACCAATCAAAATCGACTCGTAAAAGAGATTCCCAAATGATCCTATTACTAGTTTTGACGAAGCAATCAAACTATGAAAATCTAATGGGTTTTGTACAACCTCACAATTTGATTCTCTCGCAAGTTCAAGAATTTCCCTTTCTCTATCTGGAGTAACTAATGGACCTAAAATTAATTTACATTTGTATTTAGCGACTATGCCCTTTGAACGTAGAAGTATTAATTCAGAGAGTAAGTAGGGATCCGATGCCCCGAAATTAATAAGTAAATCACAATTCTTAGGCGAATTAGCCAACTTTTTATGTTGATCTACAATTAAGTATTCCCATCCACCAAATACTTCCACACCGTTATCGAAATTCTCATACTGCCCTATGCTTCCCGCTGGCGTAAACAGGCTATATTTTGCAAACATATTTCTTGAGCTAGTATCATCAATCAATAAGGTATTTTGTTTCTCTATAAGTATGTTTATTTTGTTCGGAAAAATTACTTCATCACGTACATCTATGATTACGGTCGCGTAGTCTCTACTTCTCAATGCATCTTCTAAGCTATTGAAATCAGATAAGGCGTAACCCATTTTTAAAACTAAATCTTTTGCCTCTAGATTTGAATTTAGTAAATAGAAGTTTACGTCTAATCCTTGATTTTTAGCTTCTTTAGCAAGGATTGAGCACCGCTTTAAATGCCCTAAACCGATACTGACATCAGCTTCAGTAACGATTAAGACTTGCACTTTATTTGGTTAGTCTTGGGATGCTGGGACTCGGGTTTTGACTAGTAATGCTTTCTAGAATTGGATCGCCTTCACGTAGCATCACGCTCAGTTCGCTAAATACCAAATTTACATCCTTCAAATACTTGGAGATAACTTTGCCGTCGTGTGCGAAACTTGGCTTGAATTGAGTATGCGCTAACCAACCAAGCTGAAGCATTCTATTTGTGAATATAACGCTCATGCCTCGAGAAAACTCATTTTGGAAAGCAAAGTGTGAAAGCGCCGGTAGCCCATTGTTCTCAGCATCTATGCTTAATCCACTTTCTTTTGCAGCTTGAATCCAACCTGCAGTTACTAGATTTCCATATTCCCTTAAGTACTCATGTACGGCGTACTTGTTATATTTGCGAATTGTTGCTAGCGCTGCAGTTGGACCAACTCGTTCTGTCCAGTTAGTGCTAGACATAAAAGTGGTTGCTGCATACTGCATAACTTCAGTCGTGCCAATTACGGCGCTCATCGCAAACCCATTTGCCATAGATTTAGCAAACACTGCTAAATCTGGCATTACTGACCCTTGTAAGTGAATGCCTCCTGGATTTCCACGCCATCCAGTTGTAATTTCGTCAAAAATCAAGACGATGCCTGACTTACTACAAATTTCCTTTATTTCTTCAAAATATCCAGGAAGGGGTGGGTCACTTCTTCGTGGCTCCATAACAACAGCCGCAAGTCGCCCTTTATATAGATCAATAATATTTCTAAACTCATCTATTTTGTTAAACTCAAATCCGACTGAAGTTCCCTTTAACGCACTAGGAACTCCTGAAGCGCTGAGACCGGGAAGCAAGTGAGAATCCAGCGCATTCGCATCTGATAAATTTGCAGCTAGGTACCAATCATTCCAGCCGTGATAGCCACTAAATGCGACAACATCTCTGCCGCTAGCAGCTCTTGCTATTCTCACAGCAAGACTCATGGCTTCTCCACCAGATCTTGCATATCTGACCATATTTGCCCAAGGGTGTAAATCTATGAGAACTTGAGCAAGTTCCATTTCTTCCGCCGCGATTAAAGTTGATTGCACTCCTGCATCGACAATTTTTTTTACACTCTTGTTTACATATGGATCTGCATATCCCAAAATGCAAGATCCGACACCCATTTGAGACATATCTCGAAATTTTTGTCCATGCATGTCTGTAATTGTTATCCCAGTTGCCTTTACGTAGTAAGTGGGCCAATCGGTTGGGGAAAAAATCTCTGGTCTCTTAGAAAATAACTGAGTACCACCAGGAATTATCGAATTACTCGCAGAGTAACGTTCGCGATTAAGGGATGCGAATTTCTCAAACTTACTGCTCATAAAATACCTCGTATGCTCCCGAATTTAGATTAGAAGAACGAAGGTCTTCTAAATTGTCAGTTTCCATCCAATGTACAAATTCTCGATATGACAAATTGTACAAACTCTCACCAAATACTTCGTAAGCCTTTAAAAATAATTTAAAGTCAGCCGAGGAATCTATAGTTAGGTTAAAGTGGCCTAAGTCAAGTTGACTAGTATGAACAAGGGTACTAAACAAGTCTCTTTGTCGCCAGATGAATGGCGTCACATGCTCTCTATCTAAATCAGAAACGGCTTTAAGGTTTGCTTGCACTAAAACTGATGCCTTAATCCATTCCGCATCTAGCCCATCTGGAAATCTAAACTCACTTGAATTTAAAGCACCAGCGCCAGTCGCAATCCCTGCGTGGTCGTAATTTCCTTCAGAAAATCTCTCAAAAAGATCGTCTATTAGACCTACATCAACAAGAGGGCAGTCAGCGGTAATTCTCAAGATATTTTCCGCAGAAAGCTCTATAGCCGCATCTGCAAATCTCGACAGAACATCGTTTTCAGAGCCTCTCCAAACTTGATATCCATGTGTGTTACAGGCATCAGCTATTTGGTTGTCTAATTGATTTGTAGTTGTTGCGACTACTACTGAACTTATGTGAGCAGATTCGGATAAACGATCAACTACTATCGACAAAAGTGATTTCTTGCCAATTGTCTTTAAAACTTTTCCAGGTAATCGACTGCTACCCATCCTTGCCTGAACAATAGCTAGATTACTCATGCTAAATAATCCGCAGAAACTAAGTTAACTTTCATACGGCCACATTCTGTTGGTACTGTCACCTGCAAGCAACATCGGCAAAACATCTATGTCATCAGGTATTGCCACATGTAGTAACGCGGGACCACTTTGATCAATTAACCAGTTTAGATTTTCCAAAACTGTATCTTTAGTCAGAACTTTCCTGGACGGCAATCCATATGCCTCAGCAATTTGTGTAAATTCAGGATTGTTCTTATTTCCACAAGTAGGATCCTCGCCCCAATTAAGCAATTGGAACTGAGACACGATACCCAATTTCTTATTGTCTAGGACTATAATCTTAATAGGAATATTAAATTCACTGGCGAAAGCAAGCTCTTGAATATTCATTTGAAAAGAGCCATCGCCAACTAAGCAAATTGTTGTGGTTTCTCTTGAAGAAAGCGAAGCACCAATCGCAACCGGCAAGTCATACCCCATAGTTCCCAAACCGCCCGATGTAAGCCATTTGGTTCTTGGAATATCAAAATCAAAAGAGCGAGCCACCCATTGTTGATGAGAACCTACGCCAGAAACTATACTTACATTTCGGTCTTTAACAATATTACTCAATTCCCTTATAAGTAAGTAGGGATTAATTTGAGATGAATGTTCATGTTTGAATTTTTCATTTACATACGTCTCATCATCTTCATACTTATCTATCCAACTATCAAAAGGTTGCAGATTGTTCTCCGATACTCCTTCTTCTAGGCTGCTCAAAAAATTACTTACAGGCATATTAAAATTTAGATCGGCCTTTATTCGCGAATTAGCTAACTCATCTGAATCAATCTCGACGCGTACTTTAAATGCATTTTTACCAAATTCTTCCTTTAAAGTTCCAGTTTGTCTCACGTCTAGTCGAGAACCAAGAACCAAAATAAAATCAGAATCTGCTATAGCTTTTCCTGCAATTCTTGATCCCGTATGTCCATGAAATCCTAAATTCAGAGGGCTGTCCCCAGGCATAACTCCAAGAGAAAGCAATGAATGGCTAACCGGAATATTCAATTTGTTACAAATATCTCTTATTCGACTTGGATTACTCTCTGAGAGCGTACCGTGACCAGCAATAACCAGAGGTCTCTTTGATTTAGTTAGCTTCTCAAGTACTAATGAAAAATCTTTTTCATTGAGCGAAAAATCATTCGAATTTTCAAAAATTTGATTAGAAGTAAGTTCTTTTTCAAAACCAGACTCGATAATTTCTCTCTGAAGATTCATGTGTAAATTTATAACTACAGGGCCAGGTCTGCCCGATAGCGCTATTTGTGAAGCTGTCGCAATTAAACCGTCTAGTTCCGATACTGATTGAGGTGTGAAAGTTTTTTTCGTAATACTTCCCATAATTGATTCTGTATCAACTTCTTGAAAACCACCTTGACGGATTGGTTTGATACCTTTGAAATCAGATTGACCAACTTGGCCACATATAGCAACAATTGGCGTGGAGTCGTAGTATGCATCAGCAATTGGCGTAACGACATTAGTTACACCCGGACCGCTCGAGACTAGTATGAATTCAACACTTTCAGAAATCTTAGAAGCTCCAATTGCCGCAAAACCCGCGCCTTGTTCAGTTCTTGCTGTAAGCAGTTCAACTTTTTGCTTAATTGCTTCATCAAGAATTGGAGCGACTGTTCCTCCAGGATAAACAAATATTCGCTGCGAATATTTTGCAATATCTGAGACGATAACTTGGGCGCCAGACTTTTTGTTCTCCACGCTTGCCTCTTTTTCTCGAATTTTGATCGAAGTATATATTGCTGAAAGGTCGACTTTTTAGTTACAGCCTTAAAGGCTCAAAGTACTGGTTAGAAGCTTAGGTTAAAGCCTGATTTGAGTCCTCAATCGTATATTTCTTACAATAGTTAGATATTATGGTGGCGAATTAATGTGCTGATTAGAACTCCACCTAAGTGTTACGAACTCGATTGGGATTGCCAGAGGAACATGAATAGAAATTTAACTATAGATCTTAAAAAGATAATTGTTCAGGCCTCGAGCAGATCCTGGACAGGTGAAAAAGATGAGTGCATGTACAGATTTGATGGCTCGGTGAGGCTAATAAAAACACTTAACTTCTTTACTGAGTTAAGTGAAGGCTCAACTGCCAAAATTGCCTTAGTAGTGCCCGAATTTGAATTGAAGTATAAATCAGATTCTTCTGGAATATTTCAAACTCTTAAGAAATATGAGCTCGATGTGTCATTAAGTTTTTCTCATGACGATTCGCCTCTATTAAGAATGATTGAAGTTTGTAATGATCTTAAAGATGAAGATTATATCTTGAGAGTGAATGGTCAAAATTGTTTTATACATAAACAAATGTATGAAGATGCTATTAATTTAGTAGAAAAAAATATTGATGTAGATCTTGTTAAATTTCCAGACAACTATCCTGCACAAATGACTTTTGATATTTATAGAGTCGGGTACCTAAGAAGAATAGCAAGTCTGATTTCTATCGATAGCCCGTTGCATATTCACCCAAAGTATTTCTATCTAGATAACGATGTAAAAGTGGTAACACTTGAAGAAAAAATGCCCTTCAATGTAAGTGAATTGCAATCATTCAGGAATTTACTGGCGGAGGACCCAGGTGATGATTTTAGAACTGTTAACTCAAGTAGAATCAAGAAAGCTGATCAATTAAGTTTCCATTATGAATTAGTAATTCCACACCTGAAAAGCGGTATGAAGGTACTTGATTTAGCATGTGGTCAAGGCTACGGCGTATCAATGATGTCAAAGCAATTAGAAAACCTCGATAATGCTGGGCCAGCCAAGCTCAGAAGTCAGATTATTGGTGGCGATATCTCTCCTGAGACATTGGAAGTAGCTGCTGTCTCATACCCTGATTTATATGGAGTTGAGTGGCAAATACTCGATGCTGATCGGATAGAACTTGCAGATAAGAGTATTGATTTATTTACATGCTTTGAAACTTTAGAGCACATTCCAAATCTAGATTCGGGCCTAAGAGAATTTGCAAGAATACTCAAAAGGAATGGAATTGGTTTCTTTTCTACGCCTCAAAACTGCTTTGGCAATTTCCCTTTAACATTTTGGCATGAGAAGGAATTTTCATATGAAGAATTGCTGAACGCAGTTTCAAAACACTTCGATATTCTTGACTTTATAGGACTAAAGCAGGGCACAGTGTTTAAACCGCAGGACCCAATGGGAACTAATTCTTTTTTAATGGTTCGATGTAAGAGTTGAAATTAATTTTAATAACGCCACTGCTTAATCACACTTTTAGAACAATTCACTCGTAATTGGTTAGAAGAAGGTACAATCCTTGGCGACCGCACAGAGACTCTTTATTTAAATTGAGCAAAACAAAACACCCACCGATAATCCACGGTGGGTGTTTTGCATCCCTAGAGGAGGATTCCAAAGTTGATTGGCGTGGTTATGCGCTTTGGTGTTGCGTTATGAGGCTGGCTTTACCGCAGGCTTTGCCTTTACCAAGATGGCTGGCTTTACCGGCTTAACTGGCTTGGCTGGCACTGTTGCCTTGGCTGCGGTGCGGGCAGCTTCGAAGGCGGCCTTTGCAGCAGCTTTCTGATCATCCGTGGTTGCAGCAGCTTCGGCAGCCTTAGCGGTGGCGCGAGCAGCATCGATGGTGGCGTGTGCGGCATCGGCTGCTGTGTGGCGGGCTTCTGCGGCAGCTTTGAAAGTATTCATCTGGGCTTGAAATGCCGTGCGGGCTGCAACGCGCTCAGCCTTTGTGGCTGCTGTCTCTGCGGCAAATGAGGTAGTAGTTGAAGTTAGTGCGAAGCCGGCGATAAGTAGGGCGGCTACTGCGGTGCGAGAGTTTTTCATGGTGAGCCTTTCTATGTGCGCTGGCTGGATGCCTTTGCTTATAGGCACATATTGCGCTGCGACCTTTAGGAATCTCTGTGATGACTTTGCGAAGAGCGTGCGGGTTTTGAGTACTCGCTAGAAAAGACAAAGTCGCCGCGATCACGGCGACTTTGAGGTCTCTTAGAGTCCAACCAGAGAGAACCCCTCAGGAATTTCTTCTTGAGGGGTTCT
>Ga0304730_1001689_pt1 | contig 16419 bp, 12 predicted proteins | sample M_130628_MF_Meta_FD_190474 | JGI IMG/M metagenome (GOLD analysis project Ga0304730, IMG submission 190474) | Freshwater microbial communities from Lake Montjoie, Canada to study carbon cycling - M_130628_MF_MetaG (v2) (version 2) | ecosystem: Environmental > Aquatic > Freshwater > Lake | place...
GCCAGCATGAAACCACAGAAGGCACTTCCGACATCGCCCATGAAAATGCGGGCTGGCTGCCAGTTGCTCGTGAGGAACCCGCCTGCTGCACCGGCAAACGCCGCCGCGATGACCGCGACCGGCCCCGCGCCGCAAGCCGCCGCTGCCGCAGCGATCCCGGCCGCCGCCGCTGCCGCCGTGATCCCAGCGATGCCGTCGCTGCCGTCCATGAAGTTGAAGGCATTCGTCAGACCGACGATCCAGAGCACCGTCAGCGGCCACGCAAAAATGCCGAAGCGGAGCATCCCCAGCGAACCGAGGTCGATTCTCGCCACCGCGCCGAGCACGGCCGTGGCTGCGATCGCGGCCCCCAGATGCACGGCGAAACGGGTGCGGTTTCGGAGCGACTGCACATCGTCGAGCCAACTCACCGCAGCGATTGCCACCGCCGGCAAGATCGCCCCGGCAATCCGCGGCAGTTCCTCCGGACGCAAGGCTGCAATCACAAGCGCGACCGCAACGACGACCACGACGATCGCCAGTCCCCCGCCACGCGGCGTGTTCCGCGCATGGCTGCTGCGGGCGTTCGGTGCGTCGATGATGCCCCGCGCCGTCGTCCACTCGATCAGCATGCGGGTCAGCACCGCCGCGACAACCATCGCAGCGACGCACCAGGCAACCCAGAGACTGAGCGTCGTCATCGTTGTTCTGCTCCGTGCACTGCCTCGAACACCATCACGAATGCTTCGCGGTGGCCACCGCCTCACACACCTCCTCCACCACGGCCTCCCCAACATGGGCCCCAATCGGCAGGGAAAGGCTGCGGGCAGACAACAGATCGGTGCCGGGCAACGATCGCGTGCGGTCATGAAAATGTTCGAAGGCCGTCTGCCGGTGACAGGGCGGATCGTAGTAGGTCCGCGTCTCGATGCCGCGGTCGGCGAGCACCCGCCGCACGGAGTCGCGGGTCATCCCAAACCGCACAGGGTCGATGGTGATCGAAAAATCCTTGTAACTCGACAGGCTGCCATCGGCGCACTCCATGAAGCCGATGCCGGGCAACTGTTCCAACTCGCGACGGTAGTGGCTGGCGACTCGCCGCCGTTGTTCAGCCACAAGGTCGAGCATCTCCAGCGACAAGAGTGCCATCGCCGCACTCAGTTCCGGCATTCGACCGTTGACGCCAGCGAACAGCGCGTCGTAGGAGCCGTCATTGCCATATTCCCTACCGAGCCGCACAAAATGCGCGAGACAGTCACAGTCTGTTGCGACGATCCCCCCCTCGCCGGCGACCAACAACTTCGTGGGGGAGAGGCTGAACACCTGCGCCGTGGCTCCAGCCCCCACCGGCCGGCCGTGGATGCTCGCCCCAAAACCATGCGCGGCATCGACGATCAGTGGCAATCCGTGCTCCGCGGCCAGCGATGCCAACGCCTGCATGTCACACGGATTGCCAAAATTGTGGCAGGCTGAGATGGCAACGGTGCGTGGGGTGATCGCCGCGGCCACAGCCTGTGTCGTGACATTCGTCGTGCGGGGATCGACATCGACAAACACGGGCCGAAGGTTGTTCCAGACGATCGCGGCAGGACCAGCCAGAAACGTGAAGCTCGGGATGATCACCTCGCCGAGCGGTTCGCTACGAGTGCCGCTTCGGACAACGCCAAACCGCGAAAGTGGCTCGAACGATCCGACGGAACAGCGTTCCGGTACGGTGCGCCGGCTTCGACAACTGCCGGCCGACAGGTCGAGCCCCTTGTAGACGAGCATCAGGCCGATTGTGCAACTGCTGACAGCAACCGCATGGCGAACACCCAACCGCGCCGCGATCGCCTGCTCCAGACGGTCGACATACGGCCCCTTCGTGAGCCTGCCACTCGCCACAATCTCAGCCGCTGCAGGACCAAACGACTCCCACGAGGGCAGGGCCGGCCGCACGAACGGTACGCGAATCCGGGCAGCCGCTGGATCGGCTGCCGAATGCACCTCCGGAATGACAGTGAACCGGCTACTTGGCATGGGCTTTTCGGATCGAGGTCGAAGCAGTTTCTTCGAGAGCGTGGCTGCCATATTCGGCGACGCAATCACGCAGCCGTGATTTCACCACCTCTGGCGACTCCTCAATCACACTGGCCAGTTCATCGAGCAGCGTCTCTGCTGCGGCCAGCGTGGTCGGACGGTGCATCGCGCAAAACACCTTGGGGTGGTTCGTGGGCACACGCTGCTCGTCATCGAAGTAGAGTTCTTCGTAGAGTTTTTCACCGGGACGCAGGCCAGTAAACACGATCTCGATGTCATGCTCGCCGAGCCCAGACAGACTGATCAGGTCGCGGGCAAGATCGACGATCTTTACGCTCTCGCCCATGTCGAGCACGAAGATTTCCCCACCGCGCCCCATCGCAGCTGCCTGCAACACGAGCTGCGAAGCCTCCGGGATCATCATGAAATAACGGGCAATGTCAGGGTGCGTGATCGTGATCGGACCACCCAGGCGGATCTGCTCCTGGAAGATCGGCACCACGCTCCCATTGCTGGCAAGCACGTTGCCAAACCGCACGACGATGAATTTCGTTTTCGACTCTGCTGAAAGGGCCTGCACGAAACGTTCGGCGATCAGCTTTGAGCATCCCATCACGCTCGTTGGATTGACCGCCTTGTCGGTCGAGATCATGACGAACTCACGGACACCATGCTTGTCGGCCAGCCGAGCGAGTATCTGCGTGCCGATGCAGTTGTTCTTGATCGCCTCGGCTGGATTCGACTCCATCATCGGCACGTGCTTGTGAGCCGCAGCGTGGAAGATCACAGACGGCCGGTAGGTGGCCATGATCTGGTCCATCCTGGCTTCATCGGTGACATCGGCGATGAGCGGCTCGAACGGCGGCCGCGGCTCGTAGCGGCAGAACTCCTGCTCGAGGAGAAACAGCGCGTTCTCGCCGCGCTCAGCGAGCAGCAGTTGTTTTGGCTGAAAACGGAGCACCTGCCGGCAGATTTCGGAGCCGATCGATCCGCCAGCACCGGTGACGAGGACCGTGTTGCCCTCGATGAGCCGTCGCACGGCCGCGTCGTCGAGCTTGACCGGTTCTCGCCGCAGGAGGTCCTTGATCTCCACAGCCCGTGGCTTGACGTGCAAGGTGTTGTCCTTGCCCATGAGCAATTCGTCGATGGCGGGCATCACCTTGACCTGCGCGCCGGCCTTCGTGCAGTTCTCGAGCAGTTGCCGAAATCGCTGTCCATTGAGGCAGCCGGAGGGCACCATCACATCATCGATCCGCCGCCGCTCTACTTGCCGGCCGGCGTCATCGACAGTGCCAAGCACTGCAAAGCCGGCGATGCGGCTGTGGAGCAGGGCGGGATCGTCATCAAGGAAGCCTGCGATGAAATACTGGCTGTTTGTCGCCGACGTGAGATTACGGGCGAGCAACTCCCCCGCTTCATTGGCACCCACGATGAGGGCCGTTCGGACTGGCATACTCGTCAACAGCGGCCGCAGCTCGTCACGAATGCTCCGCCAGAGGGTGCGGATGCCGCCGAATGCCATCACGGTACCGGCCCAGTCGAGCACGAACACGCTCCGTGGCACCCGCGCAAACGCACCAAAACGGCCAGACGTGAGGATCAGCGACTCGATGGATATGAGCACCAACATCGAGAGCGTGGCGGCCCAGATGAGGCTCGTGAGATCGTTGAACGAAATCCGCCGCCACGACACGTGGCATTGACCGAGCCAATAAAAGATAGCCACCTTGATCGCCACCACACCGCAGACCGTGCGCAGGGAGAGCAACGCTATTGATGCGTCCACCTGGAAATCGCTGCGGATGAAGAACGCAAACCAAAAGACGAGTGCGAAGATGACGGCATGCAGGCACGCCAGGATCAGCGGCTTCTTTCTGAGAAGCCGGCGCGACACGCCGAGGAACGTGAGTTGGTTCATGATGATTTCATTCCGTCGACGACTGCTACGCGGATGGCGGGGAGTCGGTTCTTCCCCAGGTTACAGCCGTTCGAGATCCACGTCCTCAAGTTCGATCGACGCCCCCTGATTGAGGAAGCGGACAGCCACGACAAGTCTTTCCCCACCCCGCCGCTTGACGACCGTCCCCTCCAGTCCCTGCAGCGGTCCACTCCGCACCCGCACCGGCTGACCAGGCTCCAGGAGTGCCTCGGGCGTGAGCGGCTGCTCGGTGGCGATGAGTCGCTTGATGTTTCGCAAATCGGAAAGGAACCCGGCAGGGTCGCCGATCGGCAGCCAGCGGGCCACGGTATTGGTGGCCAGGGCCGCCCTACGCTGGTCGTCATCCACGAGGGAAAATACATAGCCTGGGAACAATGGCACGAAGGAAAGCCGGGCCCGGCCGCCGGGTGACCGCAGCCGCCGCTTGACCAGCGGCGCATAGAACGGGACGGTCGACGCTTCGAGCTTCCGCATGAGATCCTTCTCGCGCCGGGAGAGCGTGTAGAAGGCGACCCAGCCCGGTTCTCCGACCGCATGGCCCTTGAACGCGTGGGGAGACGAGTCTTCGAGCAGATCATCGGGGAAGACATCACGCTGTCTGGGAAGGATTGGCATGCAAGGAAGCCTGGTGAAACAAGAGCCGCCGTGGCAGGGTGCGGCTGCGCACTCCGTTCTCGTAGGTGGTCGTGAACCTGCGCAGAAAATACAACAGCCGCGAAAATCCCCATCTCTCCAATCTTACGCCTCAACCTGAAGAATGTCTCTGGTTCGAATGCAACGCTGACAAACGGGGCAAAGTTTTCCGGGGGCCTGTGTCGATGACAACGACTGGAGCGATTATGCCGATCGCAGGGACTTTGCATGCACGCCACGTCTGTCACGAAAAAATGCCGTGGAGCGACCGCCGGCGGGCGGATTGGCGGGCGACTGCATACCGTCTGCGTGGCGCTGCTGATCGCCTCGACGATCTGTTCGCATGGCTGCGCCATCTCGGGCCGTCCCCAGAGGACCGCCGCGCGGCAGGCCACACTTGAGGCCAACTGTCCGCCCGAAGGGGATCGGATGCCCGCCAAGGAACTTGCGAAGGTCACCCTCCCTCCCTACGTGATCGAACCGCCTGACATTCTGCTCATCGATGCGCTCCGCGTGGTGCCGAAGCCGCCCTTCCGCATCCAGTCGTTCGACACACTCCAGGTCATCGTGGAGGGCACGCTCCTCGAGCAGCCGATCAACGGACTCTATGTCGTGGAGCCCGGTGGCATGCTCGATCTTGGCCCCTCCTACGGCAAGGTAATGGTGGGCGGCCAGTCGCTCGAGGAGGCACAGGACGCGGTGTTCCGCCACCTGAAGCGAATTCTCCGTGAACCGCAGGTGTCGCTTACGCTCGCGCAGGCGGCGGGCCAGCAGCAGATCGCCGGCGAGCATCTCGTGGGTCCCGATGGCACGATCAATCTCGGCACCTATGGCACGGTCTACGTCACCGGCATGACCCTTGCGGAAGCGAAGGAGGCGATCGAGGCACAGTTATCGAAGTATCTCGACGCTCCGCTCGTGAGCGTCGACGTGTTCAGCTACAACTCCAAGGTCTACTACGTGATCACCGAGGGGGCAGGCTTCGGCGACAACGTGACCAGGTTTCCCGTCACGGGCAACGAGACCGTGCTTGACGCGATCGCCGGCATCAATGGCCTCTCGCGTCTGTCGAGCAAGGACATCTGGATCGCGCGGCCGGCCCCGTCGGGCGTGGGCTGCGATCAGGTGCTGCCTGTCGACATCGAGGCGATCATGAAGGGGGGCTCCACAGCCACCAACTATCAATTGCTGCCGGGCGATCGGGTGTTCATCGCCCAGGATCCGTGGATTGCCTTCGACAGCATCATCGACAAGGTCACTGGGCCCTTCGAAAGAATCTTCGGGTTCAGCTTGCTCGGTGTGCAGACCGTCCAGACATTCAACCGACTGCCTTTCGGCTTCAACCCCAACACCGGCATCTGCTGGGTGGCACGCGAGGTCTACGGCGAACACAACCCCCAGTGGCTACTGTTCCGAGCGTGGCTGCTGACGGAGGCCCCGACCTGGCTGCGTGACCTCTATGCAACCCACGGCGAGGATTTCGCGGCCTGGATTCACGACAAGCCGCTCGCCAAGGCGATCGTGAAGGCCCTGATGGACGTGGCGATCGCAGGGTATGGCGTGTCCCGATGATGGTGCGATGCCACACGCGATGGTATATGTGAAGTGGATTCAGCGGGAAGCGTCCCGCCAGCCAAAGGAGTCTGACCATGCGTCGTCCTCATCAAAGCAGTGCACGCATCCTTGTCTTGATGGTCTCGTTGGGAGGCTTTGGTATCTGGCTGGGAACGTCCGGCATGGCGACCGCCCAGGGACCAGCGGGCCCCCAAGGCAACAATGCCACGCCCTTTTCAAACATCACTCGACGGCCGTCTCTGAGCCCCTATACAGCGCTCGGCTTCCAAGGCAGCAACCCTCAGACCGGCAGCACCCTCGGAGCCCTGCAGGGCCTGGTGCGACCGCAGCAGCAGCAGTACGTCCAGCAGCAGCAGGCTGTCCGTCAGTCGCGTCAGCTCAGCCAACTCCAGGGACAGGTGCGGAATATCCAACGCCCGTCGGGTGGCTCCACCATTCAGACGATTCGTGCCACGGGTCATGCCTCGACATTCATGGAAATGTCGCACTTTTATCCGTCTGCACGTTAGAAGCCTGTGGCATACGCACGCTCCATCGTTCTTGCGGCCGTCATCGTCCTGTCGGCGCACCTGCAGTCGTCACGCGCCGCCGAAGACGCTGTCGAAGATTCGGCCACCACGGACACGGCCGGCCTTCGGCCCACCATGCAGCAACTCGCCCCTGACAGCGGGCTCGACAGGCCCCCGTCGCCACGGGATCTGGCCGGGAGCCGCGCTGAGCTGAAGCGGCGTTTCCGTGAACCGCTCTCCCACACTGGCACTGCCGCCGGAGCGCGGCTCGCCGCGGAGACGCTGCTCACGGCCGCGGTTACCGAGAACGATCGATCTCTCAAATGGCTGATGCTCGACGAAGCGCGTCAACTCGGCGAGGCGGCCGGTCAAGCCGGACTCGTGAACCGTGCGATCACGCTGGCCGCGGCAACCTACGATTTCGATGCGATCGACACGGAACTCCGCTGCCTGAAGCAGATTCCGCTTCGCGGTCTCGACGCCACGCGAGCCGCCGGCCTGGCCGTCGCGGCAGAAGCCATTGCCATTCGTGCCGAAGCGGATCGCCGGCCCGACAAGGCCGTGGCAGCCACGCTGCTCGCCTATCGAGCCTGGCAACGGGCCGGCAACAAGGACGCTGCCCGGCAGGCGGCTGTCCGCCACGACACGCTGATTCAGCAGCCGTGAACTCCCCACGTCACGCCGTCTAACCGCCGGGCACGATACCCGACGGGTAATCAGTCGAACGGGCGGCGTTTTTGCCGTGGTGCCGTCGGCTCCTGCGGCTGTGGAGCAGCAGCGTCGTTCTGTTCACCTGCCTCGATCGGCGCGGTGTCATGCTCCGGCTCCAGCGGCCGCTCTTCCTGCTCCTGCCTCTCCCGCCACGGCTTCTCCGCCACATAGCTCGCCAGTTCACCCTCCAATTGCTTCTTTACTTCCGGTGAACTGTCTTCCGACTCGACCGCCTGCTGGCTGTATTTTCTCGCCTCCGCGAAATCACCCGACTCGGCATAGCCCGCCGCCAGGGTGCTGATGATGTGGGGCTGCTTCCAGGTCGTCTCCTCGCATGCCTTGCGTGCCAGTTCGATCGCCCGCTTGCCATCGCGGAGCCCATCATCCGGCGAGGTTGCCAGCAGCCAGGCCAGGTTGTTGAGCACGCCCGAATCGTCCGGCTCGAGCGCCAACGCCTTTTCCAGATCGGCCAGTGCAGCCTTATGATCGCCGACCGAGATCTCTGCATCGCTGCGGCCCCGCCAGCTGGCAAAATTCTTGTCGTCGAGTTCGATCGATCGCGAAAACCGCTTGATTGCCTGCCGCGGCTGCTTGGCAGCCAGATAGAGCATGCCCAGTTGCCCGACCAACACCGCATCGTCGGGCTTCTGCGCCACCAGTTTACGAAAGTCGCGAATCGCCGCCGGATAGTCATTGCGTTCCGCAGCGATGAGGCCACGGAGCTCCAGGGCCGCTGGATGGTCGGGCTGCTTTTCCAGCACCCGTTTCAGGTCGGCCTCGGCCCGCTCGGAATCGCCCGCCTGTTGATGAATGCGGGCGCGGAGCACGAGCGGCACAGTCTCGTCAGCGGCGATGCGAATGGCCGTGTCGAGATCGGCAATCGCCTCGGGACGATCGCCACGCATGGCCCGCACGCGGGCCCGTTGCAAGAACGCACCGGATGAATCGGAGTCCAACTTGATGGCGCGGTCGAATGCCTGTTCCGCCGCCTCCAGCTTGTTGTCCATCATCAGAGAGAGCCCGAGCGCCTCTTGCAACGAAGCGTCCTCGGGATCAGCCTCGATGGCCGCCTCGAGATCATCACGGGCCTTCTCGAACTCGTCCGTCAGCAGATGGAACAGGCCGCGAGTGCGCCGGATGTCCTTGTCACGCGGCGCGAGCTCGACCGCTTTGTCGTAGTGAGAGGCGCGCTCCTCGCGGTCATCGGTGTCGGCTGTGTTGCCGAGCACGACGTGTGCCTGCGCCGACTGCAGTTTGTCCTCCGGCAGCAGTTCGATCGCCTTCTCGGCGGCAGCTCGGGCCCGTTCCCTGTTGCCACCGGGCAGGCTCTCCAGTTGCGCGATCATGAGCTGCGCGTCGCCAAGCTTCGGATCACGGTCCACCACCTCGTTCAGGTCACGCATGGCGAACGAACGCAATCGCGGCCACTGGGGATCGGGGGTTTCGACCTCGTAGATCGCCTGCACGATCCGGCCGGCTCGATACATCAGCGTGTCGGTGTAGAGATCCTCGGCGAACTGCTGTTGATCTGGGGCGAGCCCCTTCTTGATGGCCCGCTTGCAGAGGTCGAGCACGTTGGCGAAGTCATCGATCGTCTGAGCCGAAAGCTTCGCGTCGACGGCGGCGTCGAGGTCGTCCTGGCCTGGGGATTCACTCTCGGCGGCCGGGTTGGTAGCCGGCTCTGTCACAGTGGCTGCAGGCTCCGCGGCCACGCAAACCGCGGTGGCGACGTGAACAGCAAGCGCGAGCAGGAGATGGCGACTGAATGAAATCCTCATTGGATTCAAAGCTTCCTGTGGGCCGGACCCCAGTGCGGGGAACGTAGAGCTCAACCGTTCCCTAGTATGGGGCAAGCAGCCGTTTTCCTGCCATGCAGACTTTTCGCGGACTTTCAGCCGACTTTCAATGGTCGATCTACAGCGGTGCCGGGAGATCTCGCCTGGCGAACAGCACGGCCCCGATCGCGTAGGCGATCACTCCCACACCAATGAGCACGGCGTCATACTCCGCCAGCAACCGCCATGATTCGGCCGCATCGCCGACCAGCCGCTGCGGCTCGTAGGCATTCAGGAACGACAGGTAGCCGGCCCACCAGAGCGGTTTGCTGAGCCGGCCCACCAGCTTGGCAAGAATCGAAAACACATAGAAACCGCAGAGGATGCCAACCGTCCGCCAGCGGTAGCTATCGGCGGCAGAGACGCCGGCCGAGATGCCCGCCATGCAGACCATTAGCCCAAACACGTTTGCCGCCGCCGGCAGGAACCGGAGTGGATCGACCTTGCCCGCCCAGGGCCCAAACGCGATGGCGGTCCAGACAGCCAGGAACAACACGGCACAGAGCAAGGCTGCTGCGGCGGTCGTGGCCAGCGCCTGCGTGACGAACACTGCCACCCGCCGCACCGGCGCCGCCAGCACCATCTCCATTGTGCCTCGCTCCAATTGGCCGGAGACGGCATCGCTGCCACGGGTGATGCCCCAGACGGTGGCAGCCAGCACGACAACCGGATCGACGAAGGCGAGCGCCACGCGACCGGCGTGCGTGGCCACCTCGGTGAACGGCACGCCTGAGAGCCGCTGCCAATCCTTCGGAATCGCTCGCAGGAGCACATCCTGAAAGGCGGGCATCGGAATCTGTGCCGAAAGCCAGATGTAGAGCCAGGGAAAACCTGTCCAGAGGGCGATCAGCGACAGAACCAACACGCGTTGGTCGCCCCACGTCTTCTTCCAGATGGCAGTGTTCCACATGATGCGATTCTATTCAAAATGGGGACGGGAGCGATTTACCCTGCGCGATGAAACCGGTCGTAGACCGCGGCGAGCCCTACCGGCTCGATCCGCATCTCCTCCAGAGGCAGCGTCGACAGCCATCCCAGCAGCGGCGCCAGTGAGTCGCCTGCCTCCATCACCACCGCTCCTTCCCTCTGCTCGACGATCACCACGCTCGCCGCCAGTGCGGCTGGGATCGGGCCAAGTGGACCGTTGAGCTGAGCCCGAATCCGATGGCAGCGACGGAGATGTTCGAGCGATTGTTCGTGCACGAGCCGCCCCGCCCGCACGATGGCCACATTGTCGCAGGTGTCCTCGACCTCGGAGAGCACGTGCGATGAGAAGATCACCGTGCGGCCTGCCGCACGGGCCTCGGTGACAAGTTCCAGTACCTCGGCGCGGGCGGTCGGATCGAGATTCGCGGTCGGCTCGTCAAGGATCACCAGCGGTGTCTCCATAGCGAGCACGACCGCCAGGGCCAGTTTCTGTCGCATCCCCGTGCTCATGCGGGCCACCTGCCGGGAGCAATCGAGATCGAGTCGCCGGGCCACGCCTGCCGCGACCTCCCGCCGGCAGCCGGGCCGCAGGCTGGCGAAGAAGTCGAGCACGTGATGGCCATCCATGCGGCGGAAGAGCCTCGCCTCACCGGGCAGATAGGCGGTGCGGGCCCGAACTTCCAGAGAATGACGCACGCAGTCGAAGCCAGCCACGCTCGCGGTTCCCGAGGTGGGCGTAATGTAGCCCAGCAGGAGTCGCAGCAACGTGGTCTTTCCTGCGCCGTTTGGCCCAAGCAGGCCGAAGATCTCACCTTCCGGCACCGACAGCGAACAGCCGTCGAGCGCGGTGAAGCTGCCGTAACGCTTGGTGAGATGTTCGGTGTGGACGAGCATGGGCGTGGTTGTACGCGAAAACGCGACTTCCTAGGCGGGGACAAAATAATAGGCAGCGAGTGCGAATCCGATGAGGGCGACACCCCGACGCACGACGGCTGCCGGCAGTCGGCGGGCGACGTTGGCGCCGACGAAACTTCCAGCGACCGCGGCCACGGCCATGATCGCCGCGTGCGGCCAGGACACATCCTGCGACCCGAGGAGCGAGCCAAAGGCGAAAATCGCCGACGCGACGCCGTTGATCGTCATGGCCAAGGCGTTCTTCACGGCGTTGACTCGGTGGATGTCACCGAGGCCAAGCACACCGAGCACAGCCAGCATCAGGATGCCGATCCCGGCGCCAAAGTACCCTCCATAGATCGCCACGAAGAACTGGAGCACGCAGGCAAGAACAAGACGCGACGTGGCGGGAATGTGACTGGCCGAGGCCAGTGGCACCGCTGTCGCCGCATCGGATGCTGCCCGCGGGGGAGTGCCGGCAAACCGTGCAAGTTGCGGCTGCAGCGCGAAGACAATCGCCGCGGTGAGGATCAACCAGGGCACGCAGGCATCGAACCACTGCGATGGCAGCACCAGCACCAGCACCGCTCCGAGCACCGCGCCGAGCAGGCTTGGTACGTGCAGCCACGCAGCCCACGCAGGCTGCTCGGCTCGTTCTCCCCGATACGCCCATGTTGCCGCGATCGTGCCAGGCCAGAGGCCGATCGTGCTCGTGGCGTTTGCAACCACCATGCGCGCGGGATCGGCAGGCAGGATCGCCGCCAGCACGGGAAACGTGAGGATGGTGCCCCCGCCAGCAACGGCGTTCACGGCGCCTGCCAGAAACGAGACCACGGCCAGTGCAACGAGGCCGAGCAGCGAGCCGGCGGCGAGAAGGTCGGTCATGACACGAGGGCCGTTGGCGAGGTGTTTTGGAAACGCGCTCTCATGGATTCTGACGAGGCATCGCCGGATTGAGAGGACCGCGTGGCGGCGTCCCCGGTGCGGCGGCCGGCGGTGGGACCGGCGGGTTCGGGACCGCGAGAGGTGGCTCCGGCTTGCCGGGTCCCTGGGGAGGTGGATCCGCATACCGCCCCACGCCGCAATCGACGAGCAGATATCCGGCCCAGAGGAGAGGATGCCGCGCATCGGGCAACACCGCCTGCGGTGACTGCTTGAGCCGCGGCTCACGGCCCACGTCGGGCTGCTCTGCCCTCGCCATCTCGACGGCCCGTTGCCAGCTTTCCGCGGCCGTGGGAACGTCGGCCCCAACGATCTCTCGGTCCCGCAGAAATTCCTCCACGAGATCGACGCTCGTCTTGCCTCCCATTCGCCAGCGGCTCACAACCGCTGTGCGGCCGCCTGCTGCCACCAGGTCGGTGACGGCCAGGAAGAGATCCTCGCCAGGCCGCGCCGGGAGCTTCGCCAATCCGCCCGCCATGGCGGACTGGAATCCAGGCAGCACCACGCACTGCGGCCGCTTGCTGGGCGGGGAGAGCCATTCACCAAACGTCATGGCCGGCTTGCCGCCCTGGGTCGAGAACAACGGCCGCGTGGCCGTCGGCCCATCGCCCGCCAGTTCGTCGAGGACCAGAAGCGTGTCGAGGAGTGACGCCACCAGCGACATCGGTGGGGCCGGAACAGGGGGCGGGAGCACCACCGCGCGGTCAAGCGAACCGGCGAGTTGCATGGCCCATTCCTGGGCGACAGCGGGTTTGTCGCCGCGAAACAGACGGCCCACGCAGATGCCGAGAGGACCGCCGGTCTGCGGTGCCTCGAACCGGAGCACGGCCAGACTGCGGGTCGGACTGTATCGGATGCGACAGACGTCGCACAGCCGCTTCGATTGCGGCTGATCGTCGGGGCCGTTTTGGAATGCAAGCGACTCCCCAGACTCGGCCGGAGACGACAATCGCCGCCCCGCAGCGGCTGGCCGGGCCGATCCCACGGGAAGGAGTTCGAACGGCAGATACCAGAGCATGCCGTCGGGCACGATCACCAACTCATCGATTCCTTCGGCCAGCTCGACCTTCGAGTTTTCAAAGAGCATTCGCTCGATCCGCTCAGCCGAAACCTGCCAGTCGCTGGCCAGGAGTCGCTCAGTCGACACTGGTGCGATCGGATCGTACAGACACAGGCTCTTCGCCAGCGCAACCATCTCCTTGGTGACCGCGGCCGGCTGTTGAACCTGCCACGTGGCGACCCGCTCGTGCGACTCGAGCGCCGCGAGGAGGCCCGCACTCGTCCAGTGAAACGACAGGATCAGCTGCCTGGGAGCCAGACGGCGACGGATCTCGGGGCCGGGCGTCAGAGGCGGCATGTCGAGCGGTGGAGCCTCACGGCCGGCGGCGATCTCGGCGATAAACTGGCGGCAGCGGTCCGCGACCTGCTGGTAGTCGCGCCACGCGACCGGATCGCCGGGCAGTTGCGGCCGTTGTCCGCCGTCTGCCACCGCGGGATTCGGTTGGCCGGCAGCCGCAAGCAAACCGGCTGTGAGAGGTGTCCGCAGTCGGGCCATGCTGTCGAGAACGGCGGAGAGTTCGGGATGACGTGCCAACACCGCAGCCCGCCGCGCGGCATCAGTTCGCGACAACCGTTCCGGGTCGGAACCCAGCAGACATTCGACCGCCGTGCGTCGGCCGCCGAGCGGTTGCGTGACCAGCCAGCGGCTGCGGACCGCCGCCTCGGCGGCGTTGAGCGCGGCGTCGCTCCCACGGCTTGTGGCCGCGGCAACCCAAGCCTCAAAGGCCTCGGTTCGCGGCGTGCTGAGCCTCGCGAGCGAGCCGAGAGGATCCACCGATGTCTCGCGTGGCGATGGATCGCCGAGCAGCTTTGAAAAGAGCAGATCGGCCTGCCGATCGGAGATGCCGCCGAAGCCTGCCATCAGCATTTCCACGAGCCGGGAAGCCTGAAAGAGCGTTGGCTCACGACGCCTGGCGATGCCGACCGCCCGCTCGAGTTCACGATCACCGCCCGTCACGTCGCCCGAGTCATAGGCGATCATCGCCGCGGCATAGGCCTGCTGGGCTCCGGCCAGTCCGCGGCCGGGATCGCCGCGCAGCAGACGGCCGTCGATTTCGTTCAAAGCGGCGATGGCTGCCCGGCCATCTCCAGCAACGGCCAATGACTCCGCTTCGAGGCCGAGGAGCGTGGCCTGCAGCACCGGCATCGTGCTCCGCGACCACTCGGCCCCACCATGGATCGAGGGCGGCACTCCTCGCGTGCCGGCGGCCAGATGCGCCGCACCTGCCAGCCGGAAGGCCTCTTCAAGGGCCCGCACATCGCCGTAGTCAGCGGCAGTGTAGGTGGCTTCTTCGAACATCCGGGCGGCCACCGCCGGTTGATCACTGTCGAGGGCGATGCGTCCCAACACGATCAGCCCCCATGACGTGAGCGGCTGATCGAGTTGGTTCCCGATGAGCAGGCCGCGGGTGAGCAGCGGCTGCGCCTGGTCGGCCTTGCCCTGCGACCAGAGTGCCGTGCCGAGCGCGATGTCGATCCACGACTGCGAGTAGTGGTTGGGGGGAGCAGGGCGCCGCTGCAGAGTCTTCGCCGCTTCCTCGATTGCTGCACCTTCGCGGGCGAGCTCGCCGAGGATCAGGCCGCGGCGGTAGAGCGCGATCACGAGAGCCCGCATGATCTCCTGAGGCCGGATGGGATAGTTGACGGGCGCCGCCAGCACACCACCTTTTTTCAGCACTTCATTCGGATCGCCGCCTCCGAGGCGAATCGAGATCGTGCCGGGCATGGCAGCGGGGGAGGTATTCCGTTGGCTGCGACCCCATGTCGCCACCCGCTGCCCCGCGAGCGGCCGCGGTGCCTGTGGCGGAAACTGCACAGCCAGCAACCACTCAGGATGGGCCGCAGAAATGAGCAGGGCCTCATCGTAGGCCGCAACCGCTTCGCGAAGGCTGCCAAGTTCGTAGTGGCATTCACCAACGACTGCGGCGCTCGCGATCGAATCGATCCAACGTTGAGCCCCGGCACGGATGCCGCCTTGATGTTCACGGGCGGCGATTTCCAAGCCATTCGCGTAATCGCCGGCGGCGAGTGCCGCCAACGCGAAATCGTAGCCCGGCGATGGGACGGTCTGGCCTCCCGGAACACCCAGCCCGGGCTGCAACACGACCTGTGCGGTGAGTTTCGCTGGAGACAGTGCCGCGACCGAGGCCAGCAGCAAGGCCGCGATCCACTGGTGTTGGAACCAGCGGAGATCGTTCCAGCACGACTGCCGGGAGGTTGGGCACATGCTCGGAGTTGTAACACGAACCGCCCAAACCACGGCGGCCCGCAACCCTCCGGCGACCGGCTGTCAATCTGGGTGGCCACGGCAAACCCGCCGGCAGTCTGGGCATGCCGGACGAACGGGTCGTAACGGTTGTTGAAAGTTTACCGGTCGAATCGGTCGATAGATCCCCAGGTCAGAACACCACGCCGATCATGCGATTCGATTCACGTTCCCTCCCCCTGAATTTCAGCCTCCCGCCGGGAAGAGACCCATGAGCACCAGAGCCATGCCTTTGCGTCGCCGTCAGACTGCCATCCGCGCGGGATTTCTCCTGCTCGCCATCGGTGGAGTGTCGCTCACGGGCTGCCAGGTGGACGTCGGCGGACAGACGCTGCCCAGTCCTTACTACCTGCAGGACGACATTCAATACTTCCCGTCCGGCCCCGAGTTCAAACTCTCGAAGGAAGCCGCTGCTTTGAAGGCCTACAAGAAGGAACTGGGCGAATGCCCCGACGGTTGCAGCGGCGGTTGCAGTTCCTGCAAGTAGCCACGCACCAACCCGGTAGTTGACCTTTCTCCGCGGGCCGCTAGAATCCGCATCCGTGGGGCAGAAGCCCACCGCAATGGCTCTTACAGTCAAACGGTGGGTTTTGTGCCCAATGCGAATGGATTCGCCCCCGACAGGCAGCGGCCTGTCCGTCGGGTTTCCCACGGAGGCTGGCTAGCCGTGACGGTCGCGTATGCACACTTCCGCGGAACTGCTGATCGGCGAGTTCTCCCGCACGCTCGACGATCGTTACCGGCTGTCCCTTCCCCCGGAATTGACCGAACCGCTGACGGCGTCGGGCGGGAAGATGGTGCTCGCCAAGGAGCGGGCAGGCTGCCTCTCGCTCTGGCCGGCTGCCATCTGGAAACCGCGAATCGATGCGGCAGTCGACGTGGTTCGGAGCAAGATGCAGGCGGGCCTGCTCACGCAGCGAGTGGGACAGCTCCAGGATCTCGGACGGCTGCTCTCGACCCGTCACAAACTGGTCACGCTGGGCGACCGGGGCAGGCTTGTGGTGCCGGAGGGCTTCCGCGAATTCCTCGCCGTCGAGCCGGGAACCGACCTGCTCGTGGTGGGAGCCGCGGTCTGCGTCGAACTCTGGCAGCCGGCAGCGTGGACGGCCTTCGTCACGAGCGAGATGCCGG
>Ga0304730_1001690_pt1 | contig 16419 bp, 19 predicted proteins | sample M_130628_MF_Meta_FD_190474 | JGI IMG/M metagenome (GOLD analysis project Ga0304730, IMG submission 190474) | Freshwater microbial communities from Lake Montjoie, Canada to study carbon cycling - M_130628_MF_MetaG (v2) (version 2) | ecosystem: Environmental > Aquatic > Freshwater > Lake | place...
CTCGCCTTGCGGCGCTGCGTGTTCCTGGCCTGCCCCAGCACTCGACATGCCCGGCGTTCGGTCACCTCATCGCGGCCGAGCATGTCACGCACATGCTCGACCGCCTGACGCCGCTTCGCCGGGCTCAAAAGTTTCCCGAGGCCGCCTCCCGAAGGATCGCCTTGTCGAGCTCAGCGTCCGCCAGGAGCCGCTTCAGCCGAGCGTTCTCCTTCTCGAGATCCTTCAGCCGCTTCGCCTGATCCGTCCGCAGCCCGCCGTACTCCCGCTTCCACCGGTAGTACGTCTGCTCGGTCACGCCAAGCTTCCGGACCACCTCGGGCACCGTCTTCCCTTGAGCCAACCCAACCTCAGCCTCGCGGAGCTTCCCGATGATCTGCTCCGCAGTGAACTTCTTTCCTCGTGGCATCTCTTGCCCTCCCTTGGTTTGCGCCACCAGAGATTCTCTCTCTGAAAGTGGCGACGTTTAAGGGGGGCAGGTCATTGCGTGATTATGTTCCTAATCTTTTTCTGGACTTCCCAATGAAACTCTTCGGTTATGCACGCGTGTCTACGGATGACCAAGCCACCTCCGCTGATGCCCAAGCGGTGCGGCTGCAGGAGTTCGCGACCGCCAAGGGGCTGGAGTTGGCGGGGCTTTACGTGGACGAAGACGTGTCAGGAGCGTTGCCGCTCAAAGCCAGGCCGCAGGGCAAGAGGCTCTGGGATGCGCTCGGGCCGGGAGATACCGTGGCGTTCTGCAAGGTGGACAGATGCTTTCGATCTATGGCGGACGCCGCGACCACGTTGGCCCTTTGGAAACAGATCGGCGTGAGTGTGAACATTATCGACTTGGGCATCGATGTGTCCTCGCCCGCCGGGGAATTATTTTTCAATCAGCTGGCAAGCTTTGCGGCCTTTGAAAGGCAAATCATTGGCCTGCGGATCAAGGAAGCCCTCGCCCATAGAAAGGCCACGGGCCAGCCGTACGGTCGCGCACGGCCGTTTGGCTGGGTGAAGGCCGGCGTAGGGAAAGAAACACGCTGGGTGCCATGCCATGACGAACGGCGGCTGGCCGAGCGGGTAGTCGCCCTGAGGGACGCAGGAGGCACGCTCGCGAGCATCGCAAGGGAGCTGGCCCAGGAGGGGGTGACCAAGCCCGGGAAGGCTAGAGACGCCAAGGCAGGCCGTTACCGCGGAGTTTGGTACTTAGAAGCCGACGTTGACCGTCTGTGCCGAGCGGCGCGGGCAGGCTTTCCGATTGCACCAAGGGACGAGATCCCCGCGTGATAAGCGCCGGCCAAAAACTGCCACATGGACGCACCCCTTCCCTGCTGAAGAGGCGAGAAACGCCAACCAGTAAAGCCGAGTGGGCACCGACGGCCGCCTTATCATTAGGCTCTTCAGCGTGCGACCGGGACGCAGGGGTTCGCTGGATCTATTACCAGCACGTTGCCCGGGGTTTCGCGCGACCGTCAGTTGACTTCAGCGGACTTGCCGCTCCTGCGTAGGCAGGCTTTTTTTAGGCTGGCGCTGGTTGATTTCTAACGCGGTGTCAGGCAGCCAGGAAATGAGGCACCGCGGAAGGACGCGAGGCCCTCCTATCAATCAATGTCCGGGAGATGCCTCAGAGCGCGCAGAAAAACTTGCGGGTGCCAATCCGCGTAGGAGAGCCCCCTTCGCAAGAATCCTTAGGCGGCCCGCGCACAAAGACGCGGTCTGGCGGGCAATGGTTTGTAGGGGTGTCGGTTGGCCTGTGACGGCCGGATAACCCCTGCCACAGGAGCCTTGCCGCTATGCAGACAGTCACCAACAAGCCCGAAATGCTCACGCTCCAGGAAGTCGCTGACCTCCTTGGGATCGGCCTCCGCTCGCTGAACCGAAACGTCCAGACAGGGCTATTCCCGCCTCCCGTACGCCTCGGCCGGCGAACCCTGCGATACAGCAGGCGGGCAGTGCTCGCGTGGATCGATGAGAAGAGCGGGAGGGCGAAATGAGCAGCGAGACAGCCGCGACTTGGCCCAACATCGCTCTGCTGAACGGCAGGCTATTCGGCCTTGGCCTCTCCATGAGGCTCCCAGACGATGCCCAAGTGGTCGATCTGGCTGGTGCCACGCGAGCGGTCGGTGGCCGGCAGGCCCGTCTATTAGCGCCCTGCGTGGGGACGAAGGCCCAAGATCGGGAGTGGCTGGAGGCCCAAGAGTCTCGCGGCATGCAACCGGCCATGGTGGCTGCGGAGTTGTTTCTGATACCAACAGCGCCCAGTAACCCTGGGGAAGGTGAGAAGATCGCCGCAGAAGAAGAACGCGAGCTGCGTTCTTTCTCGGGCAAATCTATGCGGCCGGCGGTTTCGCTTGCGTGAAGAAGCGAGGCCGCTAAAACATCTGCTGGACGGCCGTTCATGCCGTCTGCCGCGGGCTCGTCGGAGGGCGGGCCCGCGGCGTTTTCTTCCTGTTACCGCAAAGGATTGCGACATGGCCAAGCCCTCCCCTGCCCTCAAATACTGGACCAAGCCAACATCGCCGGCTGCGACCGGACTCTTGGTCAATCAAGCCGAGGCCGCCCGTCTTCTTGGCATTTCGGAACGCACGGTCTTCGCACTCGTTGACCGCAGACAGTTGCCGGCACGCTATATCGGGACTCGCAAGCTTTTTCACATGCGCGACCTGGAAGCCTATGCCGCAGCACTACCGTTTGATCCGCAACACGCTGAAGGAAAGGAGGAGTCGCGATTAGGGGTCTTAGCACCGACAAAAATGGCCTTCGGAGATTTCAGTTCTTCGATCTCTCCGGCAAGCGTCAGTCAATACGGCTAGGTCGAATGCCGGCTGATCCGGCAGAGACGATCGCAAGGCATATCCAAAGGATCTTGGCCGCACGTAAGGCTGGTGCGTCGATGCCTTCAGACGCAGCAGTCTGGCTTCGGGAAATCCCTGATGAGTTGATGACCAAGTTGGCGGAAACTGGAGTCATCGATCGGTCGCTGACTCGGCCCCAAGCCCGTTCGCTCGGCGAGTTTCTTGCGAGTTTTCTCACCAAGTGTGACCACCTGAAACCCAACACGGTGGCGCAACTCAAACTCACCAAGAACTACCTCTTGGCGTTTTTTCCGTCCGATACCCCCTTGGATTCGATAAACGCGGGCGACGCGACCGACTTCCGGCGCTGGATGAAAGCCGATGGCGGGAAGGCCAAGAAATCGCTCGCCGACAACACCGTCCGCCGGCAATGTGGGCGGGCGAAACAGGTGTTCGCGGATGCTGTGAAACGCCGCATCATCACCGAAAATCCCTTCGATGGGATGCCTGATGTCGTAGTCAAACCTAACGAGCAGCGCGAACAGATCGTCCCTTCCGAGACCGTCTGGAGGGTGATCAAAGCGTGCGATGACCCAGAGCTTCGGCTCGTCCTGGGGCTGGCGAGGTTTGGCGGGCTACGAATCCCTTCCGAACTCACAGAGTTGCGATGGGATCACGTGGATCGGGAGAAGGGCGTGATCCTGATCCACAGTCCGAAAACCGAACACCTGAACGGTCGCCAGACCCGACTGATCCCGCTCTGGCCTGAGTTGATCCTGCTGCTGAACGACCTGGCCGCGTCTCAGGGGGATCGCAGCGGCTACGTGCTCACTCGCCAAAGACGGGCCAGCAACGCCAACCTGAGCACCGCCCTTCGGCGCGTGTGCAAACGGGTGGAGGTTCCCGTCTGGCCAAAGTTCTTCCAGAACCTTCGGATGACTCGCCAGACCGAACTCGCCTCGGCCCATGAGGAGTGGAAGGTCAATCTTTGGATGGGGAATACTCAGAGCGTCGCAAGACGGCACTACCTCCGCCTGACACCCGGAGACTTCCTGGACGCGAGTGCCTGGTCGGCCGCCGCCACAACGCCGTGGCTCAAAAATGGCTCAGCACCAGCCAGCACCGAGCAGCACGGGTCGGCACAGCCAAAAGCGAAAACCTCTGGAAATCCGAGCGCCAGTAAGAATGCCCGCGATTTGCGGGACCGGCCGGATGCCTCAAACCACCTCAAAGTGCCCCGTCATGGACTCGAACCATGAACCCTCTGATTAAGAGTCAGATGCTCTGACCAATTGAGCTAACGGGGCTTAACCACTTTTTTACCCACCACGCACCGCCCCGACAAGGGTCGGCCCCGCCGCCGCCGCGGCGCAGAGGCCACGGCCAGGACGCCGCGTTGCAGGGATTCGCGACCAACCGCTACATTCCGCGCTCGAAACCGGCCCCGCGGCACCGCCACGCGGCCGGACTCGCTTTTTGCAACTCGCTTCTGGAGACGACTCGATGGGTAGGTTCGACGGGATGAAGGGGCTCGTGCTCGGCGTGGCCAACGATCACTCGATCGCCTGGGCGATCGCCAAGATCATCATGGCCGAGGGCGGCCAGATCGGCTTCACCCACCTCCCCGATCGCCCAGACGACGAACGGCAGCGAAACCGCCGCCGCGTCGCCCTGCTCACCGACCCCGAGCCCAACGCGAAGTTTCTCGTGCCCATGGACGTGTCGAGCGACGACCAGATCGCCGCCGTCATGGACCGCGGCAAGCAGGAGTTTGGCACGATCGACTTCCTGCTCCACTCGATCGCCTACGCGCCCCTCGAGGATCTCAAGGGGGACACCACCAACTGCAGCCGCGAGGGCTTCCGCCTCGCCATGGAGACGAGCGCCTACAGCCTGCTCGCGGTCGGCCGGCTCTCCCGCAGCTTCCTCTCCAAAGACTCGTCGATCCTCACGCTCACCTACTTCGGCGGCGAGAAGGTGGTGCCCGGCTACAACATCATGGGGGTCTGCAAGGCGACCCTCGACATGTGCATGCGCTACATGGCCTTCGACCTCGGCCCCGCCGGCGTCCGCGTCAATGCGGTCAGTGCCGGCCCGCTGCGGACGCTCGCCGGCCGCGGCGCGGGCGTGGACGACATGCTCGGCCTCTATCAGCACATGTCGCCGATGGGCCGCAACATCACCCACGACGAGGTCGGCAAGGCCGGCGCCTGGCTGCTCTCCCGCGACTCGCAGGGGATCTCCGGCGAGATCCTCCATGTGGATGCGGGCTACAACGTGATGGGCTCGCCAGGCCGGCTTCTCGACCTCGTGCCGAAGCAGGCGGGGCAGGAGTGAGCGGGGAGTGATCCAGGCGTGACCACGATCGCCGTCGCCGTGGTGCTGCGACACGGCCATGCGCTCGTGGGACGCCGCGCTGCCGATGCGATCGACGCGGCGGGCCTCGACGAGTTTCCCGGCGGCAAGGTCGAACCGGGTGAATCTCCGGCCAGTGCCGCCGCGCGGGAGTGCCTCGAGGAGGCCGGGGTTGCCGTGCGGATCGATGCCCTGCTCGATCGCGTGGCCAGCACCTCGGCCAGCGGATCGCTCGACATCCTCTTCTTCGCTGCCACACCGCTCGACGACCGCGAGGAACCGCTGGTCCCATTCGCCTGGGTGCCCGTGGCAGAACTCGCCTTGCTGCGGTTTCCGCCGGCAAATGCCCGCGTGCTCGCCCGGCTCGCTCAGGGCGGGTCGTAGCCGCCGGGATGCCACGGATGGCAGCGGCAGATCCGCGCGAGCCCCTTCACGGCGCCGCGGGCTGCCCCATACTTCTCCACCGCCTCGCGGAAGTACGTGCTGCACGTGGGTTGAAACCGACAGTGGCGGCCGAGCAGCGGGCTGAGCGTGAACTTGTAGAGCATGACGCCGGCGATCAGGGCTGCCGACGCAGCACGGTCGCAGAGCCTGCACACCGCGCCGCAGGCGCCGCCGGGCGTGGTCGCCATCATCGTCTCCGCTTCGGCTTCGCCGCCGCGTCGTCTCGCGGCCGGGGCACGGCATCGGCATAGCCCCGCCGCCCCACCACCCGCGTCGCCAGGGCGGCGATCATCGCCTCGACGTCCCGTGCCCCCGCCGCGCCCGCAGGCGGCTCTCCGGAACGGACGACGATCACAAAATCGTTGCCGGCGGGGAGCCGCGACCGCACCGTCCGAAACGCCTCCCGCAGCCGCCGCTTCCAGCGGTTCCGCACCACCGCCGAGCCAATCCTCCGCGAGACCGACAGGCCCACGCGAATGCCGTCAGGACTCGTGCGGTTCAACGAGGCATAGATCACCAGCGGCCCCGCCGACGCACTCTGCCGGGTGTCGTACACGCGGGAAAAATCCGTCGGCCGTAGAAGCCGCATCCGCCGCGAAAACCCGGCCGGACGCGACGTCACCACTTCAGCGCCGCCCGCGGATTCGCAGTGGCCGTGGCCTGCGCCGCCTTCGCCGCCTCGAGCAGCCCGTCCAGCAGCGCGGCGTCGCCCGGATCGGGCAGCACGATCTGCACCTCCGCAATCAGGTCGCCCTTCGACCCGTTGGCATGCCTCACGCCCATGCCGCCGGCCCGCAGCTTGCGGCCGCTGCTGGTTCGCGGCGGCACTTTCAGAGCGATCGTGCCCCACGGCGTGGGCACGTCCACCTTCGCTCCTTCGATCGCCTCGGCCAGCGTGATCGGGAGCATCACCTCGAGCGTGTCGCCGTCGCGATGAAACACCGGGTGTGGCTCGATATCGACGTCGAGCAGCAGATCACCAGCCGGCCCGCCGCCTGTGCCGGGCTGGCCCTGCCCGCGGAGCCGCATACGAGCCCCGTCGGGAATGCCCTGCGGGATGGTGACGCTGATCGTCTCCTTCTTCCCACCGCGATCGATGGCGACATCCGCCTTGCCGCCATCGATGGCCAACGTGAAGGGGATGCTCAGCCGCGCCGTGACGTCTTCTCCGGGCGTCTGCGTCTGCCGGCGCCGCCGACCGCCGGCTCCCGCTGATCGCGAGCGACCGCCGCCGAAGAGCTGCTCAAAGCCCCCCGCGCCGCCAAACAGGCTCTCGAGGTCGATCTCGGCGGCGCCGCCGCCCGGAGCCCCGCCCGCACCCGGAAACGGTCCGCCGCCCCAGCCACCGCCACGCGGCCCGCCCGCACCGACGCCCTCGAACGAACTGCCGTAGCGGTCGTACATCTCCCGCTTGCTCTGGTCATTGAGCACGTCGAAGGCCGCCTGCAGCTGCTTGAACTTCTCCTTGGCGGAGTCGTCGTCGGGATGCAGATCGGGGTGGTACTTGCGGGCAAGTTCCCGATAGGCCTTGCGGATGTCCTCGGCCGATGCCGTCCGCGGCACGCCAAGCGTCTGGTAGTAGTCATCCGCCATCGAAACGGGCTCTCCGCGGCCGGGGAAGCGTAACGCCACCGATTCTAGAAGTGGCCGCGCAACCCCTCAAGGCGGCGCCATCCCGGCCGCAGTCCCACGCCTCACGGCGTTGGGCTTTTCACTTCTGCGTCGGCGGTGGTGGCTGACCGTTGCTCCAGAAACTCGGACTGGCACCGTCGCGACGGCTGCCCTTCGGCGGCCGTCAGCAGTCGGAAGACACCGTCGGGATCGAGCCGCCGCGCCCGCACGTTGTCGGCGAGATACACCGGCAGGATCTCGCGGAGGATCCGCGCGACCAGTTCGGGCGCCAGCACCGGAAACATCACCTCGACGCGGCGAAAGAAGTTTCGCGGCATCCAGTCGGCGCTCGAGAGAAAGACCTTCGCCTCCTCGTCGGGGCCGAACACGTAGATCCGGCTGTGTTCCAGAAACCGATCCACGACACTCCGCACGTGGATCGTCTCGCTCAAGCCCGGCACGCCGGGCCGCAGCCCGCACATGCCGCGTGCGACGATGTCGATCGGCACGCCCGCCTGACTCGCCCGGTAGAGCGACTCGATCACGCGGTGGTCCACGATCGCATTGAGCTTGGCGAAGATCCGCGACGGCCGCCCTTCCCGAGCACGCTGCGCCTGCTCGTCGATGAGTTCGATCGTGCGGCGGTGAAGATCATTCGGGGCCACGATGAGCCGCCGCCAGGGATGGCCCTGGGAATAGCCCGTGAGCAGGTTGAAGAGGGCCGAGGCGTCTTCTGCAATCGCCTCGTCGGCCGTGAACAGCCCGATGTCGGTGTAGGAGAGCGCGGTCGTGGGGTTGTAGTTGCCGGTGCCGAGGTGGACGTACCTGCGCAGCCCCTGCCCCTCCTGGCGAACCACCATCGACACCTTGCAGTGGGTCTTGAGGTCGAGGAAGCCAAACACCACGTGCACGCCCGCCCGCTCCATCTGCCTCGCCCAGCTGACGTTGTTCGCCTCGTCGAACCGCGCCTTGAGCTCCACCAGCGCCGTCACGTGCTTCCCTGATTCCGCCGCCGCCATGAGTGCCCGTGAGATTGGTGAGTCGCCGCTGGTGCGGTAGAGCGTCTGCTTGATGGCGAGGACGCGGGGGTCCGCGGCCGCGGCCGTCACGAACTCCACCACCGGATCAAACGAGTCGTACGGATGGTGAAGCAGGATGTCGCGTTGGGCGATCGCCGCGAAAATGTCGGAGCCACGTCGTTCGAGACCGCGGGGGATTCGTGGCGTGAACGGCTTGTCGTGCAGGCGCTCGAAGCCGGGCAGTTTGTAGAGTTCCCAGAGCGACGTGAGGTCGAGCGGTCCGTCGATCCGATAGACCTCGCTGTAGTCGTCGCCCTGGCCGTTGGCCCTACCCTGCAGGCCTTCCTCGTCGATGATCATCTCGGCGAGCATGTCGTTGGCCTTCGACGCAATCTCGATCCGGACCGCCTGCCCCCGCTGGCGGGCCTTGATCCGGTCCTCGATCAGCTTGAGCATGTCGTCCGACTCCTGCTCGAGCAGGTCGACGTCGCTGTCGCGGGTGATGCGGAAGGCCGTCCACGACTCGACGGTGAAGCCACCAAAGAGCTCGGGCAGACGCGCCGAGACGACGTCCTCGAGCAGCACGAAGGGAAACGTCCCCGGCTCGCCTCCTGAGACCGCCACGATCCGCGGCAGCACCTGCGGCACCTGCACCACCGCAAACATCCGCTTGGGGCCGAGCCCCTCGCCACGGTGCAGCATCACGCCGAGGTAGAGCCCGCGGTTGTGATAGCGGGGCGACGGGTGGGCCGGGTCAACCGCCATCGGCGTGAGGATCGGCAGGGCCCGCTCGTGAAAAAAACGATCGACCTGCTCGCGCTGGCCGCCGTCCAACGACTCGTACCGCAGCAGCCGAAAGCCCTCGGCCGCCATCGCCGGACCGATGCTCTCCCGCACACAGGCGTACTGCCGGGCCACCAACTCCTGCGTGCGGCTCGCGAGCGCCTTGAGCTGGGTCATCGCGGTCATGCCGTCGGGCGAGTAGTCCTGGGGGGCACTCTCGCCGAAGGCCTGCTCCCGCAGTCCGGCCACGCGGATCATGAAGAACTCGTCGAGGTTCGAGCTGAAGATCGCCAGAAACTTCAGCCGCTCCATCAGCGGGTTGTCGGGGTTCTCGGCCTCCTCCAGCACCCGCTGGTTAAAGTCGAGCCAACTCAACTCGCGGTTGATGAAGCAGTCGGGCCCGAAGGTGGTGCCTGTCGCCTCGTCGCTGCCTGTCGCCATGCCTGTCGTTCCTCCAAACCACTGACTGATCCGCATCACGATGCCGTGGCGACGAGTGTACCCTTGTCTTCGCCTTCGCCGCGGCGTCAGCCCCTCACGAGACGCTCACATTCCCGCTCCAGTCGCTCTAACCGTCATGCCCGCTGCAGCCGCCGCTGTCGCGGCCCTCACCTGCCCCGCAGGTGGCCGCGGCTGGTGCGCCGCCGTCGCAGGCATTCTGGAGGCGACCGCAGCCAAGCCGGGCAACGTGCATCCCGGAGCCTCGTTCCCCGACCTCGCCCACACCGACCTCGTCGCGGCGGCGGTGGCGATCGCGCCGGTCTTGGAACGCGCCGCGACCACGCCGCTCGGCCGCACGATCCTCGAAGCCGTGTCGGCGGCCCGATCCGCCGCCGACACGAATGCAAACCTCGGCATCATCCTCCTCACGGCGCCGCTGGCGGCGGTGCCGGATGGTGAACCACTGAGCGCCGCCGCGGTCGATCGCGTATTCGCTCGTCTCGATGCGGCCGACGCGGCCGACGTCTACCGCGCGATCTCGCTCGCACGGCCGGGTGGCATGGGCCGGGTCGACCGCGACGACGTCGCTGGACCGCCGCCGACCGATCTCCGCGCGGCGATGCGGGCCGCGGCCGACCGCGACCAGATTGCCCGCCTCTGGGCCGAGGGCTTCGGGCCGCTCTTCGCCGGCGCGGTCGCCGATCTCAGCACCTGCCTGGAAGCGGGCGTGCCGCTTCCGGATGCGATCGTCGAGTGCCATCTCCGCCAGTTGGCCCGCGAGCCCGACTCGCTGATCGCGCGGAAGCACGGGGCGGCTGCGGCCGCCAACGTCTCTGCCGGCGCCGCCGCGATCCTGCGGCTCCCCGCTGCCAAGCGGCCGGCCGCCACGGCCGCCTTCGACGCCTCGCTCCGGTCACCGCAGCGGCTCAATCCCGGCACCACTGCCGACATCGTCGCAGCGGCCCTCTATATTCTGGTGCGGACAGGCCGCATCGCCCCCTTCCCCGACGTCAGCCCTCAGGTCGCACCACACGCGCCATGACCGAACGCTTCGAAGTCCGACTCCGCAAGGCGGTCCACGTGTTTGCGGCGGGCCACTTCATCACGCTCACCGACGACCTCTGCGAACCGGTCCACGGCCACAACTGGACCGTGGGTGTGGACGTCACCGGCGAACCCGACGCCCACGGTATGGTGGTGGATTTCATCGCCCTCCGCGACGCTGTCACCGCGGTGCTCGCGCGGCTCGACCACAAGATGCTTCTGCCCACGACCAACCCCTGGCTCGCGGTCACCACGGCCCCGGGCCCGCACGGTGGCGAGGAGACCATCGTCACGTTCCGCGGCCGGCGGCGCTGGGTGTTTCCCGCCGACGAGTGCGCGGTCCTTCCGCTCGCCAACACGACAGCCGAGTGGATCGCCCGCTGGATCGGCCTGAGCGTGGCGGAGTCGCTCACAGCCTCCGGGCACGCCCCCCCCCGCTCGATCCGCGTGTCGGTCGACGAATGCCTCGGCCAGTCGGGCGTCTGGGAACGCGGCTGACCGGAGCGGGTGATACGGAACCCGGACGGCTTCCTGAGGCGTCGTCGCGCCACCGCATCTGGTTGGCATGGTCAGGCCCGAGCCCGATGCGAACCGGGAAGACGCACAGGTTGACAACCTGTGCTACGAGAGGCCGCGAGGGGCTGCCCGTGCCAATCGAGCGGCGTAGGAAACCGAGCGTAGCCACGACCAATCCGCCTGCGGCGGATCGGTGCCCGGCGAAGCGAGGTTTCCTCCGAGTGAGCGAAGGGCAGGATTGCCCGGAGCGAACGTCCGGCGAGATGGCATGGGCAGCTCCGAGCCCCATGCGAATCGGGAAGACACACAGGTTGAAAACCTGTGCTACGGGGGAGAGCCCCGAGCCTCGTGAACACCTGAGGATCACGTGTGAACTGTATCAGGCGTCGGCGACGATCAGCTTGTCGGCGGCGTCGAGGGCGATCGCGAGGCCCGTGCGGCCGACGCGAATCCGCATCAGCCCTGCGCCGTCGGGGTTGCTCTCGACCGTACCCACCGTGCCGAGCACGAGGCCGCAGTCGGTGAGGTAGCGGAGGAAATCGGATGACTGGTCGAGCACCCGCGCCAGTCGGAAGGCGTCGCCGTCGCCACACTCCGCGAGCGACCGCGTGACGCCGTCTGCCGGATCGGAGAGGGAGACAGCGTCGGCTCGCGGGATCGGATCGCCGTGGGGATCGACCTCGGGCCGACCGAGAAACGCGTCGATCCGCTCGACGAGCAGATCGCTCACCGCATGCTCCATGTGCTCGGCCTCGTCGTGGACCTCGTCCCAACTCATGTCGAGCGTCTTGAGCAGAAAGAGTTCGATCAGCCGATGGCGACGGATCACCCGCAGCGCCAGCATCCGGCCCGCCCGCGTGAGGGCCACGCCCTCGTAGGGGCGATGGGTGGCGAGCCGGGCGGCGTCGAGCGTCTTGAGCATGCTCGTCACCGTGCCGGGCGAGACGTCGAGCGCGGCGGCGATCTGGCCGGTGGTTGCGGGCCGCCCCTCCTGGCCGCTGGTGATCTGTTCGATCGTCTTCACGTAGTTCTCGACGGTCAGGCTGGGCACGGCGGCAGGCCTCGCAGGATGGTGCGGATCGACGCGGTTCGCGGCCGCACGTTGTGGGCGGCAACTCCACACCGCATTATGGTCGCGACCCGGAGCCACGACATGTCCCTGAACGAAGCGGCCTACGACCTCGTGCGGCCCCTGCTCGACCAGCCGGGGCTATTCGGGACTTCGTGCCACCGACGCGGCGGGGCGTGGGTGGTCGACTGCGGCGTCGCCGCTCCCGGAAGCCTGGAGGCGGGGCTGGTGATGGCCAGGGCGGCCCTCGGCGGACTCGGCGAGGTGCGACTCGCGGAGGCGGCGGAGGCCGAGGCGGCCTTCGAAGGCGGGTGGCCTGGTCTCTCCTGGCCGGCTGTGATGGTAAGCAGCGCGACGCCACTCGCGGCCTGCCTGGCATCGCAGTACGCCGGCTGGAAGGTGGCCACCCCTGACTACTTTGCGATGGCGAGCGGCCCAATCCGCGCTGCCATCGGCCGCGAAGAACTCTTTGACCACATCGGCCATCGCGAGCGGCCAGACGTCGCGGTTGGAATCCTCGAGTCATCGTCGCTCCCGCCGGACGACGTCTGCCGGAGACTCGCCGCCGACGCAGCAGTCGATCCGGAGCGGCTCGTGCTTCTCGTCGCGCGCACAGCCAGCACCGCCGGCGGCATTCAGATTGTCGCCCGGTCGCTCGAGACGGCGCTCCACAAACTCCACGACGTGTCGTTCGACCTTTCGCGGATCGTCACCGGCCGGGGTGCCGCACCGGTGCCCCCCGTGCCCCCGAAGGATCTCACGGCCATCGGACGCACCAACGACGCGATCCTCTACGGCGGCATCGTGACGCTCGAAGTTCGCGGTGACGACGCCAGCCTCGTCTCAGTCGGACCGCAGTGCGTGAGCACGGGATCGACGTCGTACGGCGATCTGTTCCTCACACTTTTCGAAAAGGCGGGCCGCGACTTCTACGCGCTCGACCCCGCGCTGTTCGCACCGGCCGTCGTCGAGTTCGCCAATGTCGACACGGGCCGACGGCACCGGTTTGGCACGCTGGCCCCGGAGATCGTGGCCCGGTCGTTCGCCGACAAGGCCAGCGGGTGACGCCGATGCTGGTCACGCTGCTCGGTGAGCGCGGTGGGTGGCACGTCGAGCGACTCGCCGAGGCGTTTGGCCGTCATGGCCACACGGTCGAGGTGGTGTCGTGGCAAGCGATTGGGGCGGCGGTCGGGCCGGGCGGGCTGCGATTCGCCCCCGACGCCCTGGCGACCGCCGACGTGGTCGCAGTCCGAGGCATGCCCGGCATCGGATCCGGGCCACAGCGTCTCGAGGAGGTGGTCTTTCGGATGGATGCGCTGGCGCAGCTCGAGGCCGCCGGCACACCCGTGGTCAACAAGCCCCGCGCGCTCGAAATCGCCATCGACAAATACCTCTCCCTCGCGCTGCTGGCCCAGGCCGGCATCCGCGTGCCACAGACGATCGTCGTCCAGGGCGAGGCATCGGCCCGCCGTGCGTGGGAGCAACTCGGCGGCTCCTGCGTCGCCAAGCCGCTGTTTGGATCGCGGGGTCGCGGCATCCGTCGGGTCGCCTCGGACTCGGAGGCCACCGCGATCGGCGCCGGGGGCGTGGCGTATCTGCAGGAGTTCATTCCGCACGGTGGCTGGGATCTGCGGATCCTCGTGGTGGGCGACGACACCTTCGCGATGCGGCGGGTCGCGGCGGCGGGGGAGTGGCGAACGAACGTCTCCCTCGGTGGCAGGCCGGAGGCCGTCGAGGCGTCTGCAGAGGCGATCGCCATCGCCCGCCACGCCGCCGCCACGGTCGGAGCAAGGATCGCCGGGGTCGACATCCTGCCTGGCCCCGAAGGACCGGTGGTCCTGGAGGTCAACGCGGTCCCAGCCTGGAGAGGCCTCCAGTCGGTGGTCGACGCCGACCTCACCGAGGCCGTGGCCCAAGAAGTCGAGAAAGTGGTTTTTTCCGCATAATCGATAGAGACAGTTTGGAAATGCGAACGGCGGCCTCTGCCTAAGAAACGAGCAGCAACCCGGATGCCTTCATTGCGGGCAGCGATGCCACAAAAGAAGCCACAGCCTGCCGCATGGTCGCAAGTCGTTGCTGTGCAAGCACTTCGTGCTGTCGCTTGACTCCCTGCGAAGAGTTTCCCATCGCGGTTCACGAGAGACGTCCCCTGGGACTTCCGCCGCGGTGGCGACGGCGAGGGCCGTTGTCCTGACCGTTGCCTCGGAGGGATCCGCCATGCCGACCAAGACTGCCCGCTCGCCCCAAACTGACAGCCACGCGGCAACGGCGGTCCTGCAGGTGGCCGAGCGACTCTATTCCATGGAGCCGGAGTGGGTGGTGTTCTTCCGGGAGGTGCTGGGCGTGGACGGGATCGTCCGCCGAACCTTCTCGGACTCCGAAGGCCTGTCGCGGTTTGAATGCTCTCCGCAGTACGCCCGCATCCGCGAGATGCTCGACGGACTCCGTGCCCGGCAGAACGACCGGCAGGCGGAGCGGGAGAGCCAGCGGGTCGTCACCGTGCGGATGCCCAAGTCGCTCCACCAGACCCTCAAAACCGAGGCGAAGAAGATGCAGGTGAGCATCAACACGCTCTGCATCTCCAAACTCATGAAACTCCTCGACGAACAGGAGCATCGCGAACTCGCCGGCGACCGCCCGGAGGCCACCGCATCCTGACCCCGTACAAGCCCAACGCCGTAAGGCGTGGGACGAGGCCAGGACCGACGCAGCGTCCTCTTGACCGCGTCCGAGGCCTCACGGCCTTCGGCTTGGACCGGTGGTCACCCGCTGCCTGTACAAGCCCAACGCCGTAAGGCGTGGGACGAGGCCAGGACCGACGCAGCGTCCTCTTGACCGCGCCCGAGGCCTCACGGCCTTCGGCTTGGACCGGTGGTCACTCGCTGCCGGTACAAGCCCAACGCCGTAAGGCGTGGGGCCGATCACGTGGCGAAGCGGACTGGAGCGGACCTGTAAGCCGGGTTCTGTGTCCGCCGCACGAGGCGGCGGACGGCGACCATTTCTCTAGGACCCAGATTGCTCTGGGCCTCGAGCAGCCGACCCGGAAGTGGGGGCGAGGCGGGCCGCCTCGCGCCGCACCGTCCCGAAGAACGTTGCGGTCTTCTTCCTGCTTGGCCTTGCTCCCGATGGGGTTTGCCGAGCCAGACCGGTCGCCCGGCCTGCTGGTGAGCTCTTACCTCACCGTTTCACCCTTACCTGCGGGGCCGAAGCCCCGCCGGCGGTTTGCTTTCTGTGGCACTGTCCCTGACCTCACGGCCGGTGGGCGTTACCCACCATCGCGCCCTGCGGAGCCCGGACTTTCCTCCCGCCACGGCGCCACACCGGCGCGAGCCGGCCGACAACCGCGGCCGGCGATCACCCGGTCCGCTCCAATCGCTTCGCACTCCAGTCTATCGTCCCGCGCGACCCGCCGCCGCCTTGACCATCGCGAACGCCGGTCGTACCTTCAAAAGACAGGGGCACGTGTGAGTTTTGCCATGTCCATCACAGACTTCTCAGGTGACTTCCGCGTGTTCGGAGAACTGCTCCCCGTTGGCGGTGGCGACCCCATTCCGCTGCTGAAGCCGACCCTGACCGTGGGCCGCCGCGAAAGCGCTGACATTGTGCTGCGGTTTCCGAATGTCTCGGGCAACCACTGCGAGCTGGCAATCGTCGACGGCTACTGGACGATCACGGATCTGCGGAGCAGCAACGGCACCAAGGTGAACGGCACCCGGGTGACGGAGCAGCGGCTGCAGCCCGGCGACAAGATCGGCATCGCCAAGCACACCTACGAGATCTCCTACGAGCCGGCGAAACTGGGCGGCGACGCCCCCGCGGAGGAAAAGGCTCCGCAGGAAAACATTTTCGGCCGCTCACTTCTCGAATCGGCCGGGCTGGAGAACAGCCGGCCCAGTTCCCCTGCCAAACCCCGTCGCCCCGCCAGCTGACCGCCGCCGCATGGCCAAACCTCGCAAGCAGCGCGTCGAGTTTCGCAAGAACCGCTCGACGCGCCGCCGCGACGGGAATCTCACCAGGACGCTCGGCGACGACCTCGACGCCACCGCGGACCGCGCCACCTCGGAACGGATTTCCGGCAAGGGCGACCTCACCCGCAAGCGAACGGTCGTAGCCCACGACGTCGACGCCAGCATCGACGGGCTTTCGGTGGCCGCTGGCGAGACGGCCTGGCGGGGCCGCGTGCTCAACGTGCACGGCCTCGAAAGCCACGTGCAGGCCGACGACGGCCACATCGTTCGCTGCACGATGCGCCGCCTGCTCCGCACGATCGCCACCGACCAGCGGCATCCGCTGGCTGCCGGTGACTGGGTTCACGTTCGCGGCGTGGGCGACGAAGGAACGATCCAGTCGATCGAGCCGCGGC
>Ga0304730_1001693_pt1 | contig 16415 bp, 16 predicted proteins | sample M_130628_MF_Meta_FD_190474 | JGI IMG/M metagenome (GOLD analysis project Ga0304730, IMG submission 190474) | Freshwater microbial communities from Lake Montjoie, Canada to study carbon cycling - M_130628_MF_MetaG (v2) (version 2) | ecosystem: Environmental > Aquatic > Freshwater > Lake | place...
AGAGTTTCGAAGAAGACAAGTTATTCTTTAGTAAACCTAAGAAGGATTGCATGTCTGACATATCAAGTGGTGGAGCACTAGCTGCCCTTAGGTCGCGCCTGCCCAAGATCTTCACCAGACCTGCCGAAGGCTCCGGGATTGCTGAAGTTCTCAAATCCGCTAAGAGTGCTCACCCAAAGCTAGATTTTTCCATTGTTGAGCGAGCTTTCGTTGTCGCCTCTAAGGCTCATGAGGGTCATGTCAGAAAAAGCGGTGACCCTTACATTACTCACCCGGTTGCTGTTGCTCAACTGCTCGCTGATCTAGGTATCGGACCAGCAGGGCTAGCTGCAGCATTACTACACGACACCGTAGAAGATACTGAATACACACTAGAAGAACTCAGAGGCGATTTCGGCGAAGAAGTAGCCATGCTTGTCGATGGCGTAACCAAGTTAGACAAGGTCAAGTTTGGAGACAACGCTCAAGCTGAAACCGTTCGCAAGATGGTTGTCGCAATGTCGAAAGACATCCGGGTGCTTGTAATTAAGCTGGCCGATCGCCTTCATAACGCGAGAACCTGGGGTTTCGTTCCTGAAGCCAAGGCTAAACAAAAAGCTCAGGAGACTCTAGAGATATATGCACCGCTAGCACATCGACTAGGAATCAGTGCCTTCAAGTTAGAGCTAGAGGACATCTCATTCTCAGTGCTATACCCAAAAGTTTACGAAGAGATTTTGAATCTGGTACGTCAGCGTTCCCCTAAGCGTGATGAATTCATCGAAACAGTTATCGCAGCAATTGAGGAAGATCTAAAAGAGAACAAGATTAAGGGAAAGGTAGCTGGTAGGCCTAAACAGTATTATTCGATTTACCAGAAGATGGTTATTGGTGGGCGCGAGTTTGATGACATTTACGATCTTGTAGGAATTCGCGTAATCGTTCCTGAGGTGCGAGACTGCTACGCAATTCTAGGTTCTGTGCACTCACACTGGAACCCAGTGCCTGGACGATTCAAAGATTACATCGCCATGCCTAAATTTAATCTCTACCAATCTCTGCACACCACAGTCATAGGACCAAATGGCAGACCAGTTGAGATCCAGATTCGTACACAGGAGATGCACAATAGAGCTGAGTACGGTGTTGCTGCCCACTGGAAATACAAGCAGCCTGGTTCCACCGAAACCATAAGTTCCGAAGACGATCTCGTTTGGCTAAAGCACCTATCTGATTGGCAGCATGAAACTGCCGACCCTAGTGAGTTCTTGGATGCATTGCGGTTCGAGATTGGTGCTAAGGAAGTTTACGCCTTCACTCCAAAGGGCCGGGTGATCGGTCTTACAAAAGGTTCGACTCCTGTTGATTTCGCTTACGCCGTGCATACAGAAATCGGGCACCGCACCATGGGCGCAAAGGTCAACGGTCGCTTAGTTCCACTGGAAACGGTTCTAAATTCTGGCGATGTGGTTGAGATTCTTACCTCTAAATCAGTCGATGCGCACCCAAGTCAAGATTGGGTTAAATTTGTCCAGTCGCAACGTGCTAAGTCCAAGATCAAAGCTTGGTTCACCGCAGAGCGCAAAGATGATGCTATCGAACGAGGCAAAGATCAATTAGCCAAGGCGCTTCGAAAGCAAAGCGTTCCTATTCAACGAGCATTAGCTACAGACATTTTATTGAAGATAACAAGTGACCTACGCTTTGTTGAGCCATCTGACCTCTTTGCTTCAATCGGTGACGGAAACATCTCGGCACAATCCGTAGTTGAAAAGATGTCAGCAGCGCTATCTGTAGAAGAAGATACTGATGAAGCTGTGTTCGAAGTTCCAGTAAAAGCACCTACAGGCAATAGAGGTCGCAAAGGTGATTCTGGAATTCTAGTTCGTGGAGATTCCGATGTTATGTGTAAGTTAGCCAGATGCTGCACACCTGTTCCAGGAGACCCAATCCTTGGCTTCATTACTAGGGCGTCTGGGGTCTCAGTGCACAGAGCGGACTGCAGTAACTCCGTGGAGCTAAAAACCCAGCCTGAGCGACTAATTGAAGTAAGTTGGGAACCCAACTCCAAGAGTCTGTTCCTTGTTCAGATTCAAATTGAGGCTCTTGATAGAGGGGGATTGCTAAGCGATGTCACAAGAGTGCTCAGTGAGCATCACGTCAACATTCTTTCTGCCTCTGTTTCAACAAGAACAGACAGAGTGGCACTAAGCAGATTTGTCTTTGAGATGAGCAACCCAGCTGCTTTAGAGGGATTGATTAACGCCGTCCGAAACATCAACAACGTCTATGACGTTTATAGGGTAAGTAATTCCTAAGAATTAGCGATAACTACAGCTAGCCAAGCCTTCTTGGTCTCAAGGGCATCAGTAGCATCTGCAATCTTTTTTGCATCGCCACCAGATTTGGCTTTCTCCAAGTCGGCTTCTAGCTTTGCGATAGAAGTTTCAAGTTGAGTTCTTACAGAGTTGGTGCGATCAACTGTTGCAGGGTCTGACTTGCGCCAGAGGTCAGCCTCAAAGCTCTTTATCTTTGATTCAACAGCCTTAAGTCTGTCTTCGATCTTCTTGATGCTATCGCGCGGAACTTTTCCGGCTTTTTCCCAACGAGATTGAATTGACTGCATGGCTGTCTTAGCCGCTGCAAGGTCTTTGCTTGGATCAATCTTTTCTGCTTCTTCAAGCAAAGCCATCTTTACCTCAAGATTGGCCTTGAAGGCGATGTCATCAGCGGCCATCTTCTCGGACTTCGCGGCGTAAATTGCATCTCCGGCAGCCTTGAACTTAGCCCAGAGCGAATCGTCAGCCTTGGTCTTAGTCTTTGGTAGAGCTTTCCAAGCAGCAAGCAGATCTTTGTATGCAGAGGTAGCCTCAGCTCCCGTTTCTGCTAACGCTTCAGCTTTCGCCACGAGATCAGACTTTGCATTCTTGCTAGCTTTGACAAGTGTGTCCTGAGCAGAGAAGAACTGGCGCTTGTTTGAATCGAAAGTGTTTCTTGCTTTTGAAAAGCGCTGCCAAAGCTCATCTGCTTTTGCCTTAGAAACCTTTGCAGGAGATTTCTGCAGTGTTTGCCAGGTTGTGAAAAGTTCAAGCATCTTTGCTGAACCTGTTTTGTAGTTAACCTTTTGGGGGTCTTTGGCAGCCAGTGCTTCAGCGGCGACAACAATTGCCTCTCTAGCAACAAGTGCTTCTGCACTAGCAACTGCCTGCTTGGCTGCGGCCTCTTCCAGCAACCCGGTCAGAGAACCGCTTACAGCTGTGACTCTGTCTCTAAGTGACTGAAGATTGCCGATAGCAGCAGGGGACTCTAGTTCGCCAACGAGTTTCTGAGCTGACTTTTGGATCGATTTGACATCGGCTTTAGCTTTAACTCGCTGCTCAAGTAGTCGAACTGAAGCTTCAAGATCCTCATACTTCTTGGTGTAGAAAGCTAAGGCTGCATCCACTGTCATTGCCGGCTGAGAGCCAATAAGTCTTTCAACGCCTGCGTCCAAAACGTAAAAGTTACCGTTCTCGTCGACACGGCTATATTCGTTTTGAATTGTTGACACTTGGGTCTCCCTGATTGTTTGGACTATTTAATCGTAATCTTTTTAATGATTGTAGTTACCTTAGGTTTGCCGTCTCCACCGCCACCTTTAACTCCAGCAGCAATAATTGGATCGAGTCCGGCAAGACCGGCTGTTACCTCACCAAAGACCGTGTAGCCACCTGCACCATCGTCTGGAATCTTTGAGTCTTCATAAACAATGAAGAACTGGCTACCCATGGTTGTTGGTCCATTTTTTTGACGTGCCATTGCTAGAACACCTTTTTTGTAGACCGGCTGTTCGCCTTCTTTTGCAACTGGTGCGTTCTCAATTGGACCGAATGAATAACCAGGTCCGCCGGAACCATCTCCAGCTGGGTCGCCACACTGAAGAACATAGATTCCTGATGTGGTTAGACGGTGGCAACTGATTCCGTTATAGAAATCGAGGTTGGTTAGGTCAATGAAGTTTGCAACTGCCTGTGGGGCAGCCTCTCCATCTAGTTTGAAGTCCATGTTAGAACCGTTGATGGTCATGACACCAGACCACTCACGACACTCTGAAATTGAAGCGTCTGGGATCTTGTTAGGTTGAGGTTTACCACTAACCTCAGGAGGTGGGCTCTGGGTGAAATCAATACAGAAATCTTTAGCCACACCTGGGCCAAAGCCAAAGTATGAATACTGTGCAACTAAGGCCACTACGAATGCAGCTGCTGTAACTAAGACAGCGAGCCTGTTGTCCTTGGCTCTGACCTTGATGCGGTGATCGACAACATTCTGCTTCTGCTCAAAGCTCTTTATGCTCTTCTTCGCTGCTGCTTGTATGTCTTTGCTGTTCTTACTAGCCAATTTTGCCTCCGATTAACGTCCATAATGATTTTAGACGAGTTCCTGGATGGTTTAACCTTGAACTGTGAAGACTTCCGACCTTTTTGACTTTCCAGTAGGGCTGCCATTGGCAGCTCGGATGAGGCCAACATCGCTCACTGAAGTCCTAGGGCAAGAAGAGGTTCTTAATCCTTCAGGACCAATCGCTTCTTTTACTGGAAACCCAGCGCTCAGCCAAGCGCTACCGTCTCTTCTTCTCTATGGGCCACCGGGCACGGGCAAGACCACAATTGCTAGATTGCTGGCAAGATCTAGCAATAGGCGCTTGATTGAGATTAGCGCCATAAATGCGACCGTCAAGGATCTTCGAGAGGCGGTGGAGCTCTCTCGGGCGGATGCTGCTTCAGGCAAAGGCCCTGCTGTTGTGTTCGTAGACGAAATTCACCGATTTTCAAAGGTTCAACAGGAATCGCTTTTGCTGGCAGTAGAAGATGGGGAGATCGTTCTGGTTGGAGCCACAACCGAGAACCCGCTATACGCACTGACCTCAGCAATGATCTCCAGAACCAGTCTGCTAAGGCTTGCTCTGCTAAGTGAGGAAGTCATCGTAAGTTTGCTCGAGAAAGCCATAATCGATGAGCGTGGCTTGAGCTCTAAACTAACTGCTTCCAGTGAGGTCTTGGCATTGATAGCCAGGAGGGCAGGCGGAGACGCCAGGAAGGCACTTACTGTATTGGAAGCAGCGTCTATAGCCGCAGGCAAAGCAGGAAATTCAGCTATAGGCGAGTCAGAGATTGATGCTGCTATGCCATTAGCCTTGGCTCGATATGACGCAACGGGCGATCAGCATTACGACATCATCAGTGCCTTTATAAAATCCATTCGTGGTAGTGACCCAGACGCAGCGTTGCACTGGCTTGCAAGAATGATTGTCGGGGGAGAAGACCCAAGATTTATCGCTCGAAGGCTGGTCATTCTGGCAGCTGAAGACATTGGGCTTGCCGACCCTTCGGCTCTGGCTCTAGCCAATGCAACAATGAACGTCGTTGCCCAGATAGGTATGCCTGAAGGCAGAATCCCGCTATCTTCTTGCGTGATCTACTTGGCACTGGCACCTAAATCGAACTCTGCCTATCTGGCAATAAATGCCGCTTTGGCCGACGTTGATTCAGGCTTTACTCCAGCTGTTCCCCCTCACCTCAGGTCTTCCGGGCTTGGAGCCGACGGTAAGGATTACGAATACCCGCATGATTTGGAAGGTACCTTCTCGCTGCAGCCCTACTTGCCTCAAGGTGCAGAGCCCAAGACCTACTATGTGCCTAAAGCCAATGGCTATGAGCAAACTCTTCTAGAACGCTTGAGAAAGTTGCTGGAGCGCAGAGGAAAGAAGTAGAGCTGCTAGCAAAACTCTTGCCAAACCGTTAGGATTGACAGGTTGCCGACCTTACTGATGTTCATGGCTGAGTTCCAGTAAAACGGTGAGTGCATTTCATTTAGCCGATCTGCACCGGGCACAAAACTTATTTCAACTTATGCATTCTTTGAAAGGAATACGTGTCTAAAACCACTAGAACACGAAGCAAGACTCGCTTGTCTCGTGCATTGGGCATCGCCCTAACCCCTAAGGCCGCAAAATACATGGAGAAGCGTCCATACGCTCCAGGTCAACATGGTCGTACTAAGCGCAAGACCGATAGCGACTTCGCAGTCCGTCTTCGTGAGAAGCAGAGACTTCGCGCACAGTACGGTATTCGTGAGGCTCAGCTACGCAAGACTTTTAATGACGCAAAGCGCATCGAAGGTCTAACAGGTGAAAACCTAGTCGAACTTCTGGAGATGAGACTTGACGCTCTAGTTCACCGTGCAGGTTTTGCCCGCACAATGGCTCAGGCAAGACAGATGGTTGTTCACCGTCACATCCTTGTTGATGGTCTTCGTCTTGACCGTCCATCAGCTCGCGTGAAGGTTGGTCAAATGATCTCTGTTCACGAGAAGAGCGAAGGCACTGAGCCTTTCCAGGTTGCAGCTGCCGGTGGCCACGTTGACGTATTGCCTCCAGTTCCTGGTTACCTATCTGTTGAGCTTGACAAATTGCAGGCAACTCTAGTGCGCCGTCCTAAGCGTGCTGAAGTTCCAGTAACTTGTGAAGTACAGCTTGTGGTTGAATACTACGCAGCTCGCTAGTAAAGAGGAATACTCATGAATGGTGCAGAGTTAGCAGCACTAATTTGCGCAGGCGCGGTTGTAGTACTGGTCATCTTCTTGGTAACCATGTTGCTAAAGCTTTCTAAACTTCTAGACGCTGCCTCTGCAACCATTCGTGAAACTGGCGATTCTCTAATTCCACTTCTAACTGAACTTACTGAAACTACAAAGTCAACAAATAAGCAGCTAGAGAAGATTGATGTAATCACCGACAGTGTCGTAGACGCAACTGGAAACCTTAGCTCGCTGATTTCTTCGTTCACGACAACCATTGGCGGTCCATTGCTTCGTGTGGGAGAAATTATCCGCGGGGTAACATCACTCATGGGCAAGAAGAAGTAAGTATTATGCGCAAGACTGCCGTCCTAATTGCTGGGATTGCCATTGGGGTTTATCTGGCCAGACAGATTGAATCAAATCCCGAGGCCAAGAAGACGATCGATAATGCAGGTGACAAGATTCGCACCTTCGCAGCAGCGGTATCTGAAGGGTATCGTGAGCAAGAGGCAAAAGCTGCTAAGCCTACAAAGAGCAAGCCTGCAAAATGAAGACAGCCGAGATCAAAAAGAGATGGCTTGAGTTCTTCGAAAGCAAAGACCACCAGATAGTACCCAGCGCTTCACTGATAAGTGAAGACCCATCGCTGCTGTTCACTGTTGCCGGAATGGTGCCTTTCATTCCATACATGACTGGATTAATACCTGCTCCGTTCAAGAGAGCAACTAGCGTTCAGAAATGCGTGAGAACCCTAGACATCGAAGAAGTCGGGAAAACCACCAGGCACGGTACTTTCTTCCAAATGAATGGAAACTTTTCGTTCGGAGATTACTTCAAGCGCGAAGCCATTTCTTATGCTTGGGAATTTCTGACCAAGCCGGTTGCAGACGGTGGACTTGGATTAGATAAAGACAAACTTTGGGTAACTGTATTTCAAGACGATGAAGAAGCAATTGCTTTATGGCTTGAGCTATCGGATGTTCCGTTAGAAAGAATTCAACGTAGAGGTATGGCCGACAACTATTGGTCAACGGGTCAACCAGGACCAGCTGGACCATGTTCAGAAATCTATTACGACCGCGGACCTTCTTACGGAGTCGAAGGCGGCCCAGTGGCCGATGAGAATCGATACATAGAGATTTGGAACCTAGTGTTCATGCAATACGAGCGTGGTCTTGGCACGGGTAAGGACAACTTCGAGATTCTTGCAGAATTACCAAGTAAGAACATCGACACCGGAATGGGTCTTGAACGCGTTGCGTTCTTGATGCAGGGTGTAGAGAACCTATACGAAATCGACCAAGTAAGACCAGTACTTGATTTAGCTGCTCATCTCTCTGGAAAGTCATACGGGGATAACACAGACGATGATGTTCGACTGAGAGTGGTAGCAGATCACGTACGAAGCGCTTTGATGTTAATTGGTGATGGCGTTTCACCTGGCAACGATGGCAGAGGCTATGTGCTTCGTCGCTTGTTGAGAAGAACTGTTCGCGCCATGAGACTACTTGGTGTGAACGAACCTGTGTTTGGTCGTCTTTTCCTGACTTCAAAGAACGCCATGGTGGACGCTTATCCAGAGCTTGAGAATGAGTACTCAAGAATCAATACAACCGTCTTGGCAGAAGAAGAAGCTTTCCTGCGCACTCTAACTTCAGGTACTCAGGTTTTAGAAACTGCCTTAAATGCAGTCAAGGCAGCCGGCGCTAAAGAGCTTGATGGCGAAACTACTTTCTTGCTGCACGACACCTATGGATTCCCAATCGATCTCACTGTTGAGATTGCTGAAGAATCTGGCCTCAGCGTTGACCGTGATTCGTTCACCGCACTGATGAGTGAACAGCGCAATAGAGCTAAAGCTGATGCGAAGCAGAAGAAGGCTGGTAACACAGACCTATCTGTCTATGGTGATTTCCGCATGCATGGTGTTACAACCTTCACAGGTTACGACGAACTAAAGTCAACAGGTAAAGTTCTTGGTCTTATTCTTGACGGTCAACAAGTAAGTTCTGCAACCGCAGGGGCGACAGTTGATTTGATTCTAGATAGAACAAGTTTCTATGCTGAATCTGGTGGACAAAGTGCTGATGCCGGAATTATTTTCGGTGACGGGTTTGAACTTGAAGTATTGGATGTTCAGAAACCTGTCAAGGGACTTGTTTCTCATAAAGCATTAGTGCGCAAAGGTGAATTAGGCATTGGTAGTGCTGTTACAACTTCAGTAGATCCCAACTGGCGTATAGGAGCAGCTCAAGCACACTCAGCTACACACGTTGTGCACGCGGCTTTACGCCAAGCGCTTGGACCAACAGCATTGCAGTCTGGTTCTTACAACAAGCCTGGCTACATGCGTCTTGACTTCTCTTGGACTGCAGCATTGAGCGCAGAAACCAAATCAGAGATCGAAGAAATTTCGAACCTTGCAATCAGGTCCGATCTTGCCGTGTCTGCCGAATACATGTCTCTTCCTGACGCCAGAGCGTGGGGAGCTGTTGCTCTGTTCGGTGAAACTTATGACGAGAGTGTTCGTGTCGTGCAAATAGGTGGGCCTTGGTCAAGGGAGCTCTGTGGTGGAACTCACGTTTCTAGAAGTTCACAAATCGGTTTGGTATCTATAACGAACGAATCTTCAGTTGGTTCTGGTTCTCGAAGACTAGAAGCTCTTGTGGGAATGCAAGCTCTTCATGCTCTCACCCAAGAGCGATTTCTTCTGCACAAAATCGCTGAGCAACTCAAGAGCACACCACTGAACGCGAACGAGAGACTTGAAGTGCTGCTCGCTGAAGTCAAAGAGATGCAAAGAGAGTTATCAGCAGTCCAAGCACAACAGTTATCTCTGCTCATTCCAGGTTTACTCAAAAACACAAACACTGTTTCTAACTACAGTCTTGTAGCGGCTGAGGTCGCCAATGTTTCTAGTGTTGACGCGCTTAGAGACTTAGCGCTTAAAGTCAGAGACCAGCTTGGCGATCTAGCTGCAGTTGTTGCTCTAATTGCCGTAGTGGACGGTAAGCCTTCTGTTATTGTTACTCTTAATCAAAAGGCCCAAGCAGCTGGTGCAAAAGCAGGGGACCTTGTGAGGATTGCTTCTCAGGTTCTAGGCGGTGGCGGCGGTGGCAAAGCAGACATTGCTCAAGGCGGCGGAACTGAAGTAGGCAAAGTGTCACAAGCTCTCGAAGCTATTACAGAGAGCCTTAGATAATTGTTGAGGCCAGGCAGACGTTTGGCTGTCGATGTTGGCAAGTCTCGAATTGGGGTTGCTATAACAGATATTCACGCCATCTTGGCATCACCGATAGCCACTGTCTCTAGATCTTCAGATTCACAGGTTTCAATAGACGAGATTCTGGCTCTAGCAGCAGCAGAGGGAGATCTTCTGGAAATCTACGTTGGAATACCGGTAAACCTTAAAGGTTCGATAACTGAATCAACTCAGGATGCACTTGATTTCGCGGCAGCGATTGCAGAATCCACGACTGTTCCAGTGCTCGTTATAGACGAACGAATGACCACCGCTATAGCCAATGCGCAACTAATTGTTATCGGGAAGAGTCAGAAATCTGCTAGAAGCACAATTGATCAAATGGCTGCAGTAGCAATCCTTGAATACGCTTTAACCGTAGAGAGAAACAGTTCTCAGGTACCAGGCTTGACAGTTAGCGATTGGAGAGAGAAGTATGAGTGATCCTCAATTCACCTCTCGCCGTGACCTGCGCAAGCCAAAGATTAGGCCGCTGAGATTACTTGCTCTTATTGGAGTAGCACTGCTGATTATTGGTTCGATAGCTTTCATGAACCGAACTAGCTTGCGTGGATTCTACGAGCAGGTAACTGGGGCAGAGTACAGCGGTGATGGATCAACTTCTGAGCACTTTACCATTGCACGCGGTGATACTGGCACGGATGTCGCTCGCAAGCTAGTCGAAGCCGGCATAACAAAAAGCTATGACATAACCCTTAGAACAATTTATGCAACAAATCCGACTTTCTTTCCTGGCACATACAACTTGCCAACTCAGATCTCAACCGCCAGAGCAATTCAGTACCTCGTAAACCCCAACAACGCAATCACCAACCGAGTCACCATAAGAGAAGGTCTTCGCAACAGTGCAGTTTTTGAGCTACTTTCCGCTAAGACAGGTTTACCGAAAGAAAGCTTTGTCAAAGCAGCGCAGGATTTGAAGTCATTCGGAATCCCTAAGGCAGCTCCTTCGTTGGAAGGCTACTTGTTTGCCGCTACTTATGACTTAGATCCCTCATACACCGCTAAAGAGATTCTTCAACTGTTGGTCGCACGAACGAAGGAACAGTTGAAAGTCGATGGGGTAACCAAGGCTGACTGGCACAAAGTTCTAACTTTGGCCTCAGTGATTCAACGAGAAGCAAGGCAAGAACAAGACTTTTACAAAGTGTCTCGAGTGTTTTTGAACCGACTTGCGATAAACATGCCACTGCAATCGGATGCAACGGTTTCTTACGGTGTCGACGGCAACACATTCCAAACATCCGCGGCCGATAGATCTGATCCGAATCCATACAACACTTATAAATATCCCGGTCTACCGATTGGCCCAATATCTGGAGTCGGAGCACTAGCGATCGATGCAGCACTGAACCCAGCAGATGGCGGCTGGCTGTATTTTGTGTCGGTCAATCTAAAAACTGGAGAAACTGTCTTCAGCGAAACCTACGAGCAGCACCAAAAAGCGGTAAGAGTCTGGATCGACTGGCTTAAAGAGAATCCGGACTGGAATGACTAAGAAAAAGTTTTCAGTACTCGGTGACCCGATTGAGCACAGCCTTAGCCCATCGATACACCTTGCTGCCTATAAGCAGTTAGGACTTGACTGGGGTTACGAAAGAACACAGGTTCACTCAGGAGAACTGTCAAATTTCACTTCGGAAGAGGGTTTAGATTTTGCTGGCTTCAGTGTGACAATGCCATTGAAAGCAGAAGCTGCAGCTTTGGCTGTTCGTTCTGATGACCTAGTCAAACAACTTGGTACTGCAAACACTCTTGTTCGAACAGCTAACGGGTTAGAAGCTTTCAACACAGATGTGTTTGGTATCAATAAGGCACTTGAGAGCTGCTGGTTATCTAAGCCCCAGATCGTTGCACTTCTTGGGGCCGGGGCTACCGCGCGATCAGCTCTTCTACCAATCCAGCAAAATGCACCATCGGCTAAAGTGTCGGTTTATGTGAGAACAAGCACTAATGCCAATGCGATTGTTGAGTTAGCTAAGAATCTTGGAGTTTCCCTAACCGTTAGGCCCATTGAAGACTTTGCTCAAGCACAGGAACTCACAATCAATACAATCCCAGGTAAGAAGTTGCCTGTAAACGCTCGTAAACAGCAGGGTTGGCTACTGGACGTCAACTATTCGAATCCAGATGAAGAGTTTCATGACCAGTTTGATTCAGCAAAAATGGTATCCGGCAAAGCCATGCTGCTTTGGCAGGCGATTGCTCAAATAAGACTTTTTCTGAACTTAGATGCCTCAACGGAATTACCTCACGAATCAGATGTGTTACGAGCTATGTCAGCTTCGCTTTAGTATTCGAACCATAATGTGCGAGAATGACCTGTATGTTACGTTGGCTTACCGCAGGTGAATCCCATGGTCCTTCCTTGACCGCTGTCATTGAGGGGTTACCTGCTGGAATAGAGGTAAGCACTCTTGATTTAGCCCAAGCCTTAGCTAGAAGAAGACTGGGCTATGGCCGGGGAGCCAGAATGAAGCTCGAGCTCGATGAGGTCGCATTTACTGGTGGTGTGCGCCACGGTAAAACAATGGGTGGACCTGTTGCAATCTCGATCGCTAATACAGAGTGGCCTAAGTGGGAGCAAGTAATGTCTCCTGATGTGGTTGAAGCAGACAAACTAACTGGAGCTAGAGCAGAAGCGCTCACTAGACCTAGGCCAGGGCATGCTGACTTCACTGGAATGCAGAAGTACGGGTTTCTGGACAGCAGACCAATCCTGGAAAGAGCATCCGCAAGGGAGACTGCCGCTCGTGTAGCTCTTGGCGAGGTAGCAGCAGCTTTCTTAAGAACGTTAGACATCAAACTGGTAACACACACCGTAGCCCTTGGTACTGTGCAAGGCACAAGTGATTTGGCGCTGCCTAGACCTGAAGATGTTGACCGTCTGGATGAAGATCCACTGAGAGCGTTTACTTCTGAACTTAGTGCGGCCATGGTGGCCGAGGTCGATCTAGCTCATTCTGAAGGAGACACCTTAGGTGGTGTTGTCGAGGTCCTTGTCTATGGTCTGCCACCAGGTTTGGGTTCATTCGTTCATTGGGATAGAAGACTAGATAGTCAACTGGCTGGAGCGCTAATGGGTATTCAAGCCATTAAAGGTGTTGAAGTTGGTGACGGTTTTGAATCTGCTCGAAGAAGAGGCTCTCAAGCTCACGATGAAATCGTGATTGGTGCTGATTCTGATGTCGAAAGACTCACCGATAGAGCCGGAGGCATCGAAGGTGGCATGAGTAACGGCGAGATTCTTAGAGTCAGAGCTGCAATGAAACCAATCTCAACTGTGCCACGTGCATTGCAAACAGTTGATGTTGTAACTGGCGAGCAAGCTAAAGCACACCACCAAAGATCAGATGTGTGTGCTGTTCCAGCAGCTGGTGTTGTTGCCGAGGCAATGGTTGCTCTGACAATCGCTAATGCTGTGCTAGAGAAGTTTGGCGGCGATTCAATCGAGGAAACCAAACGCAACATGACTAGTTATTTAGAAAGCATTCCAGAAACGCTGCGATCTAAAATCGCTAGGTAGTCATGCTAACTCGTCCCGTAGTTCTTATTGGCCCTATGGGTGTGGGCAAAACCACCATAGGCAAGAAACTCGCCAAGCGACTAGATGTGCCATTTGTTGATACTGATGTGCTGATTACTAATGAGCATGGAGAAATATCAGACATCTTCGCAACTGCAGGTGAAGTTGCCTTCCGAGGCTTCGAGGAATTAGCTCTTGAAGAAGCGATGAAAGCAAACCAAGTAGTTGCCACAGGTGGTGGTGCTGTGCTTAGTGGCAAAAACCAAAGAGCACTCGAATCAGCGACAGTTATTTATCTTTCAACCAACGGTCTGCACATGCGTTCCAGGCTTTCTAACGGCAATAGGCCACTACTGAAGAATGGAATGGCTGACTGGAAACAAATCTATGAAGCTCGCAAACCTCTGTACGAACGTTTGGCCACGTTTGAAATTGACACATCAGCTGCGGGTTTGGGCAAGACTATTGACTCAATCTGCGAGAAACTAGAGACACTATGACAATCGCGCTTAGAGCAAAAGGCCAGCCAGGTTACGACGTGCTTATCGGGCGAGGTCTCTTGGATGATCTAGACGGATCTTTAGGGGATTCTGTTCGCAAAGTCTTGCTGGTTTATCCAGAGGGTATGCAAGCTAGCGCAGAACTAGTTGCCGATACTTTGATTGCTGCAGGTAAACAAGTTTGGCAGTTACCAGTTGCTGACGGGGAAGATGCAAAGACGGATAGATGGCTCTCTATTGCTTGGTCTTCACTTGGACAAGCTGAGTTCTCTAGATCAGACGCTGTTGTGAGCCTTGGTGGAGGAGCAACCACTGACCTTGCTGGATTTATAGCAGCCACTTGGCTTAGAGGTATCGCAATAGTTCATGTGCCCACCACACTACTGGCAATGGTCGATGCTGCTATTGGCGGCAAAACAGGCATCAACACTATTGAAGGCAAGAACTTAGTAGGAGCGTTCCACGAACCGAAAGCTGTTTTAGTTGACCTAGACACTCTTGAGACTTTGCCGAAACTGGAATTGATTTCAGGCTTTGGTGAGATTGTAAAGTGTGGATTCATTGCCGACCCAGTGATCCTTGATTTGATTGAGCAAGACGTCAATGATGCAAGAGACATTCGATCAGAAAGATTTGCCGAGCTAGTCAGGCGAACCATTGAAGTCAAAACAGCGGTGGTCGGATCTGACTTTAAGGAATCTAACCGCAGAGAGATTCTGAACTACGGGCACACTCTTGCCCACTCAATTGAACTAGTTGAGCACTTCAAATGGCGTCATGGCAGGGCAGTTGCAATAGGACTAGTGTTTGCCTCTGAGTTAGGCCGACTAAGTGGTCGATTGTCAGATGAGGTCGCCGATAGACATCGAAGCATCTTGCAATTGCTTGACCTTCCCACAACTTACCCAGGTGATAGGTGGGAGGCCCTCTACACAGGAATGCAAGTAGATAAGAAGAGTAGAGGCGGCATCTTGCGATTCGTTGTGCTGGATGGCCTAGCTAAACCAGGTATCTTGGAGGCTCCAACTAAGGAATTGCTGTTCACGGCATTCCAAGAGATTGCGGAATAGAAAGTAAGTTTGAACCATGACTAAAGTACTCGTTTTGAATGGGCCTAATCTGAATCGTCTAGGTTCAAGAGAGCCTGATGTATACGGCACAGCTTCCTACACAGATCTGGTCTCTCAAGTCACTGCACTGGCAGCAGAACTCAACTTACAGGTAGAGGTCAGACAAACCAACGATGAGAGCGAACTCATCACTTGGCTACATGAAGCCGTCGATACCAAGAGCCACGTCATCTTGAACCCAGCAGCCTTTACCCACTACTCGTACTCTTTGCGAGATGCCTGTGCGTTGGTCACCAAGGATGGTTTGTCACTTATTGAGGTGCACATCTCCAACCCACACGCAAGAGAAGAGTTCAGGCATAACTCTGTAATAAGTGGAGTGGCTACCGGCGTCATTGCGGGCTTTGGACTTAATTCTTACTTGTTAGCACTGAGACAACTAAGCCACTGATAAACTGCTACAGGCCATTTGGCCAAACAATTACAGCGAGGCAAAAATGGCAACAAGCAATGATCTAAAAAACGGCATGGTTCTTAGCATGGATAACCAGCTATGGGCAGTGATCGAATTCCAGCACGTCAAGCCTGGTAAAGGTCCGGCCTTCGTTCGCACTAAGTTGAAGAACGTAATTAGCGGCAAGGTTATTGACCGCACCCTCAACGCTGGTATCAAGATAGATGTCGCAACGGTCGACAAGCGTGAAATGCAGTACCTATACAACGATGGCGAAGGCTACGTGTTTATGGATACCAAGGACTACGACCAGATGACTCTGTCAAGTGAGCTAGTAGGGGAGTCAGCTAACTTCTTGCTAGAGAACATGCAAGCAATCGTTGCTATTCACGAAGGTCTACCGATTTACGTAGAAATGCCACCATCAGTTGTTCTTGAAATTACTTTCACTGAGCCTGGACTTCAAGGCGACAGATCAAGCGGTGGCACAAAGCCAGCTACTGTCGAGACTGGCCTTCAGATTCAGGTGCCATTGTTTGTTGAGCAGGGCACGAAAGTTAAGGTTGACACCAGAACTGGTGAATACCTCGGCCGAGTTACCGACTAATCCTTGAGTTCTAGAACTAAGGCGAGAAAAAGAGCAGTAGATGCTCTTTACGCTGCCGAACTTAGAGATGGTATGGCAACGGAATTACTCCAAGCCACTAAAGACCAAGTAACCGATAGACAGAACCAAGACGAGATTTTTGACTTCGCCACGGAACTCGTTTCAGGGGTACTTACAAACCAAATAGAGATCGATGAGATTCTGGCTAACGTCGCTCAGAATTGGACCCTCGATCGTATGCCTGCGCTAGACAGGGCAATTCTTAGATTGGGTATATACGAGATCGCTTTTGGTGAAAGCACTCCGGCTGAAGTAGCTATCAGTGAGGCTTTAGCACTGGCAACCGAACTAAGTACTGAAGATTCACCAGCGTTCATTAACGGAGTTTTGGCCACTGTTGCCGCAACTCGCAAACCAATCTAGCCAGTAATTCAATAACTGCGCTAGAATCTTAGA
>Ga0304730_1001694_pt1 | contig 16411 bp, 28 predicted proteins | sample M_130628_MF_Meta_FD_190474 | JGI IMG/M metagenome (GOLD analysis project Ga0304730, IMG submission 190474) | Freshwater microbial communities from Lake Montjoie, Canada to study carbon cycling - M_130628_MF_MetaG (v2) (version 2) | ecosystem: Environmental > Aquatic > Freshwater > Lake | place...
GTAGCCTGTCGCTCTAAAAAAACGCCCTGTGAGCGTGAGCCCTTCGCACTATTACACGATTTGCAGCACGCTAAAGCGTTGTCAAAATTAACTACCAGCTCAGGCGCTGCGCTTATTGGAATCACGTGGTCAACTGTATCAGCTGGTCGCTGGCAGTACTGGCATGTCCATTGGTCGCGTGCCAACACCTTGAGTCTAAACGCTTTATAATCACGCGATAGTCTCGGGTCTCCTCGCTTGCTACTCACTGCCATCCCTTGAGCTTAAGATGATTGAGTGCATTGCAATAGTTAGGCATTTCATTGTCAGTACCATATCGGCTACTTACGTAATTCCAGTACCAATAGAATTGAACATCATCGGGCTTACCTATCAGGTATGTCGTACGTCCCTGGTAGTACCCATGGTGTGAGCCATTACGTGCATCTGCTCTCCATGATGATTCTCTGAATACAATCTCATTATGACAAGCTTCTTGCACTTCAGTTAATTGATAATCTGCTATTTGTTTTAAGCTTTGAATGGCATCTATTGAGCCACTATCTGCATCTGCCATAGGTATAGATAGAGATATCCCAATAACGATGGCTACCGAGCGAGCTATCCGCGAGCGGCTCGCTCTGAGCCCCTTAAGGGCTCTAGCCGTTAGAGTACCACACGTGTCAAATACCAAACTAAAAGCCCAGGTCAGAGCCTTTATTTTATTTTGAATCTGTTGAATAGAATCCTGAACCTTTGAAGATAATACTGGGAACACTTGAGTACACCTTTCTCATCGCTTCACCACAAAAGCTGCAATCCAGGTCATGTGGTTCGCTTATAGATAATTCTTGGTCATAAATAGACAAGCTTTCACACTTATCATTTTGACATTGAAACTCATAAACTGGCATTATCGAGTTTCTCGCATATAGGGCACTTAAAGCCTTTCATAATGGTATTGCCGCAATGACAATAACTAGGCTCTAATTGTACCGACTTAACCGGCATATCGGCGTAACCGGCTTTAAGGAGTATTTGCACCAACGTCTGCAAGTCTGTAAAAGCGAGGTAGTGTATGGCATCCTCACCCTGTCCATTCATTCTACAAACTACGAAACTCGGCTCTCCGCTTTCGCTACCGCGTTTCTTTGATTGACGCAAATACTCCACTGGATTGAATGAAGACCTTGCCTTCACTTCAATGTCCATAGGGATATTCACTATGTCTTTTCCAGCGCCGCGACCAACAGCTGCGCCGTGCCACCACTGAGATAAATACTCAGCTACAACACGCTCCGTTCGCAGCCCTCGGTCTTTCCGATGACGTGACATGGATTAGGTCATGCCTTGCCAGCGGAATTAATTGTGCTACATTTTTCGCATGTCCACTCATGCTTGAGGTAGCGCTCTCTTATTTGCTTAGCATTAGGAAATTGATTACATAACTGGCATAGCAGCTTATAACCTAACTCCTCTAATATCTCTGCATTAGCTCTTAGATTAGCTTCTTGCTCTGGCGTTGGAAATGTCTCCCACTCGCCATCTTGATTGAGAAATTGTAAGTGTCCCATTAGTCCAGCTCTTTCATAGCCCTGAGCAAATCCTCAGCCTTGATTAGATAGCCCCTACTTTTGTTGGGCTCTATGTCGCATGTGATTGCTCTACCGAATAGTTGCACCGCGTATTTAACGTGGTTAGTAGGGACAAATATGACCCCAGATTCTAGGACAAATGCCCAGTACTCAGCTTTAGTAACTGTTAGACCAGATGCTTCCCATGATTCTGAAGCGTTATACCAGCACTCAACCTCAACGAAGATGTTGCCTGTTGTCCACCATTTGCGGTCTCGCTTTACTTCAACTCTTTTGCCACCGGTTAAGAGCTCATCTACTAAACTCTCGCCAGCTAATCCGAATGAGTAATCTAAGTCAAAGTCGGATAAATTCATTTGCGCTTACCCCACGTGCCATCTGACTTTATTTCATACCAAATCGGCTCGCATCTCTCCGCATCACCAAGAATATGATTCATGCAGCGCCAATGACCCCAAGTTTTACCAGCTTTTGATACTCCAGTTTTCCATACCATATCGCCATGCTGGCAACGCTGTATGTCCGTATCCGTCGTGCCACCAAGAATCGATTTGACCGTGTCTACGGCTTGCTCCATAGTCGCTACTGGCGCTGTTGTCTTGATTGTCCACGGGTCAGATTCTACAGGCACTGGCACATATTCTTGAGAAGTCTGAGCCATCTTAGCCTTTACTTCTTGAATGTTAGCCTTTACCTTAAGACTGGCATTTACTTTTGCAGCTTCTTCTCGGCTTATAGATTTCTTCTCAGTGCCGATGTCGGCGTTTTTACAAGCAACCCCAATCGACGAAGTCTCGCAATTCTCGAGTGCAAAATCCCGATTGACTCCCCTCTCTGCAGTGATTTCCCTTGCATAGCCTGTTGAAAAAGGAAACTCGTCCGCATCATCTCGGTAGAGCTCAGCCTTAAATACGACTCGATTGGCGTCCTCATGGATAAGTGCCGTGATGATTCTGCCCATCGGGAACATTTGTCTAAAGGTTTTAATTCTTTCTGCAACCGTAGTGTATTCATCAAGATTGAACATTAGTCAAGCTCCTCACTGAGAGCAAGCTCTCCGGCGATTGCGCCATACCCGAGTAGGTCAATCCAGTGGTCAAGCACGTATGGGCTTTCCTGAGTACGACTAATCTTGACCAGCTGCATAATGACTGCGACCTGATAATCGTGTATTGGCATTTCAAGATAAGCTGATAAGAGCATGCCTGTACGGCGCAAGTTGTCTTTAACGTCACCGTGCGTTGCATTGCGGACTTTGATTGTGTCTCCGGCGGATTGTAAAATTTCATTTGCGTCCATAATTTTCCCTAGCCTTTTCAAGATTCTCGTAGTAATAGCGAACAGCCTTACGACCATTTACGTAGCCATTAGCATAGCCGGAGCGGTTGCCTAACCAAAAGGCAAATACCACTAGCGCCAGTGTAATTATTTGAGCTATAGACATTAGTTGGCTCTCCATTCGATTGACTCGTATGTAGTAGTCATGCACCATTCGTCCATAACGGTATCAAAAATTACTGCATATTCCATATCAAACGCTTTAATGATATTGCGAGCTTCAATCAAATATGTGTAGTCGTCAAACCAATATATGTATTTGTGGTCAAAAGTAATGACCCCAGAAAATCGGTCATCTTCGCATTGCTCGCCCCATGTAGCTTCGTCCCACTTCATTGAAGTGCTAGACAGGCGTTCAAAATCTATTTCCATCTCGGTGTAAAGCTCTGACATTTTTGACATTTTTTACTCCTAATCTTGAGCTACGGATTAGCTCGTTAGGAATAGATTACACGCCACGCAACAAACAGCCACCCTTTTTTGATAACGATTTGATAACGATTTGGGATGGGTCTTCGTCCTCAAAGTAGGGAATCCCGAGCTTAGCGGGGACGTCCATAACGCTTCCCATGCACCATAAACGTGCCATCCTTCTCAATATAGATAAGGTCAATCTGTACGCCTTTAGCGTCCTCGGTGATGATAGAAATGGACTGTTGCCAGTTAGCCGTCCCACGGGTATAGTGAGCCGCTTTTAGGTTCATGAGGTGTCCACTGTCAACTCCCCTGTGAACACGTCTTAAAACCCCATTGGAAGCCTCTGAGAAGGCACTCTGACCGGCTCTATGCGTATGCCCACAAATGACATTGAGCCCCATTTTGCGAGCATGAGTCAGGGCAGTCATCCCAGCGTGCGGACTTATGCTCCCTTCGTCTCCGTGTATCGCTATCCAGCCCTTAGCTATCGGGTAGGGATTTTTGTGATACAGAATCCCAATCTCATCGAAGCGCATAAATTTCTCATAGCGCAACTCGGGCAAGGCTAGAAAAGCTGGTATCTTGCGCATGATGACGTTATACAATCTATCCGTGTGATTGCTACGGGTGACGTGCGCTTCTTTAGCGTGCTCGGTCAAGTCCCAGAGAATCTCTACAGCTTGCTCCCTATCTTGATGGAGAGTCTGCTCAAACCAACCCAGCTTGCCTTCTTCCCATTTTGAAATCATAGGCAGGTCAAGCTCATCACCTAAAATTACTACTGAATCCGGCTTGAAAGCTTTGATAAACGCGGTGACGTTTCTGACCGCTACCTCATCATGGTAGGGAATCTGAAGGTCTGGGACTACTACCGTCCGCTTAATCGTCATCTTCCTCATAATCATTGCCGCTTATCTTTTCAATCGGCTTAACAGGCAGAATCCAATCGGGAAAAGATTCCTTTTCGAGAATTAACCAAAAGGCAGTTTCGGCTGAAAACCCGGCACGTCTTAGGGATTTGTAATACTCATGCAGACTAATACAATAAGCGTCCAGAGCAGAATAAGTCTCAAGGTCTATCGCCTTCTTTACTCTCGTAACAGGTTTTCTAGCTGCCATGATTTTATTTTCCCTTAACTAGTAGCTCCAACATGGCTTCAACACGCACTAAGCGGTCATTCATTGATGAGCCTGAATTGGGCTTAAGCTCGCTTAGGTAATGCTTAATCATAAACTGGACATACGCAGCCACGCCGCCGAGAACTGTCACTACTCCTACGGCAAGCGCCGCGTAATCCTGTGTGCTCATTTCTTAGGCGTTGCGTATCCAAATACGCCGGCTACTACTGCACCTAGAATCGAGCGGTAATTAAGGTCAAAGTTTGAGGTAGTGCCCCACACTGCAAGAAAAGCGCCGATAGACATTACATAAGGGTTTTTAATGTTCATTTATTTATTTCCTTCGAGTAGTGGGATATTAAATAATGAGCCGTCCGTATCGCCCTTGCTCGTAAAACTAAAATGTGCGTGATGGCGGTGCTGATTAGCCCCCACATATTTACGCCAAACCCAAGACTTCTTCGGGCTGGCAATAAAACCGTCAAATATGATGTAGGCAATTCTGCCACCGTCTCTTTTAGATTTGGCAAGTAATCGAAGTTGGTCGACAAGGTAAGGCATTTCGTCAGGCTTCGGTACTCCATGTAAATCCCTGTCAACGTCAATCGCTCGTACAACATTGCCACTAGTAGCGTCTGGTATATGGTCAGACTTACCAGCTGCGACATGTCTTGCATCCGCAATCCACCCGTCTGAACGGGTATCTCTATCTTTATAGCAATCATTTATTTGAGACCTAAGAGTTTGTCCGGCTTTGCATAGCAAGGGCTTCACAGTCAGCGCACTCCCATCGTTTCTTGCCATTAAGGATTAAAGTGTTATGACCACATTCAGGCATTGGGTCAATAAAAGCGTCATCAATAGGGTCATAAGTACCACCAATAGCTGCAAAGTTATAGCGAATTTTTGAGTTAAAAGAAGTTTTAATCCAAGTACCACCAAGATTGTCGATAAGCCATTGATAGCCCTCGTCACCTGCTGGGTCGTTATTGTCTCCCACAGTTACGCGAATGACTTTATTGTTTTCATCTATTTCTGCCCATGAACTCATATTTACACCGCCGACTTTAAGTACTTTACAACGACTACACCACTTGCACCTGCTGTAGAAGGATAATATCCACTATTGTAATATCCAGCGTCTCCACCAAAACCTGTGTTTGCTGTTAATGTCGCATTAGAGGAGCGGTCTGCTGCACCTAAACCGCCGCCGCAATAAGTGACAGATGATGTTCCGTAAGATGATGTAGTAACACTTGCGCCACGCGCACCTGGAGAAGTGGAATTAGTTCCAGCGTCTCCACCTACTCCGCCAGCGCCACCACCACCGCCGCCAACATTGTATGAAGGCACATTTTGTCTTCCAAGTCCACCATTATTGCCTTGAGACGGAGAAGTTGACGGAGTATTTCCTGCGCCGCCGGCACCTGTTCCGGCTACGTTTGGATTGCCACCACCACCGCCTGAACCGCCCGAAAGTCCAGTTGAAATTGTTGCGGACTGGTCATCTCCACCACCGCCGCCGCCGGTTGCTACAAGACTGTTAATGCTTGAATCTGTACCACTATTGCCTCGAACATTGCCAACAGAAACAGATGCACCGCCTTGACCGATTACGACTGAATAACTGCCAGTTGTAATTGATTGACCTGTCTTCGGTAAATATCCACCCGCTCCGCCGCCGCCACCATCGCGAGCGCCAGAAGCTCCACCTGCAACAATTAAAATGTCACAGGAAATTGGACCATTTGTTACGCCTAAAGTGTCATTTGCAGTAAAAGTTCTGTAATAGTAAGTAGCGTCAGAGGTTAAAGTGCCACCTGTTAAAACTGGCTTTGGTGGAACTGTGGGACTAAATAACCCTGCTGTAATAGCGCCAATCATTATCCAATAGCTCCGGAAACATGCCAAGTGTCTGTGGCAGTCTTGATGCAGACCGCTGTTTTATATTGAGCCAAGGTTGGAGAAGCTGCTACCGTGCCCGCTGAAAGAACTGTAGTAGTGCCAGAAGTAACTGCGCTAATTGTAACTGTTCCAGCGCCCTTGTTAAGAACTGTGATTGCTGTACCTACTGGGAAGGCTACAGAGGCATTAGTAGGAATCTTAAAAGCTACTGCTGTCGCCTTATTCATAGGCACTAGGACTTGATACGCGTCTGCTATGACTGCTGTGTAATCTGCTGTTGCGTCAGTATTGACTGTAAAGGTCACTAGACCATTGACTGTTGCGGCGGTTAAAACATCGCCGGTTGCTGCTGGTAGTCCTGATGCCATTATATCTCCTAGTAACCTAATGTATTGGTGCCGATTATACCGTAATATGAGCTTCCAACCACGAAACCATCGGCTATCGGTTCAAGGGTCGAAATTGTTGCCATGAGCTTTTGTGCGTTGATTTCCCATTTAATACCCTGATACTGCAAGTTTTTCACAATAGTCGAACCATCGGGTTGAATATTGGTGATGAGCAAATTATCAAAAAAATCGAGACCAAGTATTGTGTCTGTTGGTACATTTGAATCTAACAAATCTACAACCATTTCGTCAATTCTTATGGTGGTTGCGGCTCTAGTTGCAACATACTCACGGGCTATATCAGTTACTATTGTGTCAGTTTCCGCAACTAGGTCAGTCTGTGTTACCGAATGAGGAAAGTATTTATCTATTGAGGTTTGGTCAGTTGCAGTAATTGTAGAACCGCCAACACGGGCGAAATTGGCTTGATTAATAATTAATTTATCGTCAAAAGAAAACACAAGGTTACGATATGGAATACCCCCTGTTTGATTAAAGGCTACAGGTGTTTTAGAAAGAGAATTCATTACATCTGTGCGATTCTTAAAAATAGCAGTTCCCGAACCGTTCATGTAAAACGCGCCGGTCTCCGACATCTCTACGTTTTTTATTGCTTCAAGGCTTGTGCGGTTTGTCCCAGGGTCGGCAATACATGTATTTAATCCAGTCGAGATTGTACGCATGGAACTAGGAAAAGATATTTGATTTAGAATTGCTGATACACGTGCTGAAGTAGTTTGACCTGCTCCGCTTGAAGCAACGGTTGAAATGTTAGCCAACTGAAATAAGCGAAACGCATCTGTGCATGAAATATCGACATATCCAGTATCTTGATTTACTGGGTATGTGTATTTGTAATCTGTGATGTATCCAGAAAATAAATACTTTTGAGTTGTTGCAGTCGTCGCCGATACGCGCAACTTGCGCAATGGAGCAAGATAACCATAATAGGGAGAATTTGGGTTTTGGGGCGAAAAATAAGAAAGCGGGTCTAAGACTCGAACGGTGCAAGTGCCAGCTTCATAAGTATCACGCTGAAGATTACGACCACGGGAAATAGATATTTGATAAACATTAGGAGTAAGGTCAATAACTGGTTCGGGCAGCGTTGAAGTGCCTAAAGTATTTGTGCCTAAGATTCCATATTTAGAGTCGCCAATTACGAACCCTGAATAACCAAAAGTAGCTCCGTTTGAGTAATCAAAGGAAACTGCTATCTGTGCTGGTAATGCCATTATCCGGCAAACATTCCCTGAATTCGACTCACATTACTGGGAATCCCAGAAAGTGATTGAGACTGAGTAGCTGTGGCAACTGTTTTACCGTCAATTTGAATGTAGATTGGAGTGCCGCCGACGTAAGTAGTTAATTTACCGCTTTGATTTGCAGTTGGCGTAGGCATGCTAGTTACGTTTGTATCAGGAATAGTTATCTTTTCTCCCCCTACATAAAATGATTGTCCCGCACCGCTACTTACACTTGAACTTGCCGCAACAGATACGCTTGCTGCTACGTTAGCGGCTTCGATTGCCTTAATTTTAATCATGTCTAAGTATTTTTCCCATGCTGCAAAAGGGTTTTTTGCATCGGGCAAACTTGCAAGATATCCAGCTAACTCTTTACTTAAACCCTGAGCCGTTCCAATTTCATAAGTGAGTCTTTGAACTTCTTTTATATTGCCAGTCAGTAAAGCTAGTTGAAGTTCAGCCCGCTTTCTATCTTCTTCAGATAAATTTCCTTTAAGAGCTGCTAATAAATTGGCTTGGTCAATGTCAAAAAGAGTGCCGGCTTTTTTAAGCAAAGCTTGTTTTTTCTGCTCTGCCGTTAACGCTTTTTGTGCTTTAACTTGCTTAGCCTGTAGAGCCGCAAGCTCTTTAGCACGTTTAGCCGCAGCGGCTTCGGCTAGTCGCTGTTGAGCAAATCGCTTGGCTGTACCGGCAGGTGACGCCGACCTGTTCGTTGAAGGTTGAGCTCCGGCTCTTATTTTGTCAATATTACCGCCGGCAAGAAAGTTTGTATAACCTTTACGGAATTTTTCTATTAAACCAATAGCAAATCCTAAAGCTACGACAACGCCACTTACCGCTTTTGCTATATTGTCAATAGATTTAGCCGCGTCTGAAGCTTCAGTGCCACCACCAATTCGAGCAAAAGCATCAACTAAGCCCTTGCCTATTGTTTCTTGGGCATTTGCAAATGCAACCGTAAGTACGTCCATTTTATAAGATGTAGTAGTCAAATATGCCTGAGCTGCGCCGGCTGAATTAGCAAGAAGAATTCCTAAAACGTCCGCAAAAGATTTTGATTTTAGCTCAGATTGAGTAAGCCCTGTATTGTACTTTTTTAATCCTTTAGTAATTCCTACATATCCGTTAGCCAAATCTTGAGAAACAGTGGCTAAATCTATGCCTGTGCCACGTGAAATTTGTATAGCGTTATTAAGAAGTTCTTGAGATTTTGTAAGTGAACCGGTGGTTGTCAAAAGGGCTTGCATCGCTGGACGCAAAGAATCATCTAAAATTCCTGCAGATTTTTCAGTTTGAGAAATAAAGTCAGCTACACGTACTTGAGAATAAGAAAGCCCTAAATTGTCAACCGCTGTAGCTAGTCGCTGAGCTGCCGCTTCGTCGGATGCAAATGCTTTTAATGATGTTTTCCCAAAAGCCGCTATGGCGGTAGTACCTAAAGCAAGCCCCAGTCCCCTACCTAACTTTACGGCAGATTTTTCTAAAGAGCTTACAGACCTTTGAGCATCTCTAAATGCTTTTTTGCCAACAAATTCGGCAAGAATATTGATTGCTACATTACTCATGCGGCTCTCCCAAGGTCGACAAATTCTGCGCGTTTATTAAATTTAGCTGTAGTGTTTTCTATAGCTTTAATTACTGAAGCGTTAGCCTTACCCTGAGTATTTGCCCATGCTCTAAAGATTAAACGCCCCATCATGCGATGGTCTCCTCTACGGTTAGGTCCGTAGAGGTTGCCTAGATTAGAAATAAATTGATTGCCCGCATAAGGATTGATAGAGCGAGAAACTCCCTTAGATGCTCCACCCGCTTTAGGACCTACCCAATCCTGCCCTTGTCCATTTTTGCGTCCAGCTGTTTCATAAATTGCTCCAACAGATGTAGTGTTTTGAATTCTAACATTATTTATAAATCCTGCTCCGTTAGGTTTAGATGGCGTAGATTTGTAAATAATTCCACGTTTAATTTCAGCGCCGTTGTATGCCGGAAACCTGCCTTTACGAAACATGGAAGTAGCTGCATTAAGTGAACTGCCATCACCGCTGTCGTTTATCCAACCGCGCATAGGTGAAGTCATTGGCACGTAGGAGCGGGCTTGTGTTACCACGGGTTTAAGAACTGCGTTTAACTCTTTAGTCAATTCTTTAGCTAAATCTGGAGCATATTGATTTAGGGCTTTACGAAGTGCGACTGCGCCCACTACTTCGACTGGCATTATCTCGCTCCCTCGCTAAATCTTTTAGTACCTCTATGTGCGCCTTAAAAGCTCTAGGCGATAAATCAATAATGGTATTGAGCGGGACTCCATATTCATAACTCAAACGAGTTGCGAGATATGTTATAGAGCCCCGCTCTATGCCAAAGGGCTGGAATCTAGGACGTCCACTTTCGTGATTAAGTCTAAGAAATCCGGCATTGGCTTTATCTGGACGCCGGCTAGGCGTAAGCCTTCAAAAGCTAACCAATAGATGTCCGACTGACGGGAAAGCTCAAGCAACGCCTTATGGAATCCCATACCAACATGCTGCTCAAAGTTGTACTCTAAACGCGGCGTAATCTCCACGTCATGTACATTTCCGTCTTTCATTGTTATTACTAGTTTTGCCATTGTTAGCCCCTTTGTTAGTTTTTAGAAAGTGCCAGTTTCAGTCTTTGTGACTGCACCGGATACGTTAAATGTAACAGACTGAGTAGACAAATCGCCTATAGCGCCGTTAATTGGAGTAATATTGTTAATCAAAACTAAGCCGGAAAAAAACGGATTTGCCGCTGAGCCGACTGCAGTCTTATCGTTAGCAACCTTGAAGTAAGCATTTGTGCCTAGCAATGTGTTAAGTGTCTGAAGTACTGCAGATGCAGCATTATCGTTGATAAACTCGATTGTAAGGTTTGAGGTTTCTAACCCCGCAATCTGACGCACTCCGGTGTCGCCCATCGCGGTGACGGTCACTTCTTCAAATGCTCTGTTAAGAGTAAATGATGTGCAATATGCGCTCAAGTCGATAGATGCAGGGTCGGTTGCGCCGAGCTTAACGCCGACCTTGTTATTGATAAATTGTGCCATTTTTATTCTTCTTCTTTCTTTGTCGGTGTAGCTGGCTTTGTTGTTTCTGGCTGGACTTGACCAATACGCTCAAGCCATTCTGCATTTGACTTATCAGTCATGTCTAGCTCCATTCTGTCAGTGTTGAAACGGACAAATTGCATGTAAGCAAATCGCCCGTGGCAGATGCGTACACGCTAGGCGCGCTTACACTGCCAATATTCATCTGGATAGTTGAGTTAGCGAGCTTATTGAATACAGCTACGAGCATTGTCTCTATCCCGTTTAAGTTGCCTTCATTATCCATAAGTGGCACAAATATTTGTATTGAAAAGTTAGCCATAGGACTAATAGATGAGTATTGATTATTGTTCAAAGTTAGATAAGGGTCAGCTGGAATTATTACTACTGAATTTGCAATAGGCGTAGCCGGTGGAAAACTAAAGGTAGAATAAAGAGAATTGTCTACTAATGCCGCTGCTAAGGTTGCACGTAGGGTACTTATTGCTGTTGGCATAGTTAGCCGACCATAGAATTCGGACTTAAATACGGAGCGATGAGACCACGTACGCGAGCGACTAAAGTGTTAGACATAGTAAATGGTGATGGAGTGTAGCCATCAACTGACATGCCTTGTCCGCTAGGCGCTTGACGAGCTTGCCAGATTGCTTCAGAAATCATAAGGCTGGCTTCTCTGACTGCTGGGATTGTGCCGTAAGTATTTTGTGTTACGCCCGAGACGACGCCAAAAGGAACGCAAGGGTGGTATTCGCTGGCTGTAGGGCTGCCAGTTACCGCAAAAGTAATTGTATTTTCGCCTACGCCTGTAATGGTCTTTGTGCCATTAAAAGGAGTGCCGTTTTTAGTAATCACAACTGATTGCCCAACGTAGTATGTGCCGGTAACTACTTCTTCAAAGTAAAGAGTTCCCTCTGTGGTTGTGTTGCTGTGACCTATATTGTAATTCTCGTTCTTCCATAGAAAAGGCAACAATACGTCATCGGCGGCATCGCAAACTTCTTGAATGGTGGCGTCTGAATAAAGACTGCCAACGCCAAGAGCTGATTTAAGTTCTGCAACTGTCGTTGTACTCATTGTTATCCTTTCTAAAGACTTAGTGGAGCTGCAAGGGCTCCGGCAGCCCCACTAAGCGACTTAGGGTATTGCTTATGTAAGGTTAAAGCGACGAACGCCCTTACCTGACTTGCCAACATAAATTGCAAGGTATCCGTACAGTGCAATCTGAATTTGACCTGTACCAAGCAAGTTAACGCGAAGGTTTGTTGCTGGTGACTCCCATGTATAAACTGAACCTGGAGCAACAAGAAACATTGAATCATCAATGACGCCAGCTGTTGTGATGTTATGGTCAACAATTAGGTCTGTACCAAGTACGTTACCAACATTTGAACCAACTGAAACTGCACCTGAATTGTTTTGAGGATTTGCAGCTGCGTATAGAGGACGCTTGTTATCATCTGTATAACCCATAAGGGCAGCCCAGACGTCAGTTGATGCTACGAGCTTGCGAGCGTACTCGCCGCCAGTTCCCTTGTATGCTGCTGCTGATTCAGTTGCAATGAATGATTGCAATCCGGCTGCTGTTGCTGCTGTTGTCGCTGCGGCTGTTCCCGATGTTCCAAATGCAGAAATTAGGGCTGTATCTGTTGCTTTCTCGTATGCCTTGCGGAGTTCTGCCATGAGCAATTCCATAAAGGCAGGGGAACTGCGGTCGATGAGCTCAAATGAGACCTCATTGAGACCTGAATACTTCTGGATTGAAACTGTGTCATAAACAGAAGTCATGCCAGTCTCAGATGTTGCTGCGCCTTCGTTAACCGCTGCAACTGTTGGTGCAACGTTAGCTGAAGAAGCGTTTGTGTAAAGACGTGGAATTGTAAATGACATTCCATCAATACCTGCAAGTGACCCGCGAGTTACAGCATCAAACGCTGGACGTCCTGAAAATGTATCTGTTAGGAAGGTATTGAGATGGCTTGGGAGTGTGATTCCGGTGTTTGTTGATGTCGAATCATCTGCTGCAAGGATTGTGCGACGAGCTGTGTCGTCCCCCATTGCCGCCTTGATGCTTGCATCTAGGTATTGTGATGATGTTAATGGAGCAATGCGCTCTTTAACTTGAAGATTTGCTACAACTGTTGGGCGAGCCGCTTCTATTGCTGCCGCTTCAACTGCTGGAGCTTCTACCGCTGTGGTTGATTCTTCCACTTGTGGCTCGCTTTCTGGTTGTGTTGGTTCAGCAGGGATTGTTTCCTCTGCTGAAATCTCTAGCACTTGAGCAGACTTAAATGCTGGCTCTGTGACGAGAGAAACTTCTTTTAGGCGTGCTGATGAGACAACCATGTGCCCATCGCGTGATGGCTTTGATGCAATTACTTCAGCACCTACAGAAAGACCGGATACTAATCCTTCTTGCGCTTGAATGAGTGCATCATTGCCGCCAGTTGAACGTGATAACTTAAATGTTGCATAAATGCCGTCTGGTCGAACCGTTGCCGTAATCATGCGACCTACAGGTTTTTTGATGTCATGCTGTGAGAGCAAGCGAATTTTTGACGGGTCATCAATTTCAATAGAGCCGGCTTCAAAGACAACGCCGCCCATATTAGTGTTGCCAATCTCGCCAGTGCCCATTGGGACAATCTTGCCGCTTATTTCTCGGCGGTCTTCGTTGCACTCGATAGATGATGCTTCAATAATTAGTTGCTCCACTAGCTGATTCCTTCGCTTCCATTAGGAGTTAAATCTGTCATTGACATTGCTTGTTCAGTTGTAATTAACCCGAGAGTTAAAAGCTTTTCTAGTACTTGAATTTCAACTAAAGGGTCTTGCTTTAAGAATGTATCTCCTACACAAAATTTGACTTCATGCCCTGAAGTGCTTATATCATCCATTGATAGGCGTGATTGAATTGCTTGTACGTAAGGCTCAATGGATAGCGCGTAAAACTGTTTTCTTTCGTCTTGAACGTTGCTGTAAGTCATTGTTGTATTCTGGTCACTAGATAATAGGTAGGCCGGCACGTTCATTGTTCTTGCAACTTGAGTACTCAATGATTGCACCGCATCCGTGTACATCATATCTTTAGGGCTAAACGCAACTGCGTTATATTCTAAAGTTGAAGTCAAGTAACGAGTACTGTTTGATTGAGCGCCGCGCTTCCAAGCTGCAAGTAATCCAGATACTTCATTAGGCGGCAAATCCGAACCGTTATTTTTCAAATATCCTGCGGGTTGTGGTTGTGCAGAATTTACCGCGAGTGCTCGCTCTACATCAATAGCCGCTTGAATAGTGCGACTTCCTCTATCTAATACACCTTCGTCAAATCCTTGAATAGTTACAATATCATTCATTGCAATAGGTTTCATATCAACGTAATATTGTGTAACTATAATACCTTCTAGGTCAGTTTCAAATGTAACGCGAGAATTAGCAACCCATTCAAAGTTGGCTGGTCTTCCATCTTCAGAATACCGCTCAGTAATTAAAAGATAACATACCCCATAAAATAGGAGACTATCAACGCACCATGTCAAAGTAACAAATGAAGGCTGATTCTTAGAAAGTTGTTTAATCCAACGCGGCGGAGCAATTACTTCTCCAGTTGATGTTTTGTAATATTCTAACGGGATTGATGCAACTGTCCCACAAATAAGATTACGAGCTCTGGCAACTGAAGGTACGCTCATAGCGTCATGGCGCGACACTCGCGCAAAAATTGCGTTGTACAAGCTAGGCATATTTTCGCCCATAACTTGCGGTGCGTACTGCGCTTCAATGATTTGTGGCTTACGCGAAAAGAGACCCATAAAGCGCAATTATACACTACATGTATGTCAATCCGTGTAAATTGCCGCTACCTGTTGTGGTTGCATCAATTTGCTTACAATCATGGCAATACTAATTGGCGCGCTAATATCACCGGCGGATTTACGCTTTACGATTCTCCACGCTGAATCTGAGACCTTAGCCGCAACATTGGTAAATTGGTCTATGAGCGATTTTTGCCCATTATGCACCATGCGTTGATTTACAACGCTGTCGAGCAAATCTCCACATGCGCGGTAGAAATTTTGACCGCTGCAATCTTCGACTACTTGACCGGCATTGGCTAATCTGTCCGCTATTGACTGAGTAGCAAATCTGTCAAACATAATCTGTCTTGGTCTGTAAATATCTGCCCAGCCTTTTATTTCAGCCGCTACCTTCAAATCGTCTATAGCTATAGCAGATTCCCACGATTGTAAGATTCCAACGCCTATTCGACCATCTGGCAGTATTTGACCGGCGCATAAGCTTGCATTACGTTTAGATGGCGAAACGTCGAAGCCAAATACTGTATAGCCGCCTTCGGTAATTACTAACTCTGAATCTGAGCAATCCTCAATACTGTTAGGGGGAAACGGTGACTGCAATGACGAAACCCAACAGCACAATAACTCGGTCATAATGCTTTCATGGCTTGAAGTTGAGAGTGATTCCTCAATAGCTTCTTTTGACACGGTAAATCCTAAAGCCGGATTGGCATGTGCTACACCTTCCCAGAATTTAGCCGAGCCAACGTCAAACTTATACATTTGCGGAGCTGAGTATTCGTAATAGCCAAATGTTTTAGGCGGATTCTCATGCGCCCTTTGTCTAAGAGAATTGAGTACTTCGGAAAAAGCATCACCGGCGTTACTAGTCCAAAAGCTCTGACCATCGGTAGCGCGTGTAGTTGGAGTAATAGCGGTGAACGCTTCAACCGACCACTCACGGAGCTCATCGCCCCATGTAAAACTTGAGGTACGTCCGCGAGAACCGTCACGCGTGGCTGCTACTACGTCAAGTCGACCACCGCCAAATTCAGGCAACAACTCTATTGACTCAGTGCCATTGGCATATCTAATAGCTTTTACTTGAGATGCAAGAAAATCATTGTTTTCAATCAAGTAAGTCATTTCTCGAAACGAAACTAAAGCCATAGCTCGATTAGACGATGCAATCAAAACTCTAGGGCTCTTAAACAGAAAAAGGTGCGCTAGGCACATGATTCGCCCTAATGCGCTCTTTCCGCTCTGGCGGGCTACCAAAAGCAAGCCGGTACGCCTAATAAATTTAGAATCTTTACCGACGGCAAAAAAATCTCGGACTATCAGCTTTTGCCAGGGCATAAGCGGTAATCCGATGCGCTCTGCAAATTCAATTACCTCATCGCCACGCGTAGCGCCCTTAAGTAGTGTGCTATGTAGCCGTGGTTTTTCCGCCCCTCGTAGCACTTTTTTTGATTTGGTTGCCATCGGGTTAATTCTGTATTGGTCTGGATTGAAACGGACTGTCTTGGTGAATTGTCGACTTTTGCGGGGAGATAAAGGAAGG